>Ga0066702_10000129_pt1 | contig 14470 bp, 3 predicted proteins | sample GraSoiAngelo_151_FD_66507 | JGI IMG/M metagenome (GOLD analysis project Ga0066702, IMG submission 66507) | Grasslands soil microbial communities from the Angelo Coastal Reserve, California, USA - 14_1009_12_20cm | ecosystem: Environmental > Terrestrial > Soil > Grasslands | place: USA...
GTATACCACCGCCTCGAGCGCCCCGGCTCCGAGCGGGCGCAGCGCCGCCGCGGCCCGGGCCAGCACACCTTCGGATTCCCGGTCGCCACGGGCCAGCCGGCGGAATCCGTCGATGGCGGTGATCACGGCCGCCCCCCAACGGTCGTCCATCCGGTCGCAGGCGCCGACCAACTCGTCGACGCCGTCCTGCGCCGCCCGCTCCTCGTCCATGACGCCGGCCCGCACGATCCGGCTCAGCCACCGGACGCCGGCCGCCTCGACCTCCTCGCGCAGGCGACCGACCGCCTCGGTGGCCGGCGGGCGGCCCTGCAGGACACCGGCGACCGCCGAGAGGAAGGTCGCCCCGATCACCACTGGGGCGGGGACGTCCGGGTCGGCGCCGACCGAGCGCATGGCCCGGGTGCACGAGCCGCCGTCGCCGGCGATGAAAGCGGCCACCCCTTCGGCGAAACGTCCGGTGGCGCCCGGCAGCTCCGCCGCCCGGCGTTGCGCTTCCTGGGGTTGGCGCTGAGTGGCCCGGCGTACGACCCCGATCCAGTCGGCCTGGGACGCCCGATCCGGCTCGGCCCACAACAGCACCTGTTCACGCTCCGCCCGGCAGCGTCTCGCCACCGCCCCGGACGCGGCGACGTCCTCGGCCTGCCTGAGGATGCGGGCCGCCTCGTCGAGGGAGCCCCGCGACAGGGCGCCGCGCGCCTGCGCCATCAGCAGCAGTGGGTCGGACTGGAGCACGGCCGGCGGCAGGGCGTCGGCCCAGGCGTCGTCCAGCTGCGAGGGCGCCGCCCCCTGGTGGCCGAGGGCGCGGGCCATCCCCTCCCAGTCCTCGGACCGGACGTAGGCGGCCAGGGCTTCCTCCCGCCACCCCTCCCGCTCGAGGATCTGGCCGGCCCGGCGGTGCTCCTCCCTGGCCGCGGCCAGGCCGACGGTCTCCACCAGCTTGGCGTCGAGGTAGGCCAGCAGGACGGCGTGGTAGCGGTACGAGTCGTCGGCCAGACGTTCGGTGAAGAGCTGGCGCCGCTCCAACTCCCCCAGCATGTCCGCGCTGCCGCCCTCCCAGCCGAGGAACTCGTCGGCCAGGCGGCCGCTCGGGCGGCGCAGCACGCTCGTGCGGATCAGGAAGTCCTGCAACGCCGGGTCCAGACCGGCGAGGACGTGGCGGGCCAGGTACTCGCTGACCAGGCGGGTCCGGTGCTGCAGCGTCCCGAGCACCGTGCGCCGCTCGGCGAGCGGCCGGCGGGACGTGGCCAGGAAGAACATCTGCAGGTAGGCGGCCCAGCCTGCGGTGCGGCGGGTCAGGGCGGCGACGTCCTCCGGGAGGAGAGGCTCCCGGTACACGTCGCGGAACAGCTCCTCCACCTCCCAGGTCCGGAAGCGCAGCTCGTCGGGGCCGATGTCGACCACCTCGCCGGACACCCGGGGGCGGGACAGGTCGACGGCCAGGTTCATCCGGGACGCCATCACCAGGCGCCAGGTCGGCGGCAGCCGGGTCACCAGCGCGGCCAGCGCCGCCTCCGCCTCGCTGCCCTCCAGGAGGTGGACGTCGTCCATCACCACTATCACGGGATCCGTCCCTGGGCGGGCCACCGCGATCAGCTCGTCCACGGAGCTCGGCGTCCCGCCGGCGGCCAGTTCGACCCCGGAGGCGGAGAGCCCGTGCCAGACCCAGGCCACGAACGCCCCCTCCGTGCGAGGCACGGGATCGGGCGTGTCGCACCAGCCGACCGGGCCGCGGTAGCTGGCGGCCAGGTGGGTGAGGAGGCGCGACTTCCCGGATCCGGCGGGGGCGACGACCCAGCCCACCCGGTAGGAGTCCGGCTCGAGCAGGCGTGTGGTGAGCCGGTCCCGAACCAGGCCCGCGGGGGCGCGCCAGGGGGCGGCATCATCTGATCCGCCCCCAGTCGCCGATCGATGTGCGTAGCGGTCTTCTGCCTCCCCGCCCAACACCAGCCTTCCTTACCGGCGATACCCGATTCCGGCCAGACTACCCCGCCGAGGCCCGTCTGCCGTTGCTGCCGGGGAGCACGGGCCCGGCCCTGTTCAGGGGATCGTGGTCGTCGTGTCGGCCGAAGGCTGGGTTATCGGGCCCGTGTAGTACACGCTCACGTCGCACGCGGTCTGCGCCCCGGCACAGTCCACCCGCAGCTGGAGCTGCTGCAGATGGCTGAGGGTGATCGGCGTGTTGAACATGTACTGCTTGTCCGTGAGGGTGGCCAGGTTCTCGACCAGCAGATCCTGGATCGGCTGCCCGGGAGTCAGGCGCTCGATGCGGGCCGTACCGGCCGTGCCCGCGATGTTCTGGATGACCAGGTCCGTGATCGTCATCGTCGTCCCGGTGGCCACCACGGGTGACTGGGCGAGGCTGGTGGCCCCCGGCGCCGCCACCGCCTCCAGCCGCCCGTCGGTGGCGGACGTGACGGGCGGGGCCGTGGTGGACGTCGACGAGACGGTCTTGGCCTTCACCGTGGTGGAGGTGGTCGTGGTCGGCACCGGCTTGCCGGTCGCCGCGGCCAGCGCCTTGTTGGCCTGGCTCTGGGCGCTGCTGGCCTGGTTCGACGCGCTGCTGGCCTGCTTCTGGGCGTTGGTCGCGGCGTTCTGGGCCGAGGCCAGAGCCGCCTTGTTGGCGTTGACCGCGGTGTCGTGCACGGCCGGCTTGAGGATGAAGAACCACACCAGCACCGCGGCCACGAGGATGGCCAGCGCGACGAACATCCACTTGGGGATGACCGCCTGCTGGTGGTACTGCCCGTCCAGGACTATCGGCCGCTCGCCCTCGGCGTTGACCGTGACCTGGTAGGGCTTGATCTGCTTGGGGCCCCGGAAGAAGCGGTGCCGGGGGTGGATCCGGATCCGGACGAAATGGGCGCCTCCCGGCGCCGCCATGAGCCGTTCGGGGCGGAACTTGAAGCGCAGGGCGGCGGAAGCGTCGACGGCGCTCATCGTCACCGGCAGAGGGATGTTGCCCCGGCTGTCGACGGCCAGCCTCTGGCGGCCTCGGATACGACCGGCCGGGTGACGGGGCAGCAGCTCGGCGCCGACGTCGTTGAAGCTGCCGACGCTGATGACGCCTTCCTCTGTGACCGACTCGTCCGGTTCGTTGGAAGGGATGACCTTCACCGCGAAGGGCAGCTCGCCGGCCAGGGTGGTGCTGTCGCGGGGCGGGGCGAAATGCAGCGTGACAGTCTGCTGGGCCCCGGGGAACATGGAGACCACCGGAGGCTCGGCCCGGATCCAACCCGCCCCGTCGCCGAGCAGCATGATGGCGAACTGCTCGACGATGGTGCCGGTGTTCGACAGGCTGAGCTGGCAGGTCGTCTCCCGGCCGGGATCGGCCGACAGCGCGTCGGCCCCTTGCAGCGACGCTATGACACCCATGGCCTCACCGGGATCCTCGGCTCATCAATGGTGGAACCTGGTCGGGTCGGTGATGACGTCCACCGGGTCGGTGACCGCGAAGTTGTCCCCGCCGCCGCCGGTGACGACGTCGGTTGCGCTGTTGACGGTGAAGAAGGTGTCGTTGCCCGACCCGCCGATCATCACGTTGTTCCCGCCCGCGGTGGTGCCGGCCACCTCCTTGGCACACGAGTTGGCGAGGGTGGACGATTCGGCGCAGAAGGTGTCCGTGCCGGAGCCGCCGCTGATGAGCGTGTCGTTGCCGAACGCGCTCGCTTCCAGGAAGTCACTGCCGTCCAGCCCGTTGATCGTGGCGCCGGCCTGGTCGGCCACGAGGATGTCGGAGAACCTGCTGCCGATGATGTTGAGGACCCCCGTCAGGGTCTGGGTCCCTCCGAACCCTCCCTTGGCTGTACCGGTGGGCACCGCCTGGAGGTTGACGATCACACCGGCCGGGGCCTCCGAGAAGTCCACGGTGGAGTTGCCACCGCCGTCGATGACGTTGCTCCCGCCCCCTTCCCAGAGGAAGTCGGAGGAGCTGCCGGGAGCGGCGGTGAGGGTGTTGTTGCCCCCGAAGATCACGAACAGGTCGTTCCCACCGTTGCCGTTGGCGGTCACCCCGTCGCCCACCACGAAGATGTCGTTGCCGCCCGATCCTATGAGGTTGGTGATGCCGGCCTGGCCCAGGCTGACCGTCGCCCCGGCCCCTCCGGTCGCCGTGTCGAACTGCAGGGTGGTGCCCCCGAACGGCTTTCCGGACGGCACGGAGAAGTTCGACGAGGTCAGGTTGACCTCCGCCGCGCTGGGCGATCCGAGGTAGGACAGGGTGTTGCCCGTCGTGGGACTGGTGATGGTGTCGGTCCCGCCGACGCCGGGCACGAAGACGACCGGTTGGGCGCCGCCTATCAATGTGAAGGTGCCCTGGCCCGCGGCCAGCGTGTCATTGCCGCCGCCGCCGTTGAGGGTCTCGTTGCCGATGTTGCCCTTGAGCGTGTCGTTTCCGGGCCCGCCGATGAGGGTCGTGGTGTTCGCCGCGGCGAGGATGGTGCTCCCACCCGGCGAGGCGATCACCGTCGTCACGTTGCCCGACAGGATCCAGACCCCACCGTCCGCCGGGCCACCCAGGAACTGGGGACCGGAGGACATGTCGATCGTCGTGTACCCGGGGAGCAGGGAGAGGTCGAGTGTCGACCCTCCCGTCCCGCCGCTGATGAAGTCGATCCCCCCGGTCAGGACGAACCGGTCGGCCCCCGCTCCCCCGGTCAGGAAGCCGACCCCCGTGTTGGGGGCGACCAGGATGTCGCTGTGCTGGGCGGTGCCGATGATGTTGGCGATCCCGTTGAGAGTGAGAGTGCCTCCGAAGCCGCCGAAGGTGGTGAACCCGGAGACCTCGGTACCGGCACCGGTGTACCCGGTCGGGATGGTGTAGGGCGATGAGGAGTCGTTGACCACGACGGCGCTCGGCGCGTTGGCGAAGCTGATGGCGTCGTTGCCGCCGTTGCCGATGATGGTGAAGTTGCCGGGCCCGGCAAGGAAGGTGTCGTTGCCGGGGGTGCCTTCCACGGTCGACATCCCGGTGAAGGAGAAGTTGTAGCCGTCACCCGTCACCGTGCCGTTGGCCAGGTTGATGGTGGCACCCGGGCCTGGGACGCCGCCGATCAGCTCCAGCGTGCCCGATCCTCCGCCGTTGATGGTGGCCGACTGGCCGGGCGCCACCTGGTACACGGCGGCGGCCGACTTGATCGTCCCGACACAGCTGAACTGGTCGCTGACGCCGTTGCCGGTGGCGGTGCCGTCGTTGTTGGTCAGGCCGGCCGAGCAGCCGTCGGACAGGAGAGGAGCGTTGAGCGTCACGGTCGAAGCGGGCGCCCCGCTCAGGTCGAGCGTGTTGGAGCCGCCCCGTCCGAGGAAGCAGTAGCTCCCGCCGTCGGCACAGCTGGTGTCGGCCGGATTGGCCAGGTCGGTCGGGCTGTTGCCGCTCTGGACGAAGGAGTCGGCTCCAGGAGTGCCGATGAACGTGGAGAAGCCGGTGAAGGAGTCGGCCGTCGAGCTTCCGACCCCGACCGATACCGGGCTGGTCACCGTGCCGGTGAAGAGCCCGGCCTGGTCCTGGGCGTTGATGGTGACCCCGGCCGGAGCGGCCGAGGGAAGGGTCGAGAAGTCCAGGGTCGAGGTGGTGCCGCTCTCGACGAACGTGAAGCCGCTCCCCTGCCCGACGAACACGTGATCGCCTCCGTTGGCCGTACCCAGCACCGTGCTGATGCCCTGGAACCGGTAGCCGGGTGCGGCGGCCGCCCCGCTGCACACCGCGCCGGATGCACCGAGGGCGGCGGCACAGGTCCCGGAGTTGGCGATCGGCGTGCCGGAGGGGATGGGCATGTCGATCACCGCGGGGCTGGCGATCTGGCCCAGGTTGAGGACGTCGCTGCCGCCGTTGCCCAGGATGGTCACCGGGTTACCGCTGGTGAGCCCGTCCGGGCTGGCGACGAAGGTGTCGCTGGAGGTGGTGCCCTTGACGCTCGAGAGGCACAGTGCGGTCGGGTCGGCGCAGCCCACCGTGAAGCTGGTGCCGTTGATCGACGGCCCGCTGATGGTCCCGGCGTTGGGATCACCGGCCGAGTCGCTCAGGTCTGCTGTCACCCCGGATGTGATGCTGGACAGGTCGAGGGCGTCCGAACCGCCGCCGCCCTGGATGACCGTCGCCGTCGACCCGACGATGAAGATGTCGTTGGCCGCCGAGCCCACGAGGGTGACGACGCCGCTGCCGAAGTTGAAGGTGTCGGTGATCGACCCGCGCGTCACCTTGCCCTGAGGCACGTTGACGGTCACACCCCCGAGGGTGGTGCTCATGCCGATGTAGGACAGCGTGTTGATCGAGCTGGCGGCCTGGAACCGGGTGCCGAGCAGGCCGGCATAGAACGTGTTGGCCGAGCTCGCCGAACCGATGACGGTGGCGATGTCGAGGACTCCGCCCGTCAGGCCCAGCGTGTCGATCTGACCGGAGCCGACGAGCACCCGATCGGGGCTGAGTCCGCCTTCGGTGGCCTGTGACACGTTGGCGACCACGCCCACCGTGTTGGCCGAGAAGTCGACGGTGTTGCCGAGGCCCTTGCCGGTGAAGGTGTACCCGCCGAGCTGATCGGGGGCGACGAAGTCGGTGTTGCCACTCGTGGCGCCGATGAAGCGGGTGAAGGTGGAGGGTCCGGTCCCGGTGAACGTGTAGGTCGTCCCGCCTATAGCAGCGGTGTCGTTGGCCACGCTGCCGCCCGGCCCGGCCGGGTTGCCCGAGATGTTGACGATCAGGACGTTGCTCGAGCCCGTGCTCACCGCGCTGAAGTCGACCGTGTCGCCGCCCGCCCCCGTGTCGGTGAACTGCTCGCTGCCGGTGCCGGCGACGAACGTGTTGCCCCCGGCGGCCGACCCGACCACGGAGCTGATCCCGCTCACCGCGTCGGTGCCTCCCGGGACCGTGACGACGCCGGTATGCAGGTTGGCCGTGATACCGGAGGTGGCGGTGGAGAAGCTGATGATGTTGCCGGAGCCGAACCCGTTGAACGTGAAGCCACCGGCGTTACCGGCCACGAACGTGGTGTTGCCGGAGGTCAGGCCGTCGAAGGTCGTGATGAAGCTGAACGGCTCGCGGAGGGAGCCGTTGAGGATGGCCGCCTGCCCGGACGCCGCGCAGGTGGTGCCGTTGCCGGTGCTGCCGACCACGCAGAACGTGAGTGATGTACCCGACGTGTGGGTGAAGCTGAGCTCGTTGGTGGCCCCCGACTTCCCGTTGAACGTGTCGGCCGCGGTGCCCCCGAAGAAGTCGGTGCCCCCCGATCCGCCGAAGAACGTGATCGGGTTGGACCCGAAGGTCGTGAATGTGTACAGCGATCCGGCGACGTCGGAGGCCTCACCGGTCGGGAGCGATCCCACCTGGCTGCCCGAGACGTTCACGGTCACCAGGTCGGTCGGGCCCCCGGCGCCGTCGAAGCGGATCGTGTTGCTGGAGCCGTTCCCGATGAACGTGGCGCTCCCCGACCCGGCGAAGAACGTGTTGGAGGATCCCTGCCCGGTGAACGTGTACACGAGGCTGCCGCCGAGGGCCGGACCCCCGTGGAAGGTGTTCCCGCCGAGGGCCGAACCGATCACGTTGATGATCCCGAAGATGGAGTCGGCGGAGGTGCTCGGGATGGTCACCGTGCCCGACGGCCCCGTCGACAGGTCGACCGTGACCCCAGGGGCGGCCGAGAGATCGAGGGTGTCGGTGGACACTGCGGTCGCCGAGCAGGCCGAAACGGTGCAGAAGGTGTAGCCGCCGGTGGCCCCACCGAGGAAGTCGGTGTTGCCGTTGAGCGACCCGATGAACCGGGTGAAGCCCGACCCCCCGGTCTGGAACCGGTAGGTGGCGCCGCCGACCGTGGCCGTGAACTGCTGGACGCCGCCGCTGGCGCCGCTCGAGACGTTCACCGTCAAGGGGCTGCCGGGCGTGGTACCGACGTTCGTGAAGTCGATGGAGTCGCCGCCGACGGAGCCGATGTCGCCGAAGGTCTCGCTGTTGGCGCCGGCGATGAAGCTGTTGTGGCCGTTCTTCGATCCGAGCACCGAGGCGATCCCGGTGATCGTGTCGGACCCACCGGAGACGGTCACCGTCCCGGTGTTGAGGTTGGCGGTGATGGCGTTGCTGGCAAAGGAGAAGTCGGCCGTGTTGCTGGTGCCGGTGGCGTTGAACGTGAAGCCGCCGGCGTTGCCGGCCACGTACGTGGTGTTGCCCGACTTGAGGCCGTCCAGCACGGTCACGTTGGAGAAAGGTTCCCGGACCGATCCGTTGAAGAGCGCGGCCTGGCCCGACGCCGCGCAGGACGTGCCGTTGCCGGTGCTGCCGACCACACAGAAGACCAGCGAGAACCCACCCCCGCTGTCGTTGAAGTTGGAGAAGCTGAGGACGTTGCTCCCTGCCGGGGCCAACCCGTCGCCGGAGAAGGTGTCACCGATGGATCCGGCGAAGAAGGTCGTGCCGCCGGACCCACCGATGAAGGTGGTGGCCGCCGACCCGAAGGTGTGGAAGTCGTATATGGCGGCGCCCGAGCTGGCCTCGCCGGTCGGCAGGGAGCCGGCCTGGGTGCCGGACACGTTGACGACGACGGCACCGGTCGGGCCGTCGGCGCCGTCGAACTGGACCGTGTTGCCCGACCCGGATCCGAGGAAGGTGGCACTGCCGGTTCCGGCCTCGAAGGTGTTGCCCGTGCCGTTGCCGGTGAAGGTGTAGACGAGGGACCCGCCGAGGCTCGGGCCACCGATGAACGTGTTGCCGCCGGTGCTCGAACCGATGATGTTGATCAGGCCGTCGATGGCGTCGGTGGTGTGCCCGTTCTGGATCAGGAGCCCCGAGACGGTGCCGCTCGCCCCGGTGGAGAGGTCGACGGTGACGGAGGGGGCGGACGTGAAGTCGATGGTGTCACTGGACTTGATCGTCCCGTCGCAGGCTGCGACGGTGCAGAAGGTGTAGCCCCCGTGGCTGCCGGCGATGAAGGCCGTGTTGCCGGTTCCGGTCACCGCGCCGATGAACTTGGTGAAGTTGGCGCCCCCGTTTGTGAAGTTGTAGTTGACGGTTCCGAAGTTGGCCGTGAAGTTGGGCACGGCCACGCTCGACGAGCCGCCGCTGCTGACGGTGCTGCCCGACACGTTGATCGTGAGCGGGAAGGACGCGCTCGCCCCGACGTTGGTGAAGTCGACGATGTCCCCGCCGGACGAACCGGTGTCGCCGAAGCTCTCGGAGGCGGACCCGGCGATGAAGGTGTTGCCCCCGGCGGAGGACCCGATCACGGAGCTGATGCCATTGAGCGTGTCGGTGCCGACCGCCACCGTCACGCTGCTGGTGATGAAGTTGGCGGTGATGGGGCTGGTGGCGCCGGAGAAGTCCGCCACATTGCTGCCGCCGGTGCCCTGGAACGTCCAGCCGCCGTTGTTACCGGCGAGGAAGGTCGTCCCGCCGGCGGAACCGATGATCTTGGCCGTGGTGACGAACGAGTGGAAGTCGTAGGTCGCCGCGGTGGGCGAGGTGGTGGAGCCGAACTCGTTCTGGAGGCCGTTGACCGTGATCCCCGAGACGTTCACCGTGAGGGCCCCCGTCAACGCGGAGAAGTCGATGGTGTTGCCGCTGCCCGAGCTGACGATGGTCACGCTGCCCGTGCCGGGCTTGAACGTGTTGGTCGAGAAGTTGTCCGTGAAGGTGGCCGTGCCCGATCCGCCGACGAAGGTGTTGCCCCCCGCCGAGGAACCGGTGAAGGAGTCCGCTCCGGCCCCGCCGATGAACGAGTTGCCCGTGCCGCCGGCGGTGAACGTGTAGGTGGACGGGCCGGGCCCGGCCGTGAAGGAGTTCCCGCCGACGGTCGATCCGACGACGGTGGTGATCCCCTGGATCGTGTCCGTGGTGGAGTTCCCGATGGAGTTGGCGGCCAGGCCGGACACCGACCCGCCGGACGGCCCGGACGACAGGTTGACCGTCACACCGGAGGTGGCCGAGGAGAAGTCCGAGCTGTTGGTCCCGCCGGTGCCGACGAAGGTGAAGCCGCCGTACGGGGCGGCGTTGAAGGTCGCCCCGCCGGCCGCCCCCTTGAAGGTGGTGGGGGTGGTCCCGAACGAGCTGAAGTTGTAGGAGGCACTGCTGCTCGACGCATTGTGGGCCGCCACGTTCACCGTGATGGACCCGGGCAGGGCCGAGAAGTCGACCGTGTTGCCCGAGCCGGCGCTGTTGAACGTGCCGTTTCCGGCGCCCGCCTTGAAGATGTTGCTGTTCCCGTTGGCCGTGAACGAGTAGTCACCGGCCCCGCCGATGAAGGTGTTGCCGCTACCGCTGCTCGAGAAGATGTAGAAGGTCGGACCCGGGCCGGCGGTCATGGAGTTGCCGCCCGAGTTGGAGCCGACCACGTCCGAGATCCCGCTCAGGTTGTCGCTCCCGCCCGAGAAGGACGCGGTGCCCGTGTTGCCGGCCGACATGTCCACGGTGACGGCGGACGCGTTGCTGAAGTCGGCGATGCTGCCGGTGCCGGCGGCGGCGCCGAAGCTGTAGCCACCGGTGCTGCCGGCGTAGTACGTGGTAGCCGCCTGGCCCCCCACGAAGTGGTTGGCATCGGCCCCGCCTGTGGTGAAGTCGTAGGAGAAGCCGTTCGTTGCGGCGGTGTTCGGACCGATGAAGCCCAGCGGGGTGAACACGAACGACGAGGTCGTGTTGACGTAGAGCGGGTTGGGGAGGCTGGAGAAGTCGATGGTCGTCCCCGCCGCGGCCGACTTGAAGGTGCCGCCGCTGGGCGAGGCGACGAAGGTCACCGGCGTGGTCGTGGCGTTGGTGTCGTTGGCGCCGAGGGCGCTGAGCACGACGCCGGTCCCGCTGGCCAGCAGCTCGTATTCGCCGATACCGGTCGGAGCGCCCAGAGCCCCGCTGCACGCCCCGGGGAAGACGCCGTCGGATCCCACCGTCAGGCTCTCGCCGCTCCCGCCCTTGATCTCGAACAGGGCGTTGGTCGTGCTCACCGTGCCGGTGCTCACGGCTCCGGCGAAGGTGACGCTGCAGAACGCCGTGGTGGTGCCGCTGGTCAGGTCGAGCGTGACCGTCTGGGATGTCGCGCTCGGGGCGGTGAAGGAGATGGTGGTGATGTCGGTGCCGAGCACGTCGTTGGCCACGTCACACTGCGCCGCCGCTCCCGAGCCGGTCTTGATCAGGAGGTCGCTGGACCCGTCCGAGCTGAGGGTCACCGGCGTCCCGCTCAGGGTGATGGTGGCCGTGTGGGTGCCGGCGTTGACCGCGCAGTTCGTATTGGCGGCGAAGGCGGCGCGGCCACCGAAGGCAGCCCCGGCCAGAACGGCGAGGACGGACAGGAACGCCCCTACCGCCAGCACCATGAGGAGCCGGAGGGCCACCCGAGCGGGCCCGGCTCTCATCCGGCCATCCCCACGATCGGCCGCACCAGCCGGACGCCACCGGTGGAACCGTAGAAGTGAGCGTTGCCGAAGGCGAATATGCCGCCGTCAGAGGCCACCAGGTAGTAGCCGAGCCCGTTGAAGCTGGCGTCCATCCCGACGATCGGCTGGACGAGTGCCACTCCCCCGGTCGACCCGAAGAACCTGGATGCCCCGAAGTTGAAGAGGCCGCCATCGGACGCGACCAGCCAGTAGCCCCCCGCCCCGGGGTTGACGGCCATGCCGACGATGGGCCTGGTGAGGGGTACCCCACCGGTCGAGCCGTAGAAGCGGGCGTCCCCGAAGGAGAAGATGCCCCCGTCGGAAGCCACCAGCCAGTAGCCGTTGCCGTCCACGGTGCGGGCCATCCCCACGATCGGCTTCACCAGCGCCACGCCACCGGTCGAGCCCTTGAAGTGGGCGTCCCCGAAGGCGAAGATGCCGCCGTCCGAGGCGACCAGCCAGTAGCCCTTGCCGTCCGCGGTCGGCGCCATCCCGACGATCGGCCTGGTCAGGGCGACGCCACCGGTCGAGCCGTAGAAGTGGGCGTCCCCGAAGGCGAAGATGCCGCCGTCGGAAGCCACCATCCAGTAGCCCTTGCCATCAGGTGTGGCCGCCATGCCGACGATCGGCCTGGTCAGGGCGACGCCACCGGTCGAGCCGTAGAACCTCGTGGTGCCGTAGCTGAAGACGCCGCCGTCCGACGCCACGAGCCAGTAGCCCTTGTACGGGGGCGGGGGCAGGATGTGCTGGATCTCGGCCGTCCCCGACCCCCCCACGGAGGCCGCCGCCAGCCCGCCGGTCGACACCGCCGACAGACGGAGGAGGAACGCGTTGCCCGGGGGATTGGTCACGTTGATCGTGACCGGGATGGCAGCCCGGGTGATCGATGCGCCGATGACGATGGAGCCGCAGGAACCCTGGTGGTTCACCGACGCCGCCGGGCTGGCGCAGAAGGTCGCGGTGACAGGGGTGGCCAGCGCCTCGTTGAGCCCGATCGGGAAGGTGGCCGTCACCGGGCCGTCCTTGACGACCTGGATCAGGCCGCCGCTGCCGACGGACACGGACGGCCCCATGACCCGGAGCAGCCCGATGCGGGTCACCGATCCGACGTAGGGGGCCTTGCCGGCGGCGACCGCCTTGCCGTCGGGCTGAACCGTCACTGCGGCCAGGCTCCCGGAGTTCCCCGGGAAGGACCGGGTGACCGAGCCGCCCGACCCGAACGCGCCGTTGAGGGCTCCGCTGGTCGCGTTGTACTCGGATACCGCCATCGACTTGGCCCCGCCGCTACCGCCGCCCTCGGTGCCGGCCGCGATGAGGAAGTTGCCGGCCGGCTCGTAGGCCACGGAGCTGAGGTTCTCGGCCGAGGCGAGGAGCGGGTGGGCCACGACTTCGCCGTGGTTGCCGAAGGATACGTCCGCCGTCCCGTTGGCGTTGAACTGGTCCAGCAGGGTGAAGGTCCCCGCCGCGCTGGGGTTGGGCACCGAGCCGGCGGCCGCCACGTTGCCGTTGGGCAGGACGGCGACGCCGGCGCCCTCGCTGTTGGCCTGGCCCGAACGGGCGTACCCGTTGGCCACCGCGAACCGCTCGGTGTCGAGGGCGCCGGTGGAGGTGAACTCGGCGACGGTTAGGTACCGCGTCGATCCGACCGTCGACCAGCCGGCGGTGGCGATGTCCCCCGCCGTGGCCCCGCCGGTCACCATGGCCACGCCCGCCGCCAGTGACGAGACCGAGCCCAGTACCACCGGCGTGAACCCCCCACTGGTGCCGAAGGTCGGGTCGGCGGCCACCGCGGTGGTGAACCGGGCGACCAGCGTCTGGAAGTTACCAGCCGGCCCGAACGCCGCTCCGGCGGCGACTATCCGCCCGGCCGAGTCGATGGTGACGGCGTCGAGCTGCCCCGTGTAGAAGACACCGATGGACTCGCCGCCGCTCGAGGCGGTAGGTGTACGGGTGATGGTGGCGTGGGTCGAGTCGTTGACGGCCGAGATCGTCGTGCCGCCGGAGAGCCCCGGTCCGCAGACCACCGCACCGACGTCCGACTGGGTGAAGGAGGCCGATGAGGCGGTGATGGTGGTGGTGCTGGTCGACACCGCCACCCCCGGAACGGTACGGGCCCCGGCGAAGCCTTCGGCCACCGCTCCCCCGGTGGGAGAAACCTCCTCGACGGCCGGCAGCTGGACGGGCGCGGACGCCCCGCACAGCTTCCTGTAGTCGTACCCGGCGGCCACGATGCGACCCTGGTTGGTGAGGCCCCGCGGCACGACCGTCACGGCCAGCGCCTTTCCGGTCACGTAGCCGTTCTGCCAGCGGAGCGCGCCCGCAGGGGTGAAGTCGTCGACCTGGAACGAGGGGGAGGCGGGCGATCCGGCCCAGCTGGACGTCACCACGTCCCCGGCCTGTGTGAGGCCGGCCGGGATGACCGCCACCCCGGTGGCCTCGTTGGCGCCCGTCTGCTGAACCGTCCCACCGGACCCGAAGCTGGCGTCGAGCGCTCCGGGGGCCGGGGTGCCCGCCGCCGCGGCCCGACCAGCAGTCAGGGCCAAGCAGCCCGCCATCATCACGACCGCGGTACCGACAGCCGCACCGACAGCAGCACCGCGACGGCCTGACATTTGCCGCCCACCCATCAGCCCCGCCGAGCTCTCACCGTAGCAACCGGCCCCTATCCAACCCCGCCCCTGACATCGGCGGCTTGTCTACACCCTGGCCGGGGTCCTCTCAAGGAAGTGGCGCGGATTCTGTCCGTTCGGGCAACCGGGTCGGCGGAGGGCTCGCCGCCCCATGGGAGCACCAGGGGAAGTCACGGGGAGTCAGGGGAGCGGCCCGGCCAGTCCCAGATTGGCGTATATCTGCCGGGTCGCCATCGACCGGTTGAGGGTGTAGAAGTGCAATCCCGGCGCCCCGCCGGCCAGGAGCTCCTGGCACAGCTCCGTCGCCAGGTCGATCCCGGCCCGCCTGACCGACTCGGGATCGCCGGCCGCTTCCAGGGCGGCCACCATGTCGTCGGGGACGGCCGCCCCCATCTGGGCCCGGCGGGCGATGCCCGCGAGGCTGGTCACCGGCATGATGCCCGGGATCACCGGTTTGTCCACGCCGAGGGCGTCGAGCTCCTCGACCAGGCGGAAGTACT
>Ga0066702_10000134_pt1 | contig 14333 bp, 13 predicted proteins | sample GraSoiAngelo_151_FD_66507 | JGI IMG/M metagenome (GOLD analysis project Ga0066702, IMG submission 66507) | Grasslands soil microbial communities from the Angelo Coastal Reserve, California, USA - 14_1009_12_20cm | ecosystem: Environmental > Terrestrial > Soil > Grasslands | place: USA...
TGGCGTCCTCGGGCCACTGGTTGGCCTCGGCCAGCAGCATGCGATCGTCGAAATGACTGTCGACGTGGGCCCGCAGCTCTTTGAGGAAGGCGTGTGTCTCGGGCAGGTTCTCGCACGTCGTTCCGTCCCGTTCGAAGAGGTACGGCACGGCGTCGAGGCGCAGCCCGTCGACCCCGGTCTCGAACCAGAAGTCGACCACCCGCAACATGGCTTCGCGTACACGCGGGTTGTCGAAGTTGAGGTCGGGCTGGTGGGAGTAGAAGCGGTGCCAGAAGTACGAGCCCGCGACCGGGTCCCACGCCCAGTTCGAGGACTCGAAGTCTTTGAAGATGACCCGGGCGTCCTGGTAGCGCTCGGGCGTGTCGCTCCAGACGTAGTACTCGCGCCACTTGCTGCCGGGCGCCGCCTGCCGGGCCTTCTGGAACCACGGGTGCTCGTCCGAGGTGTGGTTGAGCACCAGCTCGGTGACCACTCGGATGCCGCGCCGGTGGGCCTCGTCGAGGAAGCGGCGGAAGTGGGCCATCGTCCCGTAGTTGGGGTGGACGCCCGTGTAGTTGGCGATGTCGTAGCCGTCGTCCTTGAGAGGCGACGGGTAGAACGGCAGGAGCCAGATGGTGTTGGCGCCCAGGTCCTGGATGTAGTCGAGCTTCTGGGTCAGGCCCCGGAAGTCACCGATGCCGTCGGCGTCGCTGTCGTGGAAGGCCCGAACATGGAGCTGGTAGACGACCGCGTCCTTGTACCAGGGCACGCATGCCTTTCTACCCGCCCTTCTCGATCGCCTCCCGTTGGTGCTCGGCTTGCAGCGCGGCCGCCCGCCAGTGGGTCTCGGCCGCCCTCCGGTGCAGTGCGGCTTCGCGGGCGTGCATCTCCTGGTGAGGACCGGGCTCGGCCGCCTTGGCCTCCGCCTCCTGCGCCCTGGCCCTGGCCCGGCGAGCCCGCTCCACCGCCCGCGCCTCCCGTTCGGCGCCGAGGGCCAGGGCGTCGCCGCCCCAGTACGGGTTGGGCTCGTCGTCTATGCCGGTTCTCCCGCCTGACGCACCAGCACGATCGCGCCGTCGGGCGCCTGACCGTCGCGCCGGAGGGGCGCGACGCGGACGTCGACGTCGATGGCGCGGCCCCGTCGGTTGACGGCCGGCAATCGGATGTCGACGATCTCGCCCTCGGCGGTGACCGCAGCGCGGATCGGCTGGCTCAGTTCGTCGATGGGCAGGCCGATGTCGAGGTTGAGGAAGTGCTGGCCCTCGACCTCCTCGGACCGAAGGCCCCACAGGTCCTCGCTCACCCGGTTCCACACCCGCACCGTCAGCTGGCGGTTCAGCACGATCACGCCCGACCCCATGCTCCCGAGGATCGCCTCGAGGTAGACGTTGCTGTCGTCGAGGTCGAGGGTGCGCTGACGGAGCTCGTTGTTCGTGGCCTCGAGCTCCTCATTGGTCGACTGGAGCTCCTCGTTCATCGTCTCGAGCTCCTCGTTGGTGGAGTGGAGCTCCTCGTTGGTGGTCTCCAGCTCCTCGTTGGTCGACTGGAGCTCCTCGTTGGTGGTCTCCAGCTCCTCGTTGATGGATTGGAGCTCCTCGTATGCCGCCTCCAGCTCGCGCTGGGCCCGCTCCAACTCCTCCCGCAGCACCTTGTAGCGGCCGACCTCGAGAAAGGTCAGCGCCACGGCGGAGGTCTGCGAATCGGTCACGATCGGGAAGAGGTAGGCGTCCAGGAACTCGACGCCGCCGCCGGCGAGGGTCAGCTGGATGTCGCTCACGGTTGTCGGACGGTGCTCGTTGAAGACCTGGTCGATGCGCGAGCGGAGCTCGACGGGCCGGTAGGAGAGCTCGAGGTCCTTGAACGGCCTGCCGACCTGATTGAGGCCCAGCCCGAAGAGTGTGCGGGCGTGGCGGTTGGCGAGAGCGAGTATGCCGGCCCTGTCGACCACGATCTGGGCGACGGGTGCGTTCTCGAAGGTCATCTCACCGAGGTCGTCCGGGGGCACGGCGCGAGCCGCTGCCGGCGCCGTCTGCGGGAAGGGCGGCCGACCGAGCCGCGCCCCTCGCTCCTTCATGAAGATGTGACGCTTGTGGTCGACCGGGGTGAACAACCCGGTCCTCGAGACCAGCGCCTCCGACTTGCCGAGGAAGAGGTAGCCGCCCTCGCTGAGGGCGAAGTGGAAGCTCGACAGGATTCGTCGCTGCGTGTCGGCGTTGAAGTACATCAGCGTGTTGCGGCACACGAGGATGTCGACGCGGGAGATGGGCGGGTCCTGCACCAGATCGTGCCGCCCGAAGATCACGGCGCGCCGCAAGTCCTTGCGGAACACCATGTCGTCGCCGTCGGGCTCGAAGTAGCGCTCGACCTGCTCGCCATTGAACGCCCCCTGTACGGCACTCGCCCGGTAGCGGCCGAGACGGGCGGTGGCGAGGGCCTCGTCGTCGGCATCGGTGCCGTACACCTTCACCCGCTGACGGAAGCCGTCCTCGCCGACCGCATCACAGAGCACGACGGCGAGTGAATACGCCTCCTCGCCCGAAGCGCACCCCGCCGACCAGGCCCGGATGGGCTCGTCCTCGCCTCTGTTCTCGAGGAGCCTGGGCACGACCTCGTCGCCGAGGTACTGCCACGCCTCGCCGTCCCGCAGGAAGGCGGTGACGTTGATGAGGATCGTGTTGAAGAGCTCGACGAACTCCTGGGGCTGGGCCTCGAGCAGCTGCCGGTAGCTGCTGTAGTCGTCGATGCCTGCGGTATGCATGCGCTTGGTGATGCGGCGCCCCAGGCTGCCCCGCTTGTAGCCGCTGAAGTCGAACCCGCGGGACGTGCGCAGGAACTCGAGCAGGTCCTCGAGCGCGGGGTCGACCTCGGTTTCCACCCCGTCAGGCATCGACGCTCCCGACGTCGCTCTCGGCCTGGCTCAGGTGGGCGATCGCCTCCCGGACGATGCCGGCGCGCCGGCGGGCGTCGCCCGCTTCTCGGACATAGCGCCCGGCCCTGTGGGCGCGGCCTCGGTCTTCCATCCGCCCCGCGAGTCGATTGGCCAGGTCGGCGCGCTCCTCGAGGGCGACGACGGCGCCCCACAGCGCCGCTTCCAGCGCCTCACGCTGCTCGGCCAACAGGCTCTCGGTCGAGTAGGCGTGGCCGACTCGGCACCGGAAGCGCAGGAGGTCGCCCTCCTGTTGCTCCCAGAGGGTGCCGCCGCACTCGGGACACGTGAACTCCGACGGATCGCCGCGCTGCGCCGCCGCGCTGGCGTCGCCAGGCTGCTCGTCGTCGTGCTCCGCCTGCTGGACGCGCACCCGCCGCTCCTCGGACCACTCATCGACGATGCTGGCGAGGAGGGCCGGGACCTTGTCGAGCGGTACGACGTGGTCGGGGTCGGCGAAGCGGGCGGCGTTGGCGGGCATGCTCGGAAAGACCGCTTCCGCCGGGTCCTGCACGACCGCCACCCCGCCGTGCTGCTTGATGGCCATGAGGCCGGCCGTCCCGTCGTCGAGCGTGCCCGACAGCACGACGCCGATGACCAAGGGCCCGTAGGCGTGCGCCGCGGAACGGAACAGGGTGTCGACCGACGGGCGCACGCCGTTCTCCCTGGGCTCGTCGGTGAGGCGGACGCGGCCGGGCTCGACGACGAGGTGCTGGTCGGGGGGTGCCACGTACACCCGGCCCGCTTCCAGGCGCTCACCGTCGGTCGCGTGGCGGGCGGGGAGCGGTCCCCTGGACGACAGGATGTGGGGCAGGACGCTCTTGCCGCGAGGTGAGACGTGGAGGACCACGAGCACCGCCGCCCGCAGGTCAGCGGGCAGTCCGGCCACCACCGTCGAGATGGCATCGACGCCTCCCGCAGAGGCGCCCACCGCGATCACGGCGACTCTCTCGTCGTCCGCGCTGCGTCTTGCCATCGCTGCCCCCACGTTCATCGTCACGCTACCCCCGCGTGAGCAGGGTGCCGCGCGGAATCAGGCGGGCTCGGAGTCCACGCTGATGACCCGGTCGCACGCACGCGCCAGCGTGAGCATGACCGCGGCCGGTTCACCCGTGAGAGTCGCCTCGACACGGGCCGGCGGGTGGTCGTTGACGAACACGGTGCCCAGATCGGCGAGGAGCTGGGCGTGGGTGAGGAGCCGGGGGTCGCCACTCAGACGCCCGTGGTCCCAACTGACCCGTACGGGGCGACCGCCCAGCTCGCCCTGGAGCGTGAACGAGCGCACGGGGGCGTCGTCCCGGACATGGGCCCGGGGCGCTTTCCGGGCCATGCGCACGGCCGCCGCCCAGTCGCGGGCGGCCTTGGCCCGGAGCCGGACCTCCCAAGCCTCACGCTTGACGGCCTCGGTGCGCGACGTGAGAGCTGACGTGAGGGCCCGGAGCTCGGCCGTGCGGGCGCGCGCGGCCTGAAGCCCCTCCATCACGTCGGCGTTCACGTCGGCCTTGCTCGCCGTCGTGTCGCTCATGGTTCGTCGGCGTAGCGCCAGCGACGATCGGATCCCAGCTCCATGGACCGCTCGTTGAGGGCGTGGACGAGGATGTCGCGTTCACCGGGCGCGGGCGAGAGGGCGCCCGCGAGGTAGGCCTCGAACTCCGTCGGCATCGCCGCGCCCCCGAGGGCGAAGTACCGCATCCAGAGCTCGTCGTAGGTGAGGCCGACATCGCGACGGGCGCCGTCGAGGTAGTCGGACGGGCTATCAGGTGGCATCTTCTACTCCGGTGCGGGGCCGGCCCACTCGCCGGTCTCGGCGAGCATGGCGCTCAGTTCGGCCACGCGGACGTTGGCGTGCTGGGAGGCATGGACGAGCAGGGCGAAGGCCTCGTCTGCGGTGACCTTGAACCGCTCCATGAGGACGCCCTTGGCCTGGCCGATCACGTCACGGCTCATCAGGGCCCTGCGCAGGTGCTCGAGCTCCAGCTGGAGCTCGGCGACCGCCGGCTCGCCGCCGACGAGGCTCGCCTCGACCTTGTGGGCCATGTCGACCTCCGAACGCGACTAGCTGTGATCTGCAGGAATTCTATGACCTGCAAGAACTCTATGCCCGCCCCGGGCGGGTGTCACGCGTCGAGGCCGTACGGCAGGCGCTCGGGCCTGTGCAGCTCCATGTAGCGCTCGTTGATGGCGTGGACGACGACGTCGTATTCGGCCCGGTCGGGCTCTCGCGTCCCCCGGACGTAGGCCCTGACCTCCGCAGGCATCGCCGTCCCGCCGAGGGCGAAGTAGCGCAGCCAGAGCTCGTCGTTGGAGAGCCCGGCGTCCCGGCACGCCCGCTGCAGTGGCGTCTCTCCATCGTTTCCCGCGCCCACCCCTTTCGCCTACCCACGGCGTCCGGTTTGACACGTTGGATCGCCGGTCCAGGCTCCGCGATGATTTGCGGCCGTGCACGAGGTCGAGGTCACGCCGATGAGCCCGGAGCGGCTCCTGCCCCTCCTGCGGCCGGAGAAGGCGGAACAGCTCCGGGCCCTCGCCGGCGCGGGCCGCAGCGCGCTCGCCGGGTGCACGGTGTGGAACATCAGCTCCACGGCGGCTGGTGGCGGCGTGGCCGAGATGCTGCACCGGTTCGTGCGCTACGCCAAGGGCGCCGGGGTGGACTGCCGCTGGGTCGTGATCGACGGCACGCCTGAGTTCTTCGCCATTAGCAAGCGCGTGCACAACCGCCTGCACGGCGAGCCCGGCGACGACGGTCGACTTGGCGGTGGCGAGCGAGACGTGTTCGAGGGCGTGGTGGCGTCCAACGCGGCGCCGATTCACGACCTCGTACGACCTGACGACGTGGTGATCGTCCACGATCCCCAACCCGTCGGGCTCATCCCCGCCCTCCGCCAGCGCGGGATCCCGGTGATCTGGCGCTGTCACGTGGGCACGGAGACGACCAACGAGCGGACCGACGAGGCCTGGCGCTTTCTTCGTCCGTGGGTCGAGGCCGCCGACGCACTCGTCTTCTCGCGCGCCGCCTACGCCCCTGAATGGGTGCCGCCCGAGCGCACCATGGTGATCCCGCCCGCTATCGACCCGCTGGCGGCCAAGAACCAGCCGCTCGGCGCCGACGCCGTCCTCGCCATCCTCGGGAGCGCCGGCATCGTCAGTCACGACGGCGGACGGGCGTCGTTCGTCGACGCCGACGACCGGGACCACGAGGTCACGCTGACCGCCACCGTCCTCCGCGAAGACGGTCCGCTGGATCCGGACGTCCCCCTCGTCGTGCAGGTCTCGCGATGGGACCGACTCAAGGACATGGCCGGCGTGCTCGAGGCCTTCGTCGAGGGCGGCGTAGGGAAAGCCACCGGCGGCCACCTGCTGCTCGTCGGCCCCGACGTCGCCGGGGTGACCGACGACCCCGAAGGCCGAGCGGTGCTCGACGAGTGCAGAGTCAGATGGGAGCAGCTGCCCTCCGACGGCCGGTCGACGGCGTCGCTCGTCTCCCTGCCCATGAGCGACATCGAGCAGAACGGCGCCATCGTCAACGCCCTGCAGCGCCACGCCACCGTCGTGGCCCAGAAGAGCATCCGCGAGGGGTTCGGGCTCACGGTGGCCGAGGCCATGTGGAAGGGGACGCCCGTGGTCGGCAGCCGGGTCGGCGGCATCCAGGACCAGGTGCGTGACGGCATCGACGGCTTGCTCATCGACGACCCCCGCGACCTGGCGGCGTTCGCCACGGCCGTCCGGGCGCTGCTCGACGACGCCGCCGAGGCCACGGCGATGGGGAAGTCCGCCCACGAGCGCGTCCGCGACAACTTCCTGGCTGACCGGGACCTCGGCCAGTGGATGGAGCTTTTGGGGCGTCTGGGCATCGGCGCCTAGCGCGCCGCGCCGATTTGCGGTACCACTCTCCGTGGGCGTCGAACGTTCCCAGCCGGCCAGGAAGACGGCGGCGGGGCCACGAACCTATTGTTTGACGACCCGTCAGATTTCCAGGGCGCAGGCTTTCAGGGGGTGCAGTGCGCAGATCGAGGGTGGTCGTGCTGGGGATTGTCCTCGCCCTGGCCACTGCGGCGTGCGGGTCGCGGACGACGCGAGCGCAGAAGCTCGAGGCGTTGGGCAGCGGCCGCAACGGTGGTGGCGGGAACGAGCAGCTGGCCGGGGCCGAGGGCGGTGGCGCCTCGTCCGACACGGGCGCGGCGGCGGGTGTGAGCGGCGGGTCGACGGGCAGCGGCGCGGCCGGCACCGGAACCAACAGCAAGTCGGGCGGAAGCAGCGGCGGCGGAAGCACGGGAAGGTTCTCCGGCGACAACGGCGGGGCGACCGATGTCGGCGTGACCGCCAACTCGATCACCGTCTCGAACGTCTCCATCCAGACGGGGCCTGTGCCCGGTCTTTTCACCGGCGCCCTGTACGGCACCGATGCCTACTTCCAGTACATCAACAGCCAGGGCGGCGTGTACGGGCGCCAGCTCAAGGTGCTCTCCCGCGACGACACCTTCGACTGCGGCCAGAACAAATCGATCACCGAGAGCGACATCCCGAAGGTGTTCGCCTTCGTCGGTGGCTTCAGCCTGTACGACAACTGCGGGGCCCAAGCGTTCGCCGCTCACCCTGACGTCCCCGACATCCACAACGCGCTGTCCGTCGATGCCGCCCACGAGCCCAACAACTACAGCCCCCAGCCCCTCCGCACGGGGGCGCCGACGGGGCCGTTCCAATACTTCAAGACCCAGAAGCCCGACGCCATCGACAAGGTCGGCAGCCTCGTCGGCGATGTGCAGGCCGCGAAGGATGCGTGGGTCGGCATCAAGGGCACGATGCAGAGCCTCGGCTACACGTTCGTCTACGACGAGCTGTACTCGCCGACCCAGACCGACTTCACGTCGGACATCGTGCGCATGCGGTCGGCGGGTGTGAAGACCCTCGTGCTGGTCTCCGCCGACGTGAAGGGCATCGCCCGCATCGCCCAACAGGCCAAGCAACAGAACTGGAAGCCCGAGCTCACGATCCTCGGCGCGTCGGCGTACGACCCCCAGCTGATCCCGCTCGGAACGGCCGACGCTCTCGAGGGCATGCACATCTACCTGCCCACCGCCATGTACCTGGGCGAGGACCGCGGCGCCAATCAGGAGGTCAACCTCTTCCTGACCTGGCTCAAGAAGACCCACCCCAGCGCCAACCCCGACCTGTTCACGGTCTACGGGTGGACGTCGGCCCGGCTGTTCGTGCAGGCCCTCCAGCAGGCGGGCCCGCAAGCCAAGCGGGCAACACTCATGGGCGCCCTCCGGAACGTCCACCAGTTCGATGCCAACGGGATCCTGGCACCGGCCGACCCGGCCGGCAAGGGTGCGGCGTTCTGCTACGTGATCGTCGACATCCACGGCGGCAAGTTCGTGCGCGCCTCCGATTCTGCGTCTGGTTACCGGTGCGACGGCAACTACAACCTCGTGAAGCCGTAGGGATGCGGTGACCGTCCCGTGACGACCTTCCTGGCGTTCACCGTCGTCGGCATCGTCCTCGGCTGCATCTACGCGCTGAGCGCCACTGGTCTCGTCGTCACCTACATCACGTCCGGCATCTTCAACTTCGCCCACGCTGCCGTCGGGATGATCGCCGCCTTCACGTACTGGAATCTCACGGTCGAGCAGGGCTGGCCGGCAATCCTCGCCTTGCCGTTCATCCTCCTGATCTTCGCACCGCTGCTCGGAATCCTCATTGACGTGCTGATCATGCGGAACCTGCAGACGGCGTCCGAAGAGGTGCGGGTGATCGTCACCGTGGCGCTGATGCTGTTCCTGTTGGGCATCGGGCTCTGGATCTGGGACGCGGGCGTGCCGCGGACGATTCCCCGGTTCTTCGAGCAGGACCACGCCCGGATCTTCAGCGTCAACATCACCTACCACCAGATCATCGTCGTGATCGCGGCGCTGGCGGTCGCTGTCCTCCTGCGGCTCTTTCTGTTCCGCACGCGCATCGGCGTGGCCCTGCGGGCCACGGTCGACGCGCCCGACCTGGCTGCCTACTTCGGCGCCGCGCCCGCTCGGGTACGGATGCTCGGCTGGGCCATGGGCTCGTCGCTGGCCGCGCTGGCGGGCGTGCTCCTGGCGCCGCTGGTCACGCTCGACATCCTGTTGCTGACCCTCCTCGTCATCAACGGCTTCGCGGCGGCGATCGTCGGTCGGCTCAAGAGCCTGCCGCTCACCTTCGCCGGCGGCCTGGCGCTGGGGCTCATGGAGTCCTACGTCGTCGGCTACGCCCCGGGAAGCGTCCTCAGCCAGCTCCGGCCGACGATCCCCGTCATCTTCCTGTACGTGGCGCTGCTGATCTTTCCCCAGAGCCGGCTGCGCGTCGGTCGAGCGCTGTCACGGCGAACGACCAACGTGCCGAGCCTGCGCAACTCGCTCATCGCCGCCGTCTTGTTCGTCGGCGCCAGTTGGATTGTCGCCAGCGGACTCTCCGGTACCAACCTCTTCACGTTCGGCCGCGGGTTGGTGGCGGCCCTCATCCTGTTGTCGCTTGTCCTTCTCACGGGGTACGGGGGGCAGATCTCCCTCGCCCAGTGGACGTTCGTGGGCGTCGGCGCCTTTGCCATGGGCAAGGTTGCCGGGGGCGACTCGCTGCTCGGCGTGTTCGCCGCCGTCGGCTTGGCGGCAGCCGTGGGCGCCTTGTCGGCCCTGCCCGCCCTGCGCCTCCGCGGGCTCTACCTCGCCCTCGCCACCTTCGCTTTCGCCGAGGCGATGACCGCCATCTTCTTCAACAACAACAGCGTGTTCGGCCAGGGCGGGGCCCTGCCCGTCGGGCGGGTCCTGCTACACGGCAACACCGGATTCGTGGTGTTGATCGCCGTCGTCTTCGCAGCCGCCGCCGTGGGTGTGCTCGCCGTGCGCCGCTCGTCCTTCGGCCTGCGGCTGCTGGCCATGTCCGACAGCCAGGTGGCGTGCGCCACGCTGGGGATGAGCCTCACGTGGACCAAGCTCGTGCTGTTCGCGGTGTCGGCGGGCCTGGCCGGTCTGGCCGGCGCTCTCTTTGGCGGTCTGCAGGGCTCGGTCGGCAGCGCCAACTTCCAGGTACTGAACAGCCTGGCCATCTTCCTGCTGCTGGCCATCTGGGGCGTCGACTCGATCATCGCCGTCCTCCTGGCCGGTCTCTCGTTCTCGTTCCTGTCGGTGCTGCAGACGCACTTCCCCGACGTTCGGGGCCTGCCCTACCTGCTCACGGGGCTCGGCGCCCTCGGCCTGGCCCGCAGCCCCGACGGCGTCGTTGCCCAGGTGACCGACAACGTCGAGCGAGTCAAGGGCTGGTTCCGGAGACGCGAGCGCGTGCCCGCGCCCTCCCAGGCCGAGCCTGCGTTCGTGCCACTGGTCGTGGGCGGCGCCGGCGGCAACGGCAACGGGCACCACGGCCCAACGCCCGCCCTCGAGCTCATCGACGTCCGCTCCGGCTACGGCCGCATCGAGGTTGTGCACGGCGTCGACCTCCTGGTGCCTCCGGCGACGGTGTTCGCCCTGCTCGGTCCCAACGGTGCCGGCAAGTCGACGCTTTTGCGCGTCGCCAGCGGCGGGCACCCGGCCTGGTCGGGATGCGTCCACGTGGCCGGTGTGCACGTCAACGGCGTGGTGCCTGAGGCCATGGCCCGGCTCGGCGTGTGCACCGTGCCGGAAGGCCGCAGCGTCTTCGCCAACCTCACGGTGTCCGACAACCTGCGCATGATGACGTACCGCACAGGGGTCACCGAGGGAGAGGTGGAGGAGCGGGCGTACTCGTCGTTCCCGCGCCTCGCCGAGCGCCGCCACCAGCTCGCTGGCACCCTGTCTGGCGGTGAACAGCAGATGCTGGCCATGGCCAGGGCGATGGCCACCGACCCCAAGCTCTTGCTCCTCGACGAGATCTCCCTCGGCTTGGCGCCGAGGATCGTCGCCGACCTCTATGAGCACGTGGCCCGGCTGAAGGAGCAGGGCATCGCCATCCTGCTCGTCGAGCAGTTCGTGCAGACCGCCCTGTCGGTCGCTGACTTCGCGGCGGTGATGTCCCAAGGCCGCATCTATCGCATCGGGGAGACGACCGATGTCGGCGACGCCGTGTCGCACGCCTACATGGGAGCAGTGGGGTAAGGGTGAGGCGGCGGGTTCGGGCGATCGTGGTGCTGGCGGCTGGGCTGCTGCTCGCCGTCGCCTTCGGGCTCCGGATCTCGACGGCCAGGGCCGACACCACGCTCGGCAGCTACTCGGCCATCGCCTCGGCGCCCGGGATCGAGGCCACCGAGGACGAGCCCAGCGCCCAGGCCCACCCCGAAGGCCAGGGATCGGCGCCGTACACCACGTCGCTGCTCAGCAACGGCGGTGTCGGCTACAGCCTCTCGAGCATCGCCTGGCCGGGTGCCTACGGCGGCAACGCCGGCAGCCTTATCCTCGTCGCCCTGCCCAGCCAGGCGGGCGGCGTGCCCGTCCCCGACGCCATCAAGGGAGCGGTCGAGACGGTCTCCCCGGCCCTGCAATACCCGATCCGGGCCGAGGCCCGAGCCGGATCGGCGCCCGACGTCAGCTATGGCCAGATCCCCGGGACCACACTCACCGCCCACGCCGACAGCAACGACGTGCACGCTGTTGCCGACGTACAGGGCGCCAACCAGCCGGGTGCCGCGACCTACGGGAACCTGCACTCCGACAGCTCGAGCACGCTTGACGGCAACTCGGTCAAGACCTTGGCCGACAGCACGCTGCAGAACATCAACATCGGCGGCGGAGTCGTCAAGATCCAGTCGCTGATCAGCACGGCCACCGCCACCACCGACGGCTCGAACTCGTCGGCCAACGGAGGGACGATCGTCAAGGGCCTCACCGTGGGAGGCCAGGCCGCCTACCTCGACCAGGACGGTCTGCACATCGGCAGCTCGAATCAGCCTGTCAACGCCGCGGCCAGCCAGGCGGCCAACGCCGCCCTCGCTGGACTCGGCATGAAGGTGTACGTCAGCCAGCCCCAGACCGAGCGGGACGGCGGCAACATCACGTACACGGCGAGCTCAATCGTGTTCACGTGGGTCCCACCCAACAACCCCAGCAAGAACGTGTTCGTGGTGACGCTGGGCGGGGCGCGAGTGTCGGTGGCCGCCGGGGCCGGGTTCGACGTGGCGTCCCAGTCGTCGTCCGACACGGGCACCACTCCAGCCGCTGCTGACAATGGCGGCGGCGACACGTCGGTGCTCGGCAACACGGCGGCGGACACCGGCGGACTCGCCGGCGGCACGGGTGCCGTGTCGACCGGCACCGGCGGTGGCAAACCTTCGGTCGGCCAGGGGACCAGGTCCCTCGGTGGCCAGACCATCGCCAAGACGTTCGAGGGCGTCGGCGCCGGATGGCTCTTCGTCGCGCTGGCTGCCGCCGCCCTCCTGGGCTACGGCAGCCATCGCCTGATCGGGGACCTCGTCGACCGACCACCCGCCGCCTGTCCCCTGGAGGTACGCCGGTGACGGCATCCACGTTCCCCGCCGACGCCGAAGCGGCGCCGGCGCCCTACGTCGGCGAAGAGGACCTGGCCAGCGGCCTGTCCCGGCTGCGCCGGCGGGCGGGCATGCAGCCCACCGAGCGGTGGTTGGCCATCGCCGGCGGCGTGCTCATGCCGCTGGGCGTGATTCTCGTGATCATCGGGTGGTACGGCGCAGCCCACACCAGCCGCCTGTTCGAGGAGATCCCGTACCTGATCTCCGGCGGCCTGCTCGGCATCGTGCTGTCGACGATCGGGGCCGCGCTCTATTTCGGGTACTGGCTGACGCGGCTGGTCGCCGGCGAGCGACAGATCGTCGAGGTTCTCGCCCGCATGGAGGCCAAGCTGGATGCCGCCGGTCTCGACGCCGGCGCATCGGTCGCCGATGTCCCCGGCCGGTTGGTGGCCACCCCGACCGGGACGATGTTCCACCGGCCCGACTGCCCAGTGGTCGCCGACCGCCCGGCGGGCGAGCTGCGGACCATCACACTGCCGGCGACGGGGATGTCGCCCTGCAAGCTCTGCGCGCCCCTCGGTTGAGCTAGCGGAAAACCCCTGCTCACGGGGTTTCAGGTCGCGGAAAGTGGGTACTGGAGCACGCAGTTCCGCGCCCGCCCGTCTCCCAGTTCGCACTCGAGGTAGCCCCGGTGGCAGTTGAAGAAACAGCCAGCCTTCGTGAGCAGATGAACAGAGCTCGAGCTCGCATCCGCGAGATGCGGGAGATGCTGGTGGCGGCGAACTCTCTGGACCACGCCGCCGATGCGCCGGAAGGGGACGCTGATGCCGTCCCGGTGGATCGCAGCGAACTGGCGCCCTACCTGCTGGCGCTCGCTCTCGACATGTGCGCGACCCAGGTGCCGGTCGAGCGGGCCGCCGACGACCTCCTCGAGGTGGCGCAGGGCAGCCCCATGGCCCTCCTCTCCGCCCGCTCCCTGGCGTCTGCCCTCCACAAGGAGCTGCCGGACGACAAGCGCGCCCGCCTGGTCGTCGACCTCCTGACGACGGCGGTCCGCCAGGCCAGGATCGAGGCCTTCGGCGGCGCCGGCCTTCCCTGACCCCGGCCTCTCCGCTGCTTTCGCTCACTTTCTCTCGCTGAGCGAGAAGAACTGAGCGATAGCGCCGTCGGCCGTGGTGCGCAATGGCTGAAATCGTGGGCTAGATGTCATTGCGGCCAGGACCGCTGAGGCGCATGCTGGCGACATGCGCCGTGTGGTGATCGTCGCCTTTCCCGACGTCCAGTCCCTCGACGTGGCCGGGCCGGCGGAGGTGTTCGCCTCGGCGGGCGACGCCTACCGGGTCGAGGTCGTTGCTCCCGTCGGCGGGCTGGTACGGGCGACCAGTGGCCTCGGGCTGTGGGCTGATTGCGCCCTCGCCGACGTGCACGGGCCCATCGACACCCTGGTCGTGGCGGGCGGCGAGGGGACCCGGGCGGCCATGGCCGACGAATCGGTGCTGACCGACGTCCGGCGGTTGGCCGCCCGATGCCGGCGAGTGGCGTCGGTGTGCAGCGGCGCCTTCGTGCTGGCTGCCGCGGGACTGCTCGACGGCCGGCGGGCGACCACGCACTGGGGTTGGTGCGACGTGCTGGCCGAGGCCTTTCCCGCGGTGACCGTCGAGCCCGACCGCATCTTCATCCGGGACGGGAACGTGTGGACGTCGGCGGGCGTGACCGCCGGCATCGACCTTGCGTTGGCGATGGTTGAGGAGGACGTGGGCCGGGAGGTCGCGCTCGGGGTCGCCCGCCGGCTGGTCGTCTTCCTCAAGCGGCCCGGCGGCCAGTCGCAGTTCAGCGCCCAGTTGTCTGGGCAGCTGGCCGATCGTCCACCGCTGGGCGACCTCCAGGCGTGGATCGCCGACCACCTCCACGAGGACCTCGCCATCGAGCGCCTCGCCGAGCGCGCGGCCATGAGCGTGCGCAACTTCTCGAGGACGTTCGCCCGTGAGGCCGGCGTCACGCCTGCCCGCT
>Ga0066702_10000138_pt1 | contig 14231 bp, 9 predicted proteins | sample GraSoiAngelo_151_FD_66507 | JGI IMG/M metagenome (GOLD analysis project Ga0066702, IMG submission 66507) | Grasslands soil microbial communities from the Angelo Coastal Reserve, California, USA - 14_1009_12_20cm | ecosystem: Environmental > Terrestrial > Soil > Grasslands | place: USA...
CTATCCCGCCACCGGCAAGCGCACCCTGCAGGACAACGGCAGCTGGCTGCAGACCCTCAAGCGGGACAACGTGGAGCTGATCCGGACCGGGATCGACCACATCGAGCCCGACGCCGTGGTCACCGAGGACGGAGTGCGCCATCCCGCCGATGTCATCGTCTACGCCACCGGCTTCTACTCCAACCGGTTCCTCTACCCGATGACCATCACCGGCCGGGGCGGCCGGGATCTGAGGGCGATGTGGGGTGAGCGGCCGGCCGCCCATCTCGGCATCACCGTCCCCGGCTTCCCGAACCTGTTCATGATGTACGGGCCGGGCACCAACCTGGCGCACGGGGGCAGCCTCATCTTCCACTCGGAATGCCAGATGCGCTACATCAGCGGGTGCATCGACGCGCTGCTCGAGGGCGGCTACCGGAGCATGGAGCCCCGCCGGGAGGTGTACGAGGACTGGCACCGGCGCACCCAGGAGGAGATCCGGACCCTGGTGTGGGCCCAGCCCTCCATCCGCCACTCCCATTTCAAGAACGCCTTCGGCGAGATCCACACGCTCAGCCCGTGGCGCCTGGTGGACTACTGGAGCTGGACCCGCCGGCCCGACCTCACCGAGTTCGTGATGGAGTGAACTCGATCCGGAGCTCCTTGAGCGTCCGGGTGAAGAAGCCGGGCACGAACTCCGGCTCGAACCCCGGTGCCAGCCGGAAGTCCGGCAGCCGCCGGAGGAGCTCCTCGAACAGGACGCGCAGCTCCAGCCGGGCCAGGTTGGCCCCGAGGCAGAAGTGCGTTCCGAACCCGAAGGCCACGTGATGGTTGTGCTTGCGGGTCACGTCGAACACGTCGGGTGACTCGAAGACCCGCTCGTCCCGGTTGGCCGACGCATACATGAGGAGCATCTGGTCGCCGGCGGCCAGGTGCTCGCCCAGGAGCTCGTGGTCGGTGGTGACGCTGCGCCTCATGTTGAGGATGGGGGACGCCCATCGGATGAACTCCTCGACCGCCGTGGTGCGCAGCAGGTCGGTCTGGGCGATGAGCTTGGCCCGCTCGTCCGGGTGTTGGCACAGGGCGAGGACGATCTGGCCGATCGTCGACCGGGTGGTCTCCGCCCCGCCGTCGACCAGGAGGATGGTGTCGTTGAGCACCTCCTCCACCGTCATCGGCTCGCCGTCCAGCGTGGCATGGGCCCAGATCGACATCAGGTCGTCGCGGGGCTCGGCCCGTCGGGCCTCGTACAGCCGGTAGGACTCCTCCCCGAACGACAGAGTGGCGGCATCGGCGTCGTAGGGCCGGCGGGGGTCGTCCTCGAGGTACCCGGCGTTGCCCATGGTCGCCTCGGACCACCACTTGATCTTCGGCCAGAGGTCGTGGTCGTACCCGATCAGGTCGCAGATGATCATGGCCGGGAGGGGGGCGGCGATCTGCTCCACCACCTCGGCCTCGCCGGTCGGCGCCACGGCGTCGATCAGCTCGGTGACGGCCCGCCGGACCATCTCCTCGTGCTGGCGAACGTGGCCGGGGGTGAAGCGGGCGGAGACCAGCTTGCGCTGCTGGGTGTGGATCGGATCGTCCTTGTTGATCATGCTGACCGGGAACTCGAGCAGCGGCCGCGAGCCGCGCGCCGAGCTGTACAGGCCGGGGTTCTTCTCGATCTCCAGGACGTCGCGGTAGCGCGACACGCACCACAGCCCGTTGCGGTCGCGGTAGACGGGCGCCTCGTCGCGCAGCCGGCGGTACACCGGCCACGGATCGGTGGCGTAGAGATCCGGGTCGAGCAGGTCGAGGACGTCACCGGCCAGGGTCATGCTTGGGACTCTCCCCCTGTGGGTCAACGGGTGTGATTGACTGCGCAGATTCTCGGGGATGGGAGGCTCCTGGTGCAATCGGATGGGCTGGCCGGATACGGCGTCCTGGTGACGGGTGGGGGGACCGGCATCGGCAAGGCGTGCGCCGCCGAGGCCGCCCGCCAGGGCGCCAAGGTCATGATCTGCGGCCGCACGCAGTCCAAGCTCGAGGAGGTGGCCAAGGCCCTGGCGGCCGACGGTCTGTCCGTCGAGTTGACGGTGGCCGACGTGACCGTCGAGGAGGACGTGGTCGCCGCCACGGAGGCGACCGTCGCCTTCGCCGGCAACCTCAAAGGGGTGGTGGCCAACGCCGGCGGCGGCGGCATGCTCGCCCCGTACCACCACCAGGACGTCGAGGAATTCCGCCGGGTGCTCATCCTCAACGTGGTCGGCACCATGCTCTGCGTCAAGCACTCCGTACCGCATCTCGTGGCCGCCGGCGGCGGCAGCTTCGTCGGCATGTCGTCCATCGCGGCGACGGCCACCCATCCGGTGTTCGGCGCCTACCCCGTGGCCAAGGCGGGCATCGACGCCATGATGCGCAATGCGGCCGACGAGTACGGCCCGGCCGGGGTGCGCTTCAACTCGGTCCAGCCTGGGTTCGTGGCCACCGAGATCATGGAGGGCATCCCCCGCGACAGCTCGGTGTTCGACAGCTACCTGGTCAACACGCCGCTGGGCGGGGTGTCGGAGCCGGCCGACGTGGCGTCGGTGGTGGCCTTCCTCCTCGGCCCCGCTTCGGGGCGCATCACCGGGCAGAGCATCGCGGTGGACGGAGGGCACAACCTCAGGGCCGGGCCGGACTTCCGCCCGTTCACCGGCCTGACCCCCGACCAGCTCCTCGCCCGCCGGACCGAGCCGTAGCAAGCCCGGTGGCGACGGAAGCACAAGGTCCCCTCGCCGGGGTCAAGGTGGTCGAGCTGGGGGTGTGGGTGGCCGGCCCGGCGGCGGGCGGGATCCTGGCCGACTGGGGTGCCGACGTGGTCAAGATCGAGCCGCCGACGGGCGACCCGGCCCGCACCTTCCGACGCATGCTCGGGGGCGACCTGCCGACCAACCCGGTGTTCGAGCTGGACAACCGGTCGAAGCGGAGCATCTCCGTCGACCTGTCCACCGACGAAGGGCGGCAGGTGGCCCTGGAACTGATCGACGGGGCCGATGTGTTCCTGTCCAACATCCGGGTGTCGGCCCTGGAGCGGGCCGGCCTGGGCCCTGGCGCGCTCCGGGCCCGCAACCCGCGGCTGGTGTACGCCGTCGTCACTGGCTACGGGCTGGCCGGCCCCGACGCCGACCGCCCGGCCTACGACATCGCCGCCTTCTGGGCCCGCAGCGGGCTGGCCGCGGCGTTGACCCCGCCCGGAGCGGAGCTGCCGTTCCAGCGGGGCGGCATGGGCGACCACTCCGTCGGAGTCACCGCCGCCGGCATGGTCAGCGCCGCCCTGTACGCCCGGGAGCGGACCGGCCAGGGCGACCTCGTCTCCACGTCGCTGCTGCGCCAGGGCGCCTACACAATCGGGTTCGACCTCAACATCTCCCTGATGTGGGGCCTGCCCGTGCGGGTCGGCACCCGAACGACGATGGGCAACCCTTCGATCAACAACTACACCGCCGGCGACGGCCGCCGCTTCTGGATCGTCGGGCTCGAGGGCGAGCGGCACTGGCCGCCCCTGGCCCGCGCCGTCGGGCGGCCGGAGTGGCTCGGGGACGAGCGCTACGCCACGGCCGCCGGGCGCTGGGGGCACGCCGCCGGGTTGATCGAGGAGCTGGACCGGATCTTCGCCACCAAGCCGCTGGCCGAGTGGGCCGAGGTGTTCGCCACCGAACCGGACTTCTTCTGGGCCCCCGTCCAGACCATCGAGGAGCTGGCCGCCGACCCCCAGTTCGCCGCCGGCGGCGGGCTGGTCGAGGTGCCCGACGAGGCGGGCAGCATGACCATGGTCGCCACGCCGGCCGACTTCGCCGAGCGCCCGGCCCGGCCCCGCTTCCGTGCGCCGCGGCTGGGCGAGCACACCACCGAGGTGCTGGCGTCCCTGGGCTACGCCGAAGACCGGGTGGCCGAACTGGTGGCGGCGGGGGCCGTGTTCACCGAGGACACGGCCCGAGGGCCGGAGTAACGACGAGGCGGCGGGCAGGCTAGATTGCCCCCGGTGGAGGGTTCCGATCCGACCGCTTTCGGCCTGCGCGAGGCATTCGCCCGGTTCGTCGGCCACCCCGGCCCCCGGGTCCTTCTGCCCCTCAGTTCGGCCGCTGTCCTGGGCCGGGTGGCGCTGGGCGGCTGGAAGCGGCGTGACCTCGGCATCGCGGCGGGCATCCTGGCCGCCGAGCCGTTCAACGAGTGGATCATCCACGTGTTCGTCCTTCACTTCCGGCCCCGCACCGTGGCCGGGCGGGTCATCGACCCACTCGTCGCCCGCAAGCACCGGGCCCACCACCTCGACCCGCGAGACGAGGATCTGGTCTTCGTCCCCATGCGGGTGCTCAAGGTGGCGCTCCCGGCCGCCGTGGCCGGCTGGGGGCTGGGCGAGAGGGACCTGCGCCGGGCCCTGACCGGGGTGGCGACCAGCTACGCCATGCTGACGACCTACGAGTGGACGCACTTCCTGATCCACTCCGCCTACCGGCCCCGGCACGCCCTGTACCGCCGGATCTGGCGGGCCCACCGGCTTCACCACTTCCGCAACGAGCGGTACTGGTTCGGCGTCACCATGCACCTGGGGGACCGGGTGCTGCGCACCTACCCCGAGCGCGACGAGGTACCCCGCTCCGCCACAGCCCGCACACTCGGCATCGCCGTATAGGGATTCTCGGGACATCCCGGGAGGATTCACCCAAACGACCCCGAACCCTAAGTAGGACACGACCGTCGCCAGCAACGGCGCGGGGACAACTCGGGGGGATCTGCGCTGGCCAAGAGCCGTCTCTTGCCGTGGTCACTGGGTGTGGGCGGGGCCATTGCGCTCTGCGCCGTGGCCGCCGCGGTGCTGCCCCAGGGCCTGCCCCTCGGCATCGTCGTCTACGGCCTGGTGCTGGGCGGTCTCAGCTCGCTGACCGCCATGGGGCTGGTGATCGTGTACCGCTCGGCCCGCATCATCAACTTCGCCCAGGCCGAGATCGGCGGCCTGGCCGCGTCGGTGGCGGTGGTGATGGTGATCGGCTGGCACCTCCCCTACCTGCTCGCCGTGCCCGTGGGGATGGCCTTCGCCCTGGGCACGGGCGCCCTCGTCGATCTGACCGTGGTGCGCACGCTGTTCCGGGCGCCGCGGCTGATCCTCACGGTCGCGACCATCGGGCTGGCCCAGGTGCTGGGAGCGGCGGAACTGTTCCTGCCCCACATCGTGGGGCACGTGCGGCCCCTGACCAGCTTCAGCACCCCCTTCAGCTTCCGGTTCCACATCGCGCCGATGGTCTTCGACGGCAACGACGTGGTGGCCATGCTGGTCATCCCGGCCGTCCTCGCCGCGTTGGCTATCTTCTTCAACCGGACGGGCTACGGCATCGCCATCCGCGGCGCCGCCGACTCCAACGACCGCGCCGTCCTCCTCGGCATCCCGGTACGCCGGCTGTCCACCCTGACGTGGGTCCTGGCCGCCGGTCTCTCCGGGCTCGGGGCCATCCTGACCGGGCCCATCCTGGGCCCGCAGCTCGGGGTGCTGGCCGGTCCCGAGGCCCTGCTGGCCCCCCTGACGGCGGCCGTGGTCGCCCGGCTCGAGAGCCTCACCGTCGCTTTCGTCGCCTCGCTGGCCATCGGCGTCTTCCAGCAGGCGGTGTTCTGGTCGTACTCGCGCTCCACGACGGTGGACGTGGCGCTGTTCGGGGTGATCCTCGTCGCCCTGCTGCTGCAGCGGCGGCGGGTGACCCGCACTGACGACTCGGGCCTGGGCGGCTTCGTCGCCCAGTTCGAGGTCCGGCCCGTGCCCACCCCGATGCGGTCCCTGCCGGAGGTCCGCGTGGCCCGCACCGGGCTGGCCGCCGCGGTGGGGCTCCTCGCCCTCCTCCTGCCGTTGGGGCTGTCCCAGTCGAAGCAGACGCTCCTCGCCTACATCGCCATCTTCGGGATCCTCGCCGCCTCGCTGGTCCTGCTGACCGGGTGGTCGGGGCAGATCAGCCTGGGCCAGTTCGCCTTCGCCGGGGTGGGGGCGGGCACGGCGGCCAGCCTGTTCGTCAACGCCCACGCCGACCTCATGATCTCCCTGGCCCTGGCCGGGGTGGCCGGGGCGGCCGCCGCCCTCGTCATCGGCGTCCCGGCCCTGCGCCTGTCGGGCCCGTTCCTCGCCGTGACCACCCTGGCGTTCGCGGTGCCGGTCTCGGACTGGTTGCTCAACTCGTCGTACTTCCCGGGGTTCGCGCCGGCCCAGCTGACCCGGCCCTTCCTGTTCAAACGGTTCGACCTCAACTCGCCGGCCACGTTCTATTACTTCTGCCTGTTCTTCCTCGCCCTGGCCGCCGTGGCCGTGTGGAACTACCGCCGGGGCCGACCGGGCCGGGCCGCCATCGCGGTGCGGGACAACACGCGCGGCGCCCAGAGCTTCGGCGTCGACCCGCTGCGCAGCCGGCTCGTGGCCTTCGCCCTGTCGGGGGCGCTGGCCGGCGTGGCCGGCGGGCTGTACGCGGTCGGCCTGCGCGGCATCCCCTTCTCGGGCTACAACCCCGAGACCAGCCTGCAGATCTTCACCATGGTGGTCGTCGGGGGGATGGGCAGCCTGGGCGGCGGGCTGCTGGGCGCCGTCTACGTCCAGGGCGTGCAGTACTTCCTCAGCGGATCGGCCCAGCTGCTGGCCACCGGCGGCGGCATCCTGCTCGTCGTGCAGCTATTCCCCGGTGGCCTGGCCGAGGTCCTGCACCGCCTGCGCGACGCGGCGCTGCGCCGCGTCGCCGCCCGCCGGGGCATGTCGGTGCCGAGCCTGCAGGAGCGCGCCGCGTTCGCCGACCTCGACGCCGGCCCTCCCGTGGCGGCGGCCGACGACACGACGCCGGTGGGGGAGGTGGCCGACGACGCCATGTTGGTGCTGGGCGGGGTGGACGCGTCGTACGGTCCGGTCAAGGTGCTCTTCGGCGTGGAGCTGGCGGTGAGCCGTGGGGAGGTCGTGGGCCTGCTCGGGACCAACGGCTCGGGCAAGTCCACCACGTTGAAGGTGGCGTCCGGCCTGCTGGGGGCCGGTCGGGGCCACGTGTGGTTCGAGGGCGCCGACATCACCAAGGTCGACGCGGTGGAACGGGTCAAGCGGGGCCTGGTGATGGTGCCCAGCGGGCGCAGCGTGTTCGCCTCCCTGACGGTGGCCGAGAACCTGCGCCTGGCCGGGTGGCTGTCCCGCCACGATCCGGAGTTCCTGGCTGCCACCCGGTCGCGGGTGCTGGAGCTGTTCCCTCGGTTGGCCGACCGCATGGACACGCCGGCGTCGGCCCTGTCGGGAGGGGAGCAGCAGATGCTGACGATCGCCCAGGCGCTGTACTGCCGGCCCCGCCTGCTGATGATCGACGAGCTGTCGCTCGGGCTGGCCCCCACGGTGGTGGCCGACCTGCTGGGGGTGGTGCGGGAGCTGGCCGCCGGCGGGATGACCGTGGTGGTGGTCGAGCAGTCGCTCAACCTGGCCACGTCGATCGCCCGGCGGGCGGTGTTCATGGAACGGGGTCAGGTGCGCTTCAGCGGGGCCACGCCCGACCTGGCCGCCCGCCCCGACCTGGTGCGCTCGGTCTTCCTCGGGGCGGCCGGGTCGGCGGTGCCGCACCCGAGCGAGCCGGCCCGCCCGGCGCTCAACGGGACCGGGCCGGCCTTCTCGGTCGACGAGGTGGGCCGCACGTTCGGGGCGGTGAAGGCGCTGGACTCGGTGAGCTTCGACGTGGCGCCGGGCGAGATTCTCGGGATCATCGGGGCCAACGGGGCGGGCAAGACGACGCTGTTCGACATCTGCTCGGGCTACCTGCGGGGCACGGGGCGGGTCCGCCTGGGCGGAGTGGACGTGACCACGCTCAACGCCCACGAGCGGGCCGAGCGGGGCCTCGGCCGCCTCTTCCAGGACGCCCGCCTCTTCCCGTCGCTGACGGTGGCCGAGGTGCTGGCGGTGGCTCTCGACCGACGCATCGAGGTGAAGGATCCGCTGCTCTCGATCGTGCGCACGGGTGCGGTGTCGGCGGCCGAGGAAGAGGTCAAAGAGGAGGCCGCCGCGCTCATCGCCCGTCTCGGCCTGGAGCGCTATCGCGACAGCTTCGTCTCGGAGCTGTCGACGGGCACCCGCCGCATACTGGAGCTGGCGTGTGTGATGGCCCACCAGCCGTCCGTACTGCTCCTCGACGAGCCCACGTCGGGCCTGGCCCAGCGGGAGAGCGAGGCGCTGGGTGACCTGCTCCTCGACCTGCGGGCCCGGACGGGCGTCACGATGGTGATGATCGAGCACGACGTGCCGCTCGTGTCGCGCATCGCCGACCGGATGGTGTGCCTCGACCTGGGCCGGGTCATCTCCGAGGGCCGGCCCGCCGAGGTGCTCGACGACCGGCGCGTCGTCGAGGCCTACCTCGGTCCCGACGCGGTGGCCGTGCGCCGGTCCGGCGCGGTGCAGCCCGGCCGGCGCACCCGCGCCCGGCCACTGGTCGCGGCTTCCAGGACCAAGTCCCCGTCGAAGAGGAAGGACAACGCCGATGCGTGACCTCAACGAGCCGGCCCCCATGAGCCAGGCGGCGTTCGACACCATGATCCGCCGCTACCTGATGAAGGTGGCGGGCCGCTACGTGCCGGTGCTGGCCGTCGCGGCCGCAGTCGTCCTGGTGTTCGTGTTCGTGCCGACCAAGCAACCCGGCTCGGCCCTCAACGCCACCGGTGACTACACCACGGGCCCGGCCGGCTCTGTGGCCGGATCCGGATCGGCGGGCTCAGCGGGTGGTACCGGTGCGGGCGGCGCCGGGTCGAACGTCGGTGGCAACGCCGGGGCGGCGGGGGGTCCGGCCGCGGTGAACGGGTCGACCGGCGGAGCCAGCGGGTCGTACGGGTCGGGCGCCGGCGGGTCGGGCGGACCCTCCGGGAGTACGGCAACCGGGACCGGGCCGGCCGCACCGAGCGGCGTCCCCTCGGTGACGAGCTACTCGAGCCCCTCTCTCACCGGCGTGGCGCGGACGGGTGTCCGCTGCGGCAGCGGCGCCCGCCAGTTCATCTGGTCCGAGTACGCGCCGTGGTGCCAGCCGGCCTTCTCCGGCGACAACGGCGGGGCCACCGCCAACGGCGTCACCCGGTCCACCGTCACCCTGACCTTCCGCCTGGCCAACTCGGCGCAGCAGACGGCGATCGACTCGCTGGCCGGGGCGGCCAACATCAACCAGGACGACATGGTCAAGGACCTGCAGAGCTACATCGCCTACTTCAACACCCAATTCGAGCTGTACGGCCGGCACGTGGTCCTCAAGACGTACCAGGGCCAGGGCGACTACATCGAGGAGGACCAGGGACAAGGCCTCGGAGCCACGCAGGCCGACGCCGTCAACGTTCGCAGCATGGGAGCGTTCGGCGACGTCACCTTCGCCCTGACGGCGTCGCAGCCCTACGAGGAGGATCTGGCCGCCGAGCACGTGATCGGGTTCTCCTCGGTCGGCATGTCGCAGGAGTGGTTCCAGCAGCACGCCCCGTACGAGTACTCGGTGCAGGGGCCGTCCGGGACAAACGCCATCCAGGGTTCGGCCGCCGTCGTCTGCCGGCGCATGGCTGGCATGAACGCCATCTTCGCCGGCAGCCCGACCATCACGGTCAGGAAGCGGGTGTTCGGCGTCATCTACCCGCAGACTCCCGTGTACACGGCCGAGGTGGCGCAGTGGAAGCAGCTGCTGGCCAGCCAGTGCCACGTGACCGTGGCCAAGACGGTCGGCTACAGCATCAACGTGGCCGACTACGAGGCGGAGGCGGCCAACGCCATGGCCCAGCTGAACGCCGCCCACGTAACCACCGTCCTGTGCGCCTGCGACCCGATCGCCGACATATTCCTGTCCAACGCGGCCGACAACCAGCAGTACTACCCGGAGTGGTTCGCCAGCTACTTCGGCGACCCGATCGGGCGCAACTACGACCAGAAGGAATGGGCCCACGCCGTCACGGGCGGGTGGCAGTGGCCCAGCTACACCACCGTCGAGCCGTACCGCACGTTCGAGCGGGGTTACCCGGGACGCCAGCCGGCCGAGACCCCGCCCAGCTCGCCGCGGTACTACTACGACCCGTACTACACCCTGCTGCAGATATTCGACGCCCTGCAGGCGGCCGGGCCGGACCTGACGCCGTACACGTTCGAGCAGGGCATGTTCAGCGTCCCGTCGTCGGCGCCCGGCGACTACATCGGGGGCCAGTGGAAGTTCGGCCCGGACGTGTTCGACCCCATCGTCAGCTACACGCTCAACTGGTGGAGCCCCACCGCGGTCAGCAACTTCGACGGCACCAAGGGCGCCTACCTGTGGTGCAACGCGGCGCAGTCCTACACCATCTTCGACCCGTCCGCGCTCGGCCCGCCCGGCCACCAGCTGGCCTGCTTCGGCAAGTAGGCCGGGGCCGGTCAGCTGCCGGCGATGCGCTCCAGCGCCTCCTGGCGCTGTTCGGCCGGCGCCCCTTCCAGGAAGACGGATCGCAGCAGGTCGTCTCGCCCGGCCAACTCGGCGCTCGGCCCGGCGAAGCGCACCTGACCCCGCTCGAGGAAGTAGGCCCGCTCGGTGACGGCCAGGGCCATCGTCACGTGCTGCTCGACCAGGAGGATGGCGATTCCCCTCTCGGTGCGCAAGCGGCCGAGCAGGGCGATGAGATCGGATACCACGGCGGGGGCCAGCCCGAGGGACAGCTCGTCGACCATCAGAAGGCGGGGGCCGGCGACGAGCGCCCGGGCGATGGCGAGCATCTGCTGCTCGCCGCCGGACAGGGTGCCGGCCAGCTGGCGGCGGCGGTCGCGCATCCACGGGAACGGTTCGCTGGCCTCCTCGACGGCGGCCGCCAGCCGGGCCTTCGGGAGGAGGTGGCCCCCGAGGCGCAGATTCTCGTCCACCGTGAGCGACGGCAGCAGGCCCCGGCCGCCTGGCACCTGGCCCACGCCGAGGGCGAGGATGTCCTCCGGGGCGGCGCCGGCGATCTCCGTCCCCTCGAACCGGATGGAGCCGGTCTTGATGGGCAGCAAGCCCGACACCGCCTTGAGGACGGTGGACTTGCCCGCCCCGTTGGTGCCGAGGAGGGCCACCATCTCGCCCGGCCCGACTGCGACGTCGATCCCGTCCAGCACGCGGATGGCCCCGTAGGCCACCTCCAGCCCGCGGATGTCAAGCATGGGCCGCCCCCGCCGCCGCCGGCCGGCTCCAGGAGTCGCCCAGATAGCTCTCGATGACGGCCGGGTCGCGCATCACGACGTCGGGGCGGCCCTCGGCTATGACCGTTCCCTTGGCCATGGCCACGATGCGATCCGACAGCCCGAGCACGAAGGGCATGTCGTGCTCGACCAGCACGACCGACGCCCCGAGCCGGGCGCGTATGGACGCCAGGATCGGGCCGAGCGCCTCCACCTCACGCTGGGCCATCCCCGACGACGGTTCGTCCAGCAGCAGCAGGCGGGGGGCCAGGGCCACCACACAGGCCAGCTCGCAGAGGCGCAGCATGCCGTAGGAGAGCTCCTGGATGGGCTTGTCCAGATGCTCCTCGAGGCCGACCAGCGCCAGAACGTCGTGGGCCCGCTCGGAGATGTCCCGCTCCTGCGCCCGCCCCATCCCGGCCACGGACCGCCAGAACCCGGTCCGCCCCCGGGTGTGCTGCACGGCGCGCAGCGTCTCGAGAACGGTGAGCGAGGAGAACAGGCGGGCGTTCTGGAATGTGCGCCCCACGCCCAGGGCGGCGCGCCGATGGGGCGACAGGCCGGCCAGGTCGGCGCGCGATCCGTCGGGTGCCCGCAACCAGATCCGGCCGCGGTCGGGCTGCACGAAGCCGGAGATGGCGTCGAAGGCGGTGGTCTTGCCCGCCCCGTTGGCGCCGATCACGCCGACGACCTCCTCGTCGCCGACGGAGAAGCTCACCCCGTCGAGGGCGGCCACCCCGCCGTACCGCTTGGCCACGTCGTCGAACTGCAGCAGGGGGGCGGCGGTCACAGGGCCCTCGCCGCGCCGAGCGCGCTGACGGCCGCATCGGGCGTGGTGCCCGTCTCGGAGTGGACGGTGGACCGGCGCCGGACGAAGCGGGCCATGGTGGCCAGGCCGCCGGGGTTGATCACCATGACCAGGATCAGGAGGATTCCGGCGACGATCTCCGACCCCGCGCCGGTCGAGGAAGCCGATGCCCGGGACGTGAAGACGAGGGGCAGGAGCCCGAACACGCCGGCCGCCAGCACCGCGCCTCCGATGGAGCCGATGCCGGCCACGACGACGTACGCCAGCCAGGTGACCGAGAAGAAGATGTCGGTGTACCCCGGGCCGGGCTGGCCGACGACGTAGGCCAGGACGGATCCGGCCACCGAGGCCACCGCCCCGGAGAGGACGAAGCCGGTGAGCTTGGTGCGGGTCGTGTTGATGCCGTAGGCGGAGGCGACCGTCTCGGAATCGCGCACGGCGTAGAAGGCGCGACCCGGCCTCGTGACGGAAACCCGCCAGCACAGGAAGGTCACGCCGGCGACCACCGCCAGCAGGCAGTAGTACGTCTCGAGGGTGGTGCCGGCGTGCCACCCGAACAGGTCGACCGAAGGGGCGGTGGCGCTGCCCAGGCTGACGTTGCCGGCGACCAGCCGTGAGGAGCCGTACCCGAAGGCCAGCGTGGCGATGGCCAGGTACAGGCCGCGCAGGCGGAGTGCGGGCAGGCCGATCAGCAGGCTGAACGGGACGGACAGGGCAGCCGCGCACAGCACGGGCAACGGGAACGGCAGGCCGAAGCTGTTGGCCCCGATGAGCGTTCCCACTCCTCCGACAGCCACGAACGCGCCCTGGGCCAGGCTGATCTGGCCCACCCAGCCGGTCAGCACCACGACCGACAGGGCGAGCATGAAGAAGGCCAGCCCGATGGTGAAGTCCAGGCCGTAGACGTCGTGGTTGACACCCGCGAGCGGCCAGGCCGCCGCCACCGCCAGCACCCCGCCCACCGTCAGGCGCCGCACCATCTTGCGCCGGCCCTCGTCCACCGCCGTCCAGTCCAGGCCGAAGGCGCTGCGCCACAGCCTCCACGCCTGGATGGGGTCGACGGCCCGGGCCAGCAACGGCGGGTTGGAGACCGGCTTCATGGTCACGCCCGACTCTTCGTCCTCCCGGCTCCCGGCGAATATCCAGCGGGGGCGGGCAACCAGCACGGCCAGCGCCACGAGGATGCCGGCCGCTTCGGGCATCCCCGTCTGGGTCCACGTGTGGCCCAGGAAGTGGACGCCGCCCGAGGGGTAGTAGGCCTGCACCAGCTCCTGGAGCACCCCGAGGACGAGCCCCGCCGCGAAGGCGATGGGCAGGGACGTCATGCCGCCGATGACGGCGGCGATGAAGCCGACCACCGCGGTGAGCGTGAGGTTGGTCGTGTTGAGATCGACCTGCTCGGCCGAGAGCAATATCCCGATGAACCCGGCCAGGATCGTCCCGCCGACCCACGACAGTCGGGACAGGCGCCGGGCCGAGACCCCGCACAGCTGGGCCACGTCACGCTTCGTGGACAGAGCCCGAATGGCCAGGCCGGTCCGCGTCCAGCGGAAGAAGGCGAACACGGCGGCGGACACGGCCAGCGACAGGATGAGGATGCCCAGCCGCTCGTAGGTCAGGTACACCCCGAACAGCCGGACTGTGTGGGATCGGGAGAACGGTGCCTCCGGACCGGTGACGAAGCGGTCGTTGAGCCCGAAGAACGTGGCGGCCAGGCCGGTGAGGAGGAGATAGAGGGCGACCGACACGATGATCAGGGCGATCGTGGGGGCCTCGGCGAAGGGGCGCATCACCAGCCGCTCGATCAGGTAGCCGACGACGCCCGCCACCGCCAGGCTCACCGGCATCATGGCCCAGAAACCGGGGTGGAAGGCGTGGCGCACGTCCAGGTGGAAGAGCAGCAGGTTGAGGTGCAGGGCGTACGTGTGGCCGGCCACTGCCTCGTAGTGGAACAGGGCGACGAACGTGGCGGTGGTGCCGAAGGCGAAGTTGGGCACCCGGGTCGCCTTGTACATGGCCACGATGCCGAGGCCCATCACCGAGTAGACGGAGCCGGCGATTGTGCCCAGCACGAGCACGGTGGGAAGGGCGAGGCGCATGTCAGATCTCGGGGTGTCGTACGGGGGCCAGGGACACCCGCCAGGGCGCCACGATCATCAGCCCGGCGGCGGCCAGGAGCACGGCCAGCACGAAGCCGGCCACCTCGACGGAGGTCCGCACGGGGACGAGCCGCCCGAGGGCACGGGTCGGCACGGCGGCGGGACGGGGCGCCGCGGCGGGGACCGCCAC
>Ga0066702_10000139_pt1 | contig 14213 bp, 13 predicted proteins | sample GraSoiAngelo_151_FD_66507 | JGI IMG/M metagenome (GOLD analysis project Ga0066702, IMG submission 66507) | Grasslands soil microbial communities from the Angelo Coastal Reserve, California, USA - 14_1009_12_20cm | ecosystem: Environmental > Terrestrial > Soil > Grasslands | place: USA...
ATGAAAAGGATTACCGCAGTCATTCCGCGGACAGCGTCCGCGGCTACAGCAATGGTTTGCATCGCGGTTACCACTTCGGTGTTCGGCGGGCAACCGGCGCTCACGATTTACAATCAAAACTTCGCGGTGGTCCGCGACTCGGTTCCAATCGACCTGAAACAAGGTGTGAACAATGTGCGCTTCACCGACACGACGGCGCACCTCGAACCCGCTTCGGTGATTTTGCGGGATCCGAGCGGGAAAACGAATCTGCAAATTCTCGAGCAGAATTATCGGAACGATCCCGTTTCGCAGGAGCTGTTGCTCTCGCTTTCAGAAGGGAAGAGCATCGATTTTCTGGTGATCGAGCCAAACAAACCGAACACGATCGTGCAGGGGAAAATCGTGCGCAGCGGCTACGTGCGGCACAGCCAGGAAGCGATGCAGCGTTATGGTCAGAGCTACGCCATGGCGCAATCGGCGATGGCTTATCAAAGCGGCGGAATGTCGCAACCGATCATCGAAGTGGATGGCAAACTGCGCTTTACGCTTCCGGGTCAGCCACTTTTCCCACCGCTAAGCGACGACACCATTTTAAAACCGACCATCGAATGGCAATTGCAAGCCGATAGGGCGGGCAAGCTCGATGCCGAGCTTGCTTATATCACCGGCGGAATGAGCTGGGAAGCCAATTACAACATCGTCGCGCCGGAAAAAAGCGATCTGCTCGATTTCGTTGGCTGGATCACGATGGACAACCAGAGCGGCAAGACTTTTGAAAACGCGAAAATCAAGTTGATGGCAGGCGATGTCAGCAAGATCCAGGAGGCCGAAAGATTTGCGTTAGCACGAAGTGAAGAGCTGGCGGTGAGCGGCAGAATGGCAGCGCCGGTAACTGAAAAAGCGTTTGAGGATTATCACCTCTACAATCTGGCGCGCCCGACGACCTTGCGGGATCGGGAAACGAAACAGGTGGAATTCATTCGCGCCAGCGGGGTGAAATCAGAACGCATTTATGTTTACGACGGATTGAAGATCGACTGGAACCAATGGCGCGGTTATCGGATGGAAAACATCCGCAATAATCAGGATATCGGGACCGAGATGGACACGAAGGTCGCGGTCATGCGTGAGTTTAAAAATTCGGAAGCAAATCATCTCGGAATGCCGTTACCGAAAGGGCGCGTCCGTTTTTACAAGCAGGATGACGACAAGCAGCTTGAATTTACCGGCGAGAATTTGATCGATCACACGCCGAAAGACGAAACGCTGCGGGTTTTTACCGGGAATGCTTTCGATTTGGTGGGCGAACGCCTGCGCACCAACGTGAAGGTGGATTCATCCAATCACTGGCTGGACGAGAGTTTTGAAATCAAGCTACGCAACCACAAGAAGGAGCCGGTGCAAATTCGCGTGGTCGAGCATCTCTTTCGCTGGACCAACTGGGAGATCACAGAAAAATCGGACCCGTTCACAAAAACGAACGCGCAGACGATAGAGTTTCGTGTTCCGGTGAAAGCGGACGAAGAAAAGACTGTTCGTTACACCGTGCATTACTCGTGGTGATTCGGAGGGCTCGCTTTTGTGCGCCCAGGACGCCCAGAAGAGCGGCCCTCCGTTGCTCTCGCGGTCAGCGCAGAAATCGTTTAGTTTCAACACGTCGCGGGCGCAGTTGTCTATCGGTGAAGCGAGGAGAACTGGCGACGCGATGGACGAACGCGTTTTTATGAGCGGCTTTTTCGAGGAATTGAAGCGGCGCAAGGTTTACCGCGTCGCGATTGCCTACATCGTTGCAAGCTGGGCCCTGGCGCAGGGCATCGCCCAGGTGCTTCCCGTCTTTGATATTCCCAACTCGAGGATTCGCGTCGTAATACTGCTGTTGTTAATTGGTTTCCCGATCGCCCTTGTCCTGGCCTGGATTTTCGACATTACGCCAACCGGGATCGAGCGTACTTCAAGGGCACAGCCGGCCACGGTGCCGGGACGGCGCCGCCGACGCAACGTGATCTGGCTCGGAATTGCCGGGATAGTGATTTCGAGCGCAGTGGGCTTCCTGGTTCTGCCACGGGCAGTTGCGCGAAGCAAGGTGGAGAAGTCGATCGCGGTCCTGCCTTTCGATAATTTAAGTGACGACAAGGAGAACGCGTATTTCGCAGACGGGATTCAGGACGACATTCTTACCAACCTTTCCAAGATCAGCGATTTAAAGGTGATCTCGCGAACGTCGGTCATGCAGTACAAGGGCAAAGCGCCCAATGTGCGTGAAATCGGCAAAGCCCTGGGTGTTTCCACGATTCTAGAGGGTAGCGTTCGACGCTCCGGCAATCGCGTCCGACTGAACGTACAGTTGATCGATGCCACCAACGACGAGCATCTCTGGGCCAGCGATTACGATCGCGAATTAACTGACGTTTTCGCCATTCAAACCGATCTCGCCCAGAATATCAGCGATGCGCTCCAGGCCAAGTTGTCGCCGGCGGAGAAATCGCGCATCGAAAGCAAACCCACGGAGAACAGCGACGCCTACCTCGCTTTTGTCCAGGCGCACAATCTTGTTAGCACTTCGCTCGAAAGCTTTGAGACGCTGAAGCAGGCCGAGCACCTTTACGCCCGGGCAATCGAGCTCGACCCGAAATTTGCCCTCGCTTTCGCGCGCTACTCGTATTTGGAGAGCTGGATTGTGCATACGTTTGAACGCACCGCCGAACGCCGGCAAAAGGCGCGCGCCCTGGCAGAGCAAGCATTGCAATTACAGCCCGACCTACCGGAAGGCCATCTTGCTCTCGGATTTTCGCTCTATTACGGTGATAACGATTTTGAGGGGGCATTAAGGGAATTCGAAATCGCGCAGCGTGGTCTCCCCAACGAGGCCGAAGCTTATCTCGCCCTCGGTGCGATCCAGCGCCGGATGGGAAACTGGTCGGAATCCAATGCCAACCTGGAGAAAGCAGCCAGTCTGAATCCGAAAGATGGCTGGGTCTTTCAGAACCTGGCGATGAGTTACCAGGTCCAGCGCAAATTCGATGCTGCCAACAAGGCGATTGATCGCGGAATGAAGGCAGCTCCGCAGAATATCGGACTGTGGGAGACCAAGGCAAAGCTCGCGGTCGTGGAAAAAGGCGACGTGAGCGTTTCCGAACAGGCGTTTGAGTCGGCCAAATCGATGCCGCTGACGGCCGAGGGCAAAATCAAGGTGGCGGGAGCGCGCGCGGACGTTTTTCTTTTGGAACGAAAATATCAGGAAGGATTAAACGCGGCGGAAAGCTTGTCGGACGATCTCCTCTCGACCGTTCCCGTAGCGATCTGCGGGAAGTATTATCTCATCGGCTTTGCGCGACGAGGCTTACATGATGAAGCAGGCGCACGCGTTGCGTTTCTCAAAGCCAAGGAGTTCGGCGAAGAAGAATTGAAGAAGAGTCCGGATTCGCCGGACCTGCGCGTTCTGCAGGCGAAGATTCTTGCTTACCTGGGAGAGAAAGATTCGGCGCTTGCTGAAGCGAAGCGGGCTACCGATTTGCTTCCTGAAAGCAAAGATGCGTTTGGCGGTCCCGATATCACAGCCGGCGTAGCCGAAGTCGAATGCATTTTGGGCGAAAACGACCGGGCGATCGAGCTATTGGATGGTTTGTTAAGCCGGCCGAGCAATATAACGGTGCCCCTTCTCAAATTAAGCCCAGCGTGGGATCCGCTGCGACAGGATCCAAAGTTTCAGGCGATGCTTGAGAAACACGGCGTTAAAACTTAGTCGCTATTCATCAGCTGGGACCATTTGCGTACGAGAATGGATTGTTGGCCAGCTGTGGCAGCCGCCTATTTACGAAGTGGCGTTTCACGGAAACGCTCTCCAATTCGCGGCACAGTTCTGCGCCGCAAAGCGCAGACAACCACGCTTGTTCTCGCGTCGTTTATTCTGGCGCAGATCGCTTCGGCTGATTGGCGAGTCACCTCAGCTGATCGACAGTCCTCTGCCGTCGCAGGCATCGAACATCGCCACATCATTTTACAAAATGCTGACGAAAGCGCGACGATCGATCTCGCAGCCTTTTCCATTAAAACCGCGACGCTGCATCTGATCGATAATCCCGGCGGTTCTGAAAATCTCGCTGCCGTGATGGGGCGCGAGAACTTCGTCGCCGGGGTAAACGGCGGATATTTCGACACAGATTTCAGACCGCTCGGGTTGCGAGTGTTCGATGGCAAAACGCGCTCGCCGCTGGTTCGCGCGCGTTTGCTTACCGGCGTGCTCTGCGCCACTGCCCACGGGATTGAAATCGTCCGGCTCAGCGAATTTTCACAGAAGAAAAAATGCGACGCGGCCGCCGAGTGCGGACCGTTTCTGATTGACAGTGGACTGCCGGTCCGCGGGCTTGATCAATCGCGCAGCGCACGCAGGACTTTTGCGGCGGTCGCGCGCGGTGGAAGTGCGGCGATCGGAATTTCGAGTACTCTTTCGTTGGCGGAACTGGCCAGCGCTCTCGCCGCGCTTCCCGATTTCAAGATCTGGCGGGCGTTGAACTTCGACGGGGGATCATCGAGCGCGTTTTGGGTTCGAAGAAGCGGCGACACGCCGTTTTCAATCCCGGAAGAAAAAGCCGTGCGCGATTTTGTCGGGATTGTACCAAAACACGCGTCCACCGAGAGGTAGGGGTAGTTCACCCCGAACCGATCCGAGCCGGACTGGCGTTCGCGGGCGATTGAGGTCAATCTCCCCTACCTGTAACGTCGCGGCATGCGAACATTCGGCGCGTTTCGGAAAACGGACGGCACCCGGGTTTACGGCGAAGTCCGGGGCAACGAAGTGCACGTGCTGAAACAACCGTTTTGGCTTGGACTCGAGCCGAGCGGCGAAAATCTCAGCCGGCCCGATCTTGAAATCGCTGTTCCCGTCGCGCCGTCGAAATTAATCGCCGTCGGGCTCAACTACGCAGATCACATTGCCGAAATGAAGCGGACACCGCTTGGGACGCCGTTGATTTGGTTCAAGGCTCCCACTTCCCTGCTCGCGCACGAACGAGAGATCGCGATCGCGTTCCCCGGACATCAGACTGATTTCGAGGTCGAGCTCGCCATCGTCATCGGCCCGCCTGCGAAAAATGTCAGCGTTGATTCCGCGCACGATTTCATTTTCGGTTACACTATTGGTGAAGACATCAGCGATCGTGATTTGCAGAAATCGGAAAAACAATTCGGTCGCTGCAAATCGTTCGACACTTACACGCCGATCGGACCGTTTGTATATTCTGACGTCGATGTCACAGACCTTGAAATCACCCTGCGCCAAAATCGCGGGGTGAAGCAACGTGCTCGCACCAGCCAGATGATTTATTCGCCGGCTGAGATTGTGTCGTTTGCCAGCCAAAATTTAAGGTTGCTGCCGGGCGACGTGATTCTGACCGGCACCCCGTCAGGAGTTGGTCCCATTTGTGCCGGCGACGAATTGGAAGCACGGATTGGTGACTGGCCACCGTTACAGAATCGGGTGCGCAATGCCACCCAACAGGCTGAAAATATTAGGTAGAAAAGAAGAAAGGGCGCTTGCACTACATCCCACGCGCCTAGATAATTCGATAGTAATTTTGCGTCCCAACGACTTATGAAAAGTTTTGCTGGACTCCTAGCAACTCACTTTGGGATAAATAGGACCCTTTATTTTGAGGCCGGTCTCAATCACTAAACTTATGAAAACAATCCTGACTGTTACTGTCGTCGCGGCTATCGCTGCTATCACGTTTTATGCGGCTGCTCAAAATCCGCCGCCGCCACCGCCGCCGACCGCGGGAACAACGCCGGCGCAGCCCGTCGTTCCCCCACCACCTGGCATGGCCGCATCCCCGGGTGTTCCCGGCGCAGTAACGTCACCTGGCGTACCCGGTGCGGTCACTTCGCCCGGTGCTCCGGGCGTCATGCCGTCGCCTGCCGTCGGTGCTCCCGGCATGTCTCCCGGCGCACCCGGCGCAATGCCCAGCCCAGTTGTCTCGGCGACTTTGAGCGCGGCTTCGCCGTCGCCTTCGGCCGCCCCCACCGCTGCGCCAGCAAAAGCAGGTTGGACAAACTTTCTGATCGATAACTTCCGCAAGGGCGGCCCCATCATGTGGCCGATCTTGATTGTATCGATTATTGCCGTCGCCGTCGTGCTCGAGCGCGTTTTCTGGTGGGGGGGCCGCTGGATGCGCCGCGATCCAAAGCGGATTGAGAAAGTTTTCACCGCCATCGAGACCGGAGACGTGACGGAGGCCTCCCGCTTGTCGCGCGGTTCACGCGACCCCGTGTTGCGAATGATGTGGAATGGATTGAATCACCAGCACGCGTCGCTGCAAGGCGCGTTGCAGGTCGCCGCTGGCATCGAGATCAAACGCGCCGGGCGCTTCCTCGTGGTCATGGATACGCTGGTCACTCTGGCGCCTCTCCTGGGATTGCTGGGCACGATCACCGGTTTGATTCGGTCATTCAGCTTCCTCGGCAACGAAGAACTCGCTGTCCAAGCGGTGACCGGCGGTATCGCCGAGGCGCTGATCGCTACGGCCTGCGGTCTTGGTATCGCCATCTTCTCGCTGATTCCGTTTAACTTTTTCACTTCCCGCGTGTCTAACTTAGAGTTCGAATTGCAGACTGCAGCGACGAATTTGGAAGTTATGCTCGAGGCCCAAAGCAAAGCACGCGAAGGCGTCGCGATAGGGACGGATACCCCGTCCTCGGCCACGAGGTCTTCAATCTAGGAGTTTCCCCATGCGCGTCAGCTCGCCCATCCCGCACAAAAAAGCGCGCATCGAGATCATTCCTTTGATCGACATCATGTTCTTTCTGCTGGCCAGCTTCATGATGGTGAGTTTGAGCCAGGTGCACATGAAGGGGATCAAAGTGAACCTGCCCACCGGCGCCTCGGGGGAGACACAATCCAAACGCGATTACATCAGTGTCTCAGTGGACTCCAATGGCAATCCTTACTTCGACAAGAAGCCGGTCACGTACGACGAGTTGACTGCGATATTGGGGAGAACGCACTCGGAAAACCCGGATGCGAAGGTATTTCTGCGCGGGGATCGTGACACCATGCACGGGAACGTCATCCGCGTGCTCGATATTCTGCGCTCGGTGGGTTTCTACAAAATCGCCTTTGAAATTAAAAGCCAGGCTGCGGTCGGCGTACCGGGTGGTAGCACTGGCCCCTAATTATCATGCCAGGCCCACTTTTATTTAAGCCGGCGCCGAAGTGGCAGGTGCTCTCTGCTTTTGGCGGCGCTATTCTTGTCCACAGCCTCGCGGTGGCGCTCGCCTTCCATAAAGAACCGCCACCGATTGATACCTCCGATATTCCAACGGCAACAATCGAAGCGACGCTCGATCAGCCGCCGGCAGATGAGCCGACTCCTCCACCGGAAGATATTCCGATCCCTGAAGTGCCGCCGCCACCGGAGATCCAACCGGAATTCCACGAAGAACAAACACCGCCGCCGCAAAAGAAAATTCAGCAAAAAGCTCAGCCGATTAAAGCTCCACAAGTGGCCGCGGCCAAGCCGCCTGGGATGATGAGTGCCTCACAGGGAAAAGCAAACGCGATCAGCGCACCTCGCCCGGACTATCCTTACGAAGCCCGGAGCCGACATATTACCGGGAGTGGTGTCTGCGTGGTCACGGTCGATACTGGGAGCGGAAATGTCACGGACGCCACCATGGCCCAAAGTATCGGCAATCCGATTCTGGATAACTCCGCCGTCAGCGCATTCAAGCGGTGGCGATTTAAACCTGGCAGCGTTTCGAAAGTTAAAATCCCGATCACCTTTACCATGACGGGCGCTTCTTATTAGCTAGCAAATTATGCGCGTCGCTTCACCTATTCCAAAAAAGCGGGCCCGGATCGAGATCATCCCACTCATCGACATCATGTTCTTTCTCCTTGCCAGTTTCATGATGGTGAGCCTGAGCCAGACCCATATGAAAGGGATTAAGGTGAACTTGCCCGCGCAAGGCGCACCCCCCACTACGGTCACTAAAGATTACGTCGCGATCCGCGTCTCGCCGGGAAATGCCATCTTTTTCGACGGCCAATTTGTCCAGGACGATCAGGTTTTGCCGCGTCTTTATCAGCTGCATGCCGCCAATCCAAACATCAAGGTATCGATCAGCGCCGAAATGATGTCGGTTCACGGCGACGTCATTGCGCTATTGGACAAGGTGCGCCTTGCTCAGATTACAAAGGTTGGCTACCAAATCCGCGCTGCGCCGCCGACAAATCGTTAAGCACGCCGTGTAGTGCCTCGGCAATCTTGCCGATAGTCCTGATCAGGCGGTAGCGGCGTTTTGCTCTGAAGATTTTCTGCCCGTCGCGTGTTTGATCTCACAAAGAGGTGAGATGACAAAACAGGCTCTCATTTATCATCGGCTTCGAAACGGCCGATTGCCGCCGCGCTCGGCACCGCAGTGCTGATTCATTTATCGGCGGTCGCGATTGCGTTTCACCGGGAATCACCCGCAACGGAGCCAGCGGGCGCGGATTATCCCGATCCATTCGTCGACATTGAATCTGCCGACGATCCCCCGATACCCCCTGATCCCGACATCTCTCTGCCACCACCGCCGCCGCCGACGCTCGATTTCATCGAGGCTCACGACATTGAACCTTCGCTGAAATCGCACCGGACTCCCGCGCCCATTCGCGTGCCGAGACAAACGCGACTACCTGCAGTGGGAAAAAGGCCTGGGCGGTGAATGCCCCGCGACCCGATTATCAGTACGAAGCGCGCAGCCGCCGCCTCACCGGAAGCGGTAGCGCCATCATTAGTGTGGATCCTATGACGGGCTTTGCCAGCAACGTGAAAATGGAGCAAAGCATCGGCAATCCGATTTTGGATAGTTTCACTGTTTCCGCCTTCCGCCGCTGGCGTTTCAAACCGGGTTTACCATCTCGAGTTCGGATTCCGATTACATTTTTCCTGACCGGAGCGCAGTATTAAAATGCCGCACCAGCGCAGCTGTGGCTTGGGCCCGATGACTGATCTTGTTTTTCGTCTCCGACGTTAACTCGGCGAGTGTCTCGCTAAACCCATTCGGCAGGAAAATCGGATCGTAACCAAAGCCGCTTTCGCCACGCGGAGACTTCGTAATCGTGCCGACTACTTCGCCCGCCACGGTTGTCATCAGCTGGCCGCTCTTGGCCAGTGCAATGACACAATAGAATCGGGCGGATCGATCTCGCACCTCCTGCAATTCTCGCAAAAGTTTTTCGACATTGCGGCGATCACTCGCGTTTTCTCCGGCGTAACGCGCCGAAAAAACGCCCGGCGCGCCGCCGACTGCCTCCACTTCGAGCCCAGAATCGTCCGCAACCACGATTTCGTTCGGAAAAATCTTCGATATCGTGACCGCTTTTAGCGCCGCGTTTTCTTCAAAGGTAGCGCCTGACTCGACAATCGCCGGAACGTCGGACTTCGACGTCAGATCCCGCACCATAAAATTTCCACCGAGCAATTTCGCAAATTCCCGGGTCTTGTGCTGATTGCGCGTGGCAAGAAGTAACTGAATCATCTTTGATTTGATTTACGGGGATGGGGGCGGTTGCCGGCCAAAATTAATTCTGTCTAATTATTCTCGATGAGCGAGCGCCGCAAAGCCTACCCGTTCGACCGTTTCGAATCCAAATGGCAGCGCCTTTGGGATGAGCGGCAGCTCTTTCACGTGCCGAACCCCGGCGAGGCCGGCTTTGATTCGACAAAGCCGAAATTCTACATCCTCGACATGTTTCCGTATCCGAGCGGCGCTGGTCTTCACGTCGGACATCCCGAAGGTTACACCGCTACTGACATCATCGCGCGCTACAAACGGATGCGCGGCTTCAACGTGCTGCATCCCATGGGCTGGGACGCGTTCGGGTTGCCAGCCGAACAGTACGCGATCAAGACCGGCCAGCATCCGGCGATCACAACGCGTGAAAATGTCGCCAAATTCAAATCACAACTGAAACGGATCGGTTTTTCCTACGATTGGACGCGGGAAGTGAACACGACGGATCCGCGCTACTACAAATGGACGCAATGGATTTTCCTCCAGATTTACAATTCCTGGTTCAATCCGGAGACGAACAAGGCCGAGCCCATCTCGAGTTACCGCGGCGCCGATCCTGATTCGGTCCGCCTCGCGTATGTCGCCGAAGTTCCGGTGAACTGGTGTCCAGAGCTGGGTACCGTCCTAGCGAATGAGGAAGTGATCGACGGCCGGAGCGAAATAGGCGGTCATCCAGTCGTTAAGAGGCCGATGCGGCAATGGATGCTGCGTATCACTGCGTATGCCGAGCGATTGATCAATGAACTCGAGGGACTCGATTGGCCCCAAGGAATCAAGTTGCTCCAACGAAATTGGATTGGTCGCAGCGAAGGCGCGGAGATCAATTTCCAGATCGACAATCACGACGCCCATATTACTGCTTTCACCACGCGTCCCGACACGCTCTACGGCGGGACATTCTTGGTGGTCGCGCCAGAACATTCGCTTGTCGATTTAATTGTCACTGAGGAGCAGTGGCCCGCGGTACGCGAGTATCGTGAACGGACTGCCTGCAAAAGCGATCTCGAACGCGCCGATCTATCGAAAGAAAAGACCGGTGTCTTCAGCGGTGCCTACGCGATCAATCCAGCCAATAACGAAAAGATTCCGATCTGGATCGCTGATTATGTGCTGCTTGGTTATGGAACTGGAGCGATCGGAGGTGTGCCGGCGCACGACGAGCGCGATCTGGAATTCGCGAGAAAATTCGATTTGCCGCTTGCGGTTGTGGTTCAGCCAACAGGAAATGAACCGGCGATCGGATTCACCGGCGACGGCATCGCAATGAATTCGCCAATCATAAACGGCCTAACAAGCGCGGAAGCGAGGAAAAAAATCACTGCATGGTTGGAGGAACACGGCCACGGCAAGCGCGCGATCAACTACAAACTGCGCGACTGGCTTTTTTCGCGGCAGCGCTATTGGGGCGAGCCCTTCCCGGTTGTTTGGGAAGACGGGCAGTATCGAAAGCATCGCGCGCTGAATGAGAACGAGTTGCCGGTTGTCCCGCCAGAGTTGGAAGATTACAAACCGACCGGCACCGGCGAACCGCCGCTGGGTAAAGCGAAAGATTGGATCCGTTACTCCGATAAGGCGACGCGCGAAACCAATGTGATGCCGCAATGGGCAGGCTCGTGTTGGTATTACATCAGGTTCTGTGATCCACAGAATGACCGGCGCTTTGTAGGGGAGGAACCGGAACGGTATTGGATGGGAGGAGAGAATAACGAAACCCGAATGATGAATGACGAAGGAATGACGAAGCACGAAGCAGGAAATTCGTCATTCGTCATTGGTCATTCGTCATTGCCGCGTGCTCGTGGTGGCGTGGATTTGTATGTCGGTGGCACCGAGCACGCAGTGCTGCACCTGCTTTACGCGCGTTTCTGGCACAAGGTGCTGTTCGATCTTGGGCATTTATCGAAACCAGAACCGTTTCAGCGCCTGGTCAATCAGGGAATCATTCTGGGCGAGGACAATCAGAAGATGTCAAAGTCGCGCGGGAACATCGTCAATCCAGATGAAGTAATCGACGAGTACAGCGCAGACGCGTTTCGTTGCTACGAGATGTTTATGGGTCCGCTCGAACAAATGAAACCGTGGAGCATGCGCGGGGTGGAAGGCGTTTCACGATTTCTCGCCCGAGTCTGGCGGTTGATGATGGAGGAAAACCAAGCGGGCGAATGGGAATTGTCGCCGCGGATTCAGGACATCGCGTCCGATAAATCACAGCTCAAACTCGTTCACGCCACCATCAAGAAAGTCACCGAAGACATCGAGTCGCTTTCGTTCAATACGGCCATTTCGCAGATGATGGTTTTTGTGAATGGCTTTACCAATGTGGAGAGAATTCCCGTAACAGCGATGCGTATGCTGCTGATCTTGCTCAATCCCTTCGCGCCGCATCTCACTTCTGAGCTCTGGGAAAAAGTGGGCGCGAAATTTCGAGTCGAGCCCGCCGAGATCACGCAGCAGCCCTGGCCGAGCCATGACGAAGCCTTGCTGGTAGAAGCCGAAGTCGAAATCGTTGTTCAAATAAACGGAAAATTGCGAGCTCGCTTGAAAGTCGCGACAGATGCCAGTGAGGAGACATTGAAAGCGGCAGCGCTGGCGTTGCCCAAAATCGCGGAGGCGATCACCGGAAAAGAAATTCGCAAGGTCGTGATCGTGCCAAACAAGCTTGTCAACGTCGTGACTAATTAGGTACTTAAAGGTCCTATGTGGAAAGAATTCAAAGAATTTGCAGTCAAAGGCAATGCCATTGATCTGGCGGTGGGCGTCATTATCGGCGCTGCCTTTGGAAAAATTGTCACCTCCATCGTGGATGACCTTCTCATGCCGCCGTTAGGCAGAGTCCTCGGCAATTTAAATTTCGCCGATTATTACATTCCGCTCTCGGATAAGATCCAACCCGGGATGTCGCTGGATGCGGCGAGAAAAGCCGGGGTGCCAGTATTCGCCTACGGCAATTTCATCACCGTTCTGATCAATTTCTTGATCGTCGCATTCTGCATTTTTCTGGTGGTGAAAGCGATCAACAGACTGAAACGTCCATCACCAACGGCTGCGCCCGTGGCAAAAGACTGTCCCGCCTGCATGATGTCGATCCCGATCAAGGCGACACGGTGTCCGCATTGCACGACTGACCTAAGCGGCGCTCGCGCCTGAGGCGCACTAGATAGGATTGAATGCAGGAAATTAACCCGTCTTTTGTGATCCCGCACAATCCTGTAAATCCTGTCCTTCTTGACTGAGTAACAAGATTCGCTGCGGAGTGCAGGCCCAGACGCGACTCCGTTCGTGCTCTTCCCAGTCCGTTCCCGCGGCCCATGGCGAAAATGCCGGCAAAATCCAGCAATTTCCTTCCTGCACGAATGCCGGAAATTTAAGTCGCAGTCCCGCGCCATCTCGCAGCGTGGCGGCGGGATGAAAATGTCCGACGATCTGGGTGCGGCCACTTTGTCTTCTTTCGCAATCACCGTGATGAAACTCAAATCGTGCCGTGGCGAAGGAATCGTGTAGCTCGAGGTCGAAGTGATTGAACTTTGATGCCCGCCGTTTGATTTCGGCGTCGTGATTGCCGGCGATAAGAATTAGGTCGGATTGGTCTCGCAGCCGCGTAATTAAAGAAAAGAATTCACGCGCACCGCTCCGATCATGGATGAGATCACCGACCAAAATCACATGCGACGGCTCGTAATCGCGCAGTAACTCACACAATCGCGCTTCGATCGACTGCATTCCCCAAAGGGGGACAAGGTTCCCGGCCATCCGCTGGCTCAGCTCGAAACCGAAGTGTAAATCGGCCACCGCCAGCCACTTTTCCTCTTCGTGGAAAAGGGCCAGACGCGAATCCAGAAGCACGTTTTCTGCTATATAAACATGGCATTGTGAAAACGCGCGCATGGGATCAGGGGCGGAAATTATGGCTTGCCAGAAGTGGCTTCAATGCGTATTCACGACGCATCGTTTTACAAGCGACATCGTTGCGACTCGCTCTCGCATGTCTCACCGGTGCCTTTCTCGCAAGTTGCGCAACCCAACCAACGGCGAAGCGCGACGCTGCGAAGTTGCACCGCATGAACGTGCGCACGACGGCGTACTGTGTTCACGAGCGTGGCGGGGGTGGACGCCGCAACGCTGTTGGCGAATATCTTTCCCAGCGGGAGGTTCGCAGCGCCGCATCCGACTGGTCGCGCTTTCCCCTCGGAACTCGATTCAAGATTGTGCAGACCGCCGAGGAATATGTGATCGATGATTACGGCACCGCTTTGGTCGGCACCAACACAATTGATCTTTACAAGCCGACACGATTGGAAATGAAACGCTGGGGCGTGCGTCAGGTCGATATCGATATTTTGCAGTGGGGTTCGGATGAACAGAGTATCAAAGTGCTGGCGCCCCGGGCCAAGCACCGCACCCCACGCCGCATGCTACTCGCGCTGGCGAGCAAGAAAAAATCCTCGCAACTGGTGGATCGCGAACTTTAATTCCGTCGACAGCACTGGCAGAATCGCGCCGGGATGAAAATTCTCGTCGTCGGCGGCGCTGGTTACATCGGCAGCATTTGTGCGGAAGTGCTGCTCGATCAAGGCCACGAGGTCGCAATCCTCGATAACTTAAGCGAGGGACATCGTCGCGCCCTGGATCCTCGAGCGGAATTTATCGAGGGCGACCTAGCCGATCGGGAGACGACG
>Ga0066702_10000141_pt1 | contig 14174 bp, 10 predicted proteins | sample GraSoiAngelo_151_FD_66507 | JGI IMG/M metagenome (GOLD analysis project Ga0066702, IMG submission 66507) | Grasslands soil microbial communities from the Angelo Coastal Reserve, California, USA - 14_1009_12_20cm | ecosystem: Environmental > Terrestrial > Soil > Grasslands | place: USA...
GGCGGCATCGCCGGACATCTGTACCTGGCCGAGTTGGGCGGTGCCGACTACGCGGAGTCCGGCAACGCCGGCACCCTCGACATGGTGCTCGCGCTGCAGTGGGTCAAGGACAACATCGAGTCTTTCGGCGGCGACCCCTCCCGCGTGATGCTGTACGGATGCTCGGGTTGTGGCTCGGAGATCGCCCTGCTCTCGGGCGTGCCCGCCGCCGACGGCCTGTTCCACCGGGCTCTGATCTCCGAGGGGTTCATGGCCTGGGGCGTTCCGCCCTTCTTCGCCACGATGCTGGCCGAGAGGATCCTGGACCGACTGGGCATCACCATTAGAGAGCTACACAAGCTGCACGACCTGCCCGTAGATCAGCTGGTCGACGCGGTCACCTTCCCCGGCGACCTGGCGTACGCCCTCAGCGCTCCCATCCCATTCCAGTCGTACTGGCAGTTCTACCCCGTGACCGACGGCACCGTCCTGCCCCGCGACCCTTACCACGACGGCTCACCGGAAGGCAGCGCGGGCGTGCCGCTCATGCTCGGCTATGCGAAGGACACGCTCAACATGATCAACTGCAGCCGGCCCTGGGTCGGGCGGCTGGACGAGTCCGGGCTGCGGGTCCTGGCCGAGAACCACGTGGGGCGGGAGAAGGTAGACGCCGTCCTCGCCGCCGAAAGGCGGGCCCGGCCCGACCCCACCCCAACCCAGCTGGCCCTCGCCGTCATCAACCACCGGACATTCCTGCAGGGATGGACCCGGATGGCCGAGCAGCGGCTCAAGACGGCCACCGCCCCGACCTTCCTGTACCGATTCGACTACGAGACGCCGCTGTACGACGGCCTGTGGGGTGCACCGCACGGCGGTGAGTTCAACTTCTTCCTGAAGAACGTCGACGGCGGTGGTTACGGCCCCCAGTTCATGAACATGTACGCCGGCCGCTCCGATCGCCACGAGCTCGAGAAGATTCTCAACGAATCCTTCCTCCGTTTTGCCACTGACGGCGATCCCGGCACCGGCGCCCTTTCACCCTGGCCGGCCTACGACCTCGCCCGACGCTCGACCATGGTCTTCGACAGCCAGTGCCGGCTCGTGGAGGACCCCGACCCCGACCTGCGCCAGGTCTATCTCGACGTCGAGGAGTGCGCCGGACCGGGCGACTACGCGCGAGCCCTTCGCTACGAGGGCTTCGCCCAGTGACGACTGGCACCTCGGCCATCGAGACGAGTTCCTACGCGGTCACGGACCCGTTCTTCGGTCCGCCTTTCATAGAGATAGACGAGGAGCGGGCCGAGCCTTACCCGCACCGCTTCGTCCAGGGAGGCTTCGAGCGTACGACCACCCGCTTCGCCTTCTACTTCCCGCCCCAGGAGAACTACGCGGGCCGGATGTTCCAGCCTCTCGAAGGCGGCAATGGCGGCCACGTCGTCACCTTCGGCGGCGGGTACCTGGGCGAGATGTTCAAGACCATCGAGTCCACGGCCCGGCTCGGGGGCTACCTGGTGGAGTCCAACCAGGGCCACATCGGCGACCAGTACGATCCGAGAGCGGGGGCCGACCCGACTCTGTACGGCCACCGCGCCAGTGCCGAGGTGGCCCGCTTCTCCAAGTACGTGGCCGCACAGGTTTACGGTTCGGCCCCCCATCACTCCTATATATATGGTGGCAGCGGGGGGGGCCGCCGTTCGCCGCTGTGCATCGAGAACGCCCCCGGAGTGTGGGACGGGTGCCTGCCATCGGCCAGTGGCGGCGAGATCGGGCCCCCGGGCAACACGCAGCGGATCCGGACCAGCAGCACGATGGGCTTCGGGACGCTCTTCAACGTCCAGCGCCTTCTCGGCTACAACGCCATCGTGGCGCTGGCCGATCGTATGGCTCCGGGAGGCAGCGGTGACCCGTTCGAGGGGCTGACCACCCACCAGCGCGAAGAGCTGGCGCTCCTCTACCGGCAAGGCTTCCCCCGAGGCAACGAGTTCATGATCAGCCAGCCGATGGGCCAGATCTGGCTGTGGTCGTCCCTGGCGGACGCCCTGTACGAGGACGACCCGAGCTACTTCGAGGACTTCTGGACTGAGCCGGGCTACGTCGCCCATGACCAGCCCGATGCTGTCGCAGGTGACGTCATAGACAGCCGGGGCACCGTGGTGCGCACCATCTCGGCCCGGGAGCTGAACGAGCGGCCCGAGTTTGCGGGACCGGAGCACCACACCATGAGGGTGCTGTCCGCCATCATGGGCACCGGCGCCGACGACCTGCCGTTCGCCATCGAGGTGGCCGGGCTCGAAGGCGGCCATCGCCTCGGCGCCGGCCTCCGGATCGTCAGCGGCAAGGCCGCCGGCCGCCAACTCTATGCAACCGGGGTGGTCGGCGACGTATTCGCCTGCGACGGGACCGGCGACGCCAACGTGCTGCGCTTCGAGGGAGTTCAGCCGGGCGACGAGGTGCATGTGGACAACCGGCGCTTCCTCGCCTACTGCTACTACGCCCGTCACCATCTCCTCGACGAACCGCAGTTCGATTCGCTACGTGTCGACGGGGTCGCGGTGTACCCCCAGCACCCAACCTCCGAGTGGTCGCCCTTCATGGGCGTGTGCTACTCCGGACAGTACGAGGGCAAGGTCATGTGGGTACACAGCACCCACGACTCTTCGGTGTGGCCGGCGTGGGGCACGGCCTACCACAGGGCCGTGTTGCAGGCCCAGGGTCCCGCCGGGGCGGCCGCCAACTTCCGCATCCGCTGGAACGAATTCGCCGAGCACGCCACCCATGAGATGGTCCCACCCGAACCGCACCGGGCCTCGTCGACCCGGTTCATCAGTGGGGCGAGCGGCGAGCAAAACCTGCAGGACCTCGTCGACTGGGTCGAGCACGGCATCGAGCCGCTGAGCACGGAGTACAGCTACGAAGACGGCCGAATCACCCTGCCCCCGACCGTGCATGAGAGGCGCGGCATCCAACCGATCGCCGTCGTGTCAGCCAACGGAAGCGTGCTCGCCGAGGTGGAGGTGGGCGCCGAAGTGGAGCTGGCGGTGCAGGCTGACGTACACCCGGAGGCCGGGACCATCGTCAACGTGGAGTGGGACTTCGACGGGAGTGGCACCTACCCGTACTCCCATGCCGAAGTCGACGGCCGATCCTCGTCGATGCGGCTGTCCGCCCGTCACACCTATGACCGACCCGGTGTGTACTTCGCCACCGCCCGCGTCGAATCCCACCGAACGGGTGACCTCTCGGCCCGGGAGCGTCGGATCCAAACTCTCGGGCAGGCCCGGGTGGTGGTGCGCTAAGCGCGGTAGCGGGCCGGGTCGACGCAGGCGAACGTGGCCTCCGCCTCACACGTGACGGTGTCGCCGTCCATCAGACGGGCATGGACCTGCACGTCGCGCCCGACCCGGGTTCCTGCCGCCGACTCCACCGTCAACTCCCGCAACAGAGGTGTCGGCTTCAGAAAGCGAACCGACAGGGACTTCGTCACCCCCAGGTGGCCGGCGCTGATCACGGCCCGTCCGAGCATCCCGTCGAACACTGCCGCTATGAACCCGCCGTACACAGTGCCCGGGCCACCCTCCCATGCCGGGCCGAAGGTAACTGTTCCGCTGACGTGGCCATCGCGCTCCACCACCGCCACGGGCGGAGCGAGAGCATTGGACGCACCGAAAGCGGCATGAGTCTCCCAGATGGGCTCGTTGGTCGGCGCCCCGGGCACCAGCCCGGCCAACCCGTCGTAGCGACCCTGACGGGCGGTGCGCGACAGCCGGAGTACGGCCTGACGGACCAGGTCAGAGGCGGCCGAGATCGATTCCGCCCCCTGCGTCGTGAGCATCGTGACGGCCGCCAGAGACCGGATATCCGCCGCAAGAGCCCTTCTCGCCGCGTCCTCTGCGGTCACTTCTCTCTCCTCGGATGGGCGGGATACCATGCGGTTAATTAAACTATTCACGGGCGAGTACGATCAGGGGTAACCGCAAGATGCCGTCTTCACGCTCGTCCGAACTCGCCGGGATCCTCGCCCGCGTGCGGGAATTCATAGACGAGGAGGTGATACCTGCTGAGCCGGTACTGCGCGACATGACCCTGGACTCCCTCGTCGAGATGGAACGGCTCAAGGCGGAGGCCAAGCGGCGAGGCTTGTGGGCCCTAGGCCATCCCAAGGAGATCGGGGGGGGCGGCCTCGGCTTCATGGACGTCACCCTGCTCAACGAGGTCATCGGGCGCAGCTTCTTCGGCCAGAGCGCGGTGGGTACCTGGTCGATGCAGGATTCGATCATGCTCCACAAGCACGGCACACCGAAGCAGAAGGAACGCTGGCTCGAGCCGCTGGTCGCCGGAGACATCCGCTCCTCAGTAGGAATGACCGAACCGGAGGTTCCGGGCTCCGATCCGACGATGATGCGGGCCACCGCCGTCCTCGACGGCGACGAATGGGTCATCAACGCCCACAAGTGGTTCACCACTGGCGCCAACATCGCCGCGTTCACCACCGTCTTCGCCCGCACCGAGGCCGAGGACGCCGGTCGGTACAAGCAGTTCTCGTCCATCATCGTCCCTACGGACACGCCGGGCTACGAGGTGGTCAGGGTGATCCCTACGATGGGGAGCATCCTCGGGGCCCATTGCGAGATCCGGCTCACCGACGTCCGGGTCCCGAAGGAGAATCTCCTCGGGGGCCGGGGTCAGGGGTTCGTGATCGGCCAGGACCGCCTCGGACCCGGCCGCATCTTCCACTGCATGCGTTGGCTGGGGCAGATGCAGAGGGCCTTCGACCTCATGTGCGCCCGGGTCAACGAGCGGTCACTCCACAGCGGCCTGCTCTCGCAAAACGGGCAGATCCGGCTCCTGATCGCCGAGTCGGCCGCCGACATCTTCTCCCACCGCGCCGCAACGCTTGCCGCGGCTGAGGCGGTCGACCGCGGGTCCGAAGCCAGAGTAGAGATCTCCCTTATCAAGTTCCGAGGCGCCGAGCTGCTCCACAACGTCATCGACCGGGCCATCCAGGTCCACGGTGCTCTGGGAGTCACGGGCGACACCCCGCTCGAGTGGATGTACCGCGAGGCGCGCTACGCCCGCATCTACGACGGTCCCGACGAGGTCCACCGCGACCGAGTCGCCCGCATCCTGGCCAAGGATCCCGGCTCCGCTCCATGGCTGGGCGATATTGCGCCCTGACCCGAGGGCACCAGCATGAGCACAGCGGCTGTTGATCCCGTCGCCCTTGTCGACATCGACCGCCTCACTGGCTACCTCCGAACCGTTGTTGAGCTGACCGACCCGGTCACCGTGGAGGTCCTGAGTGGCGGTCGGTCCAACCTCACTTATCTAGCGTGCTCCGGCTCCTCGGAGTACGTGCTACGCCGCCGTCCCCTCGGTCCGGTCGCACCCGGAGCTCACGACATGGCGAGGGAGTACCGGGTCCAGCTGGCTCTCCAGAGGAGCGGGGTCCCTCTAGCCCATGTCTACGGGTACAGCGAAGACGAGTCCATCATGGGCGCGCCCTTCTACGTGATGTCACGAGTGCACGGTCACGTGTTCCACCAGCGGGCCGATGTGGCCGGCCTCACCGCGGAGGAGGCAGGACGGATCTCTGAAGCCACAGTTGAAGTACTTCATAAGATCCACTCGGTGGATGCTTCGGCCGTCGGACTCGGCGACCTGGGACGCCCCGAAGGCTTCGTCGCCCGGCGGATCTCACGATGGCTCGAGCAGTGGCGGCGCAGCGAACATCGCGACCACGCCCTGGTCGAGCCGATCGGTGATCTCCTGGCTTCGCAGGTCCCACTAGAGGCCGACTCCACGCTCGTGCACGGCGACTACCGGCTCGGCAACATGATCGTCCACCCGGGCGCGGCCAACCCGGTCGCCGCCGTCCTCGACTGGGAAATGTCGACCCGCGGCGATCCACTGACGGACCTGGCCCACTTGCTGGTGTACTGGGACCGGACGAAGGGCCGTCTGACCCACGAGTCGCAGACCATCGCCGAGCATCCCGGATTTCTCGGGCCCGCCGCGCTGGCCGGCCGGTATGCCGAGCTGAGCGGACGCGACATCGGCCCCCTGCCGTTCTACCTGGCCTTCGAACATTGGAGAGCGGCGATCATCAAGGAGGGCATCTACACACGCACTCGAACGTATGCGACCGGCGACGCTGACAGCGAAGACATCGGCGACACCGTTGCCCTACATCTCGAGGAGGCCGCCGCGGTACTCGAAATGACGTGACGTCTACACTGTTGACAAAGACCGTCTTCTGGGAGGGAACATGACGACGCTGGATATTTCGTCCTACAAGGTGACCGACGACTTCTTCGGCGCCCCCTAGTAGACCGGGACGACGTGCTCGACGATCCCGTCGAGCACCGGTACATCCACGGCGGTTTCGAGGGGACCGACACCCGGTTCTCGCTCTGGTACCCGCCGGTGGAGCGGTGGGAAGGGCGAATGTACCAACCCCTCGAAGGCGCCAACGCAGGTCACGAGGATGTGTTCGCGTCCCCGCTCGGTGCCGACATTGGCGGCCTCGAGATGACCCTCAACCGGTTGGGTGGCTACATGGTCGAGTCCAACATGGGCCACATCGGGGACGTCATGGACCCCAAGGCCGGTCTGGACCCGACGATGTACGGATGGCGGGCGGCCGCCGAAAGCGCTCGGTTCTCGAAGTTCCTGGCCGAGCAAGTTCTGGGCGCCCGGCCGCACCACTCCTATGTCTGGGGCGGCAGCGGAGGTGCCCGCCGGTCGCCTCTGTGTCTGGCCTATGGCCCGGACGTTTGGGACGGGGCGCTGCCCTTTATGGGCGACGCCCTCGACGGTGAATACGGCGACTTCGACCGCCTACGCACTTTCGCTCAGCATTTCTGCGCGATGTTCAACGTCCAGCGGGTGTTGCGGGACAAGATCTACGACGTCATCGACGCCATGTTGCCGGGGGGTAGCGGCGACCCCTTCGCGGGCCTCACGGCGCACCAGAGAGAAGAATTGGCGACCCTGTACCGCCTGGGCTATCCCCGAGGCGACGAGTACATGATCGCCCAGCCGATGGGACAAATCTGGCTGTGGTCTTCCTACGCCGACCGGCTCCAGCGGGACTACCCCGACTACTGGGAGGCCTTCTGGACCAAGCCCGGCCATGTCGGCTTCGACCAGCCCCAGTTCGTCAACGCGGATCTCATCGACGTCCGCACCACCGTCGTTCAGCCCCTGTACGCCGAGGATCTGATCCAAGACGCCCGCTTCCAAGGCGACGAGTACGCCCAGGTGCGGTCGATGGCCGGGCTTTTCGCCAGCATGCACAACATGTGGGACATCCCCATGGCCCTCGAGCTAGAGAACGTGCCCGACGGCTACCGGCTCGGCACCGGCGTGCGCATACTCAGCGGTCCGGCCGCCGGCCGCCGGCTGTACGCGCTTCAAGCGGTGGGCAATGTCCTGCTGTGCGACGGCGAGGGCGAAGCGAGCAACCTGCGTTTCCAGGACGTCAGCCCCGGCGACGAGGTGCACGTGGACAATCACGCGTTCCTCGCCTACTGCTACGCGTACCGCCACCATCTCACGGCGGCAGAAGTGGATTACGACTGCCTGAGGGTCGACGGGGTGCCGATCTACCCCCAGTATCAGATCCCCGAGATGTCACCGTTCATGGGCACCGTCCACACCGGTCGGTTCGAGGGCAAGATGATTTGGGTCCACCATACCCACGACGCTTCGCTCTGGCCGTCCCAGGGAATCGGTATGAAGCGCAATGTCGAACGCGAGCGTGGTGACCGGGCCGACGACTATTTCTGCCTGCGTTGGACCGAGAATGCGGAGCACGTGGTCCCGCGCATGGCGGCCTCCCCCGCCGGCCGCGACAACAAGACGTGGCTGATCGACTACCAGCCGGCCATCGAGCAGTCCCTGGTGGATCTGGCCGCCTGGGTCGAGGACGGCGTACGCCCTGCACCCACCGCATTCGAGTATCGGGACGGACGAGTCATCCTCCCGCCGACCGCCGCGGCTCGGGGCGGCATCCAACCTGTCGTCACGGTCGAAGCGAACGGTGCCAGCCGCACGGAGGTACGCGCCGGCGAGGCGGTCACCCTTCGAGTCCGGGCGGAGGTGCCCCCCGGCGCGGGAAGGGTGATCGGAGTCAAGTGGGATTTCGATGGTTCAGGCTCCTACCCAATGGTGGAGAAGGTCGACGGTTCGAGTGCGTCGGTCGATCTGAGCGCTACCCACACGTGGGACCGTCCGGGGACCTACTTCGCGACGGCCCTCGTCGAGTCCCATCGTGAAGGCGATGTGCACGCCGTGGCTTGCCGGGTACCCAACCTGGCCGCCGCCAGGGTGATAGTCACTTAGCCCTCTGGGTCCGCCTCCGGCGGGTCCCTAGGTCTTCTTCGAGGCGAGCCCGGGCCCCGGTCAGAAGCATCTCGAGACCGTCGCGGAAGATGCGGCTGACGTCCGCCTTCATCGCCCCAGACGCCGCCTCACCGAAGCCGCCCGAGATCACACCGTTCACGTAGATAAAAAGGGCGCCCATTACGGCGTGCACGTTGCGCGAGCTAAAGCCCGCCTCGCGCAGAAGATCGACGACCCGGCGGTTGAGCTCGACCGGCATCGAGTCGGCCGCGTTGGAGTTCATGAACGAAGCCATCCCCGGGTGGCGGCCCACCACCTCGGCGACGCTCACCATCAGCTTCTTCAACCGCTGGTCCCACGGGCCCTTATCGGGGAGCACGACCTCGTCGTAAAGATCGTGGGCCACTAGCAGCAGCAGGTCGCGCTTGTTGGGCACGTAGTGGTAGGTCGCCCCCAGGGCGACACCCAGCTGGGCGGAAAGGGCACGCATGTTCAGCCCGTCCACGCCGGCCTCAGCTATGAGCTGACGGGCGGCGTGAACGATCTCCGCCTCGGAAAGAGCCGACCCGTTGACACTGGATCCCGTAGTCGCATTGGAGGTTCGGCGCGGGGGCATAGCCTCGAATGCTACAAGCGGGGCCGCGCCGCCACCGGGGTCGAACTTCTCTCAGTGCCGGTTGGTTAGACCGCCATCGACCAGGAAGTCGGCCCCGGTGACGAAGGACGCCTCCTCGGATGCGAGCCAGGCTGCGGCCGCCGCGACTTCTTCCGGTCGGCCCATGCGCGGAACGAGAGAGTGGGCCATGAGTCCCTCGATCACGCCGGGCTGCGAGAGCTGGTCGGATGAGCCCGGCGTCTCTATCACCCCGGGGCTGATGCTGATCGCCCGCACACCGTAGGGGGCGCCCTCGGCGGCCATCACATGGGTCATGGCCAGCACCGCAGCCTTGGTCGCCGAGTGGGTGATGCCGCCCGGGCCGCCCCCGTGGCCGGCCACCGAGGCCGTGTTGATGATCACCCCTCCGCCGTCGCACAGGTACGGCCAGGCCGCTTTGGTGCTGATGAACACGATCCGGAGTTCGTTGCGGACCGTGAAGTCCCAATTCTCCACCGACATCTCCGGGATGGTGGCGAACACGCAGGCGGACGCGTTGTTGTATAGAACATTCACTCGGCCATGCAACTCCATGGCCCGGTCCACCCATTGCTGTGCCTGTCCTGGGTCGGCCAGATCAAGCGGACCGACGCAGTCCATTCGACCGCCCCCGTCCTGCACCATCTTGGCGGTCACCTCGTTCTCGGTGGCATCGAGGTCGCCGCCGACCACGGCCGCCCCTTCCGATGCGAACCGAATCGCGGCAGCCCGGCCCATCCCGCTGGCCGTACCGCTGATGAGCGCCACTTTCCCGTCCAGTCGACCTGACACGACGTCTCTCCTTGGCTCCCGCAATGGGTCAGTAAGTCCTCGGTTCAGCTGTGCCACTGGGGAGAGATGACGTGCCAGCAACCGCAGGAGCTGCTCCATCGATCGGGCCGCCAATACTGCCCACCGGTAGGATCGGTGGCGCTGGTCGCGTCCATCGGGCCTACAGGGTACGACAAGTCGAGCGGCCCGGCCCGAACCATCCCAGCGGCCAAACCGGTGCGCACCAATGGGAAGCTGCGGTCAGCGGCGCTCACGAAGACCGACACGATGGCGCAGCCGTCGCCGTAGAGGGCGCCCGCGGCCGACCCCTTGGCGGTCGGGGCCGGATCGCCGATCTTGGCAAGGATCGCGGCGCATACCGCGGTGGCCGGGCTCAGTGCTACCCCGGGCGTGCTCTCCGCTCCGATCTGATCCCAGGTAATTCCAAGGGCGCCGTCGAAACTGCTGGGCGGGGGCGGCGACGACTCGTGGGCGATGGCGCCGAGGGCGCCGTCCTCCATGACGGCCATCTGCGGATGGTAACCCTGATTCTGCGCCGCCTGAGCAAAGTTTGTGATGTAGGTGTAGGCAGTGTTCATTACATGGGTTACGCCGTCCTTCTCGAACTGCAGGGCGGCTTCCTGATCCTGATCGGGCGTATCTACGGCGACCGGGCAGCCGTAGTTGTAGATGTCGATCTCCGACGATCCAATTCCGATGGCCGCCAGATCGGCGGCGATGTCCCGGTTCTCGTCGGGGAAGCACGTCTCCTCGAGGATCCCCAGCTTCTTCATTCCTTTGAAGAAGCCTTCCTGCTGGGCTCCCACCACGTAGTTGGTGATCAGACGGTCGTAGTTGGGGGCGTCCGACAGCAAATAGGGATAGAACTGCCGGACGTTCGGACCGTGGGCTGGCGTGTACCAGATGTTCGGGATGGCGTGTTGAGCCAGGCACGTCGTCTCCGCCGGCGTGTTGAGGTTGTTGAGGACGGCGAAGACGCCATCCTGGACGATCTGCAGGCAGGTCGCCTGCTCGCTGCTCGAATCGAGCACGTTGTCGTCGTAGTACTTGGGCACGATCTTGCGGCACTGCACGCCGCCGGCCTGGTTGAAGTGGGCGATGATGGCGTTGTAGGCCGTCTGGAAAGCCGACTGCGAGGGTATCCCGACGTAGGAGTTGACCGGTCCGGCATCGGGCAGCAGGATGCCGACGGTGACCTGAGAAGCGGTCACTCCCTTGTCGGTAGCGGTGAGCGAGCTGCATCCCTGGGCCGCCTGCGTCGATCCGGATGAGGGCAACGGGTTGCTGCCCCCCGCCGACCCGGTTGGCGGCGAGGTGACGGCGGAGGACCCGCCCGATACCGAGACAGTCGACGCACCAGCGGCACCGGCGGCCGCCGGCGACGACGACGCAGCGGACCTTGCCGGAGGTGAGCCGGGCATCGTTATGGCCGGGCGCACGGCCCCTCCAGCAATGGCGGAACCGGTCGTCGACCCGCCCCCAGTACCGGATCCTGATGCGACGCCCGTCGCGTTGCCCGAACCAGGTCCAGACCCCGTGAGGGCAGGGACGATCAGCCAACCCAGCAGCCCGACGACTAAGAGAGTCGATCCGGCGGCCAGGAATCGCTCCGACCGGGGCCCGCGCCGTAACCACATGCGGAACTGCAGGAACGGCTTCATCCGCGCTATTCGCCGCCGAGGAAGACGGCTCGGGCGATGTCGTCGCGTTCGAGCAACTCCGAGGTGACGCCTTCGAAGCGCGTGGAGCCCTTCTCCATGAAGATGGCCCGTTCGCACACGGCTGCCGCGATGTTGAGGCTCTGCTCGACCAGGATCACCGAGACGCCCGAAGCGTGGATGTCGCGAACGGTTTGGAGCAGATGCTGCACCACGACGGGGGCCAGCCCCAGCGAAAGCTCGTCTATGCACAGGATCTTCGGATCGAGCAGGATCGCCTTCGCCAGCGCCAGTTGCTGTTGTTCTCCGCCGGAGAGGCTGCCGGCCTTCTGACCGAGCCGCTCGCGCAGCCTCGGGAACATGTCGAGGGCTCGTGCCCGGCGCTCCTTGAGCCAGGCACCCCGCCTACGCACGATGAGGCTCTGTATATCCAGGTTCTCAGCGACGGTCATGTCCGGGAATACAGTCCGACCCCCGCTGATGAGAACCAGCCCCTTGGCCGCCAGGCGCTCGGCCGCAACACCGGTGATGTCCTCGCCGTCGAGGAAGACGGACCCCCGGCCCGGCGGCTCCAAGCCGCAGATCACCCTCAGAAGGGTGGATTTGCCGGCGCCGTTGGTGCCGAGAAGCGCGAGGGCCTCGCCTCGTCGGAGCTCGAGATGCATGTCGAAGAGCACCTGGACCCGACCGTAGGAGAAGTCGATGTCGTGGGCGCCGAGGACGATGTCCGAGCTCCGCTGGGACGCTCCGTTCCGGTGGACGGCTAGTTCCATCCCGGACTCCACCGCAGGTTGGTGACGATCCAGCAGCTGCAGCTGGTATGCCACGCGGCGGGCCGCCACTCCTGGCCTCCGGTGGGATCGTGGGCGTTCGTCACGTCCATCGGTCCCGCCGGCGAGGCGAGATCGAGGGGTCCGGCAGCGGCCAGCCCGTAGGCCAGGCCGGCTCTGACCGGTTCGGTGATATGGCTGATGGCGGCCACGAGGGCGGTCACCTCGGCGCACGCGTTCCCGTCGAGCTGGCCGGCCAGGCGATGCTGGTCGTCGGGCGGCGGCTCACCGACCGACTCGGCGATCTTCGTGCACGCTTGCGTGGCCGCTGTAGGCACGGCCCCGTGAGTGTTGCTCGCCCCCTCCTGGTCCGTAGTGATGACTACGGCTCCGTTGAAGCTGGTCGGGATCGGAGTGGAGCTATCGGCCACCAGGGACATCGACTGGTCATTCATCATCACGTACTTGGGGTAGTAATTCTGGGCTTGGGCCGCCCGCGCGAAGTCGGTGACGGTGCCCCGGGCCGTCTGCAGTACCAGGGTCACGCCCGCCCCACGAAACTGCAAGGCGGCCGCCTGGACCTGGTCGGGGGTGTCCTCCGAGGCTCCTGAAGTCACGCAGCCGAAGTTGTACACCGACGTGACCTTGACGCTGATCGAGGAGAGATCGGCTTGGATGTCGGTGTTCTCGTCGGGGTAGCACGTCTGCTCGAGGATGCCAATCTTCTGACCGCTCAGCAGTCCGAGCTTCTGCGCCCCGAATATGTAGTCCTTGATCAGGCGGTCGTAGTCGGGCTGCACACCCATCACGTAGGGGAAGAATTGCTTCATCAGGGGACTGTGCGGTGACGTGTAGAAGATGTTCGGTATGTTCCGCTGAGCTAGACAGTTGAATTCCTGCGGGTTGTAGAGGTTCTGCAGTACGGCGAAGTCCCCGTCTTGTTGGATCTGCAAGCACGTGGCCTGCTCGGAGCTGGCAGATGCCACCTGATCGTCGTAGAACTTGGGAACGAGGGTCCGACACGCCGCACCGCCCGCCTTGTTCACGGCGGCGAATACCGCGTTGAACATCCTCTCCTGGTCGGCCGCCGCCGGCAGGCCGAGGGCCGGGTTCAGCTGACCAAGATCCGGAAGAAGGACTCCGATAGTGATCTGGTTGGCGGTGACACCCTTATCGGTACTCGTCCGCGCCGTAGAGCAGGAACCGGCAGGAGCTACGCCCCCGGCCGAGGTACCCCCCGAACTGGTGTAGCCACCGTTGGCCCCGGGGGTCGAGGAGGCCCCGCCGGAACCGCCGGTCGATGCCACCGAACCGGTGACCGACGAAGAGCCCAAGCCGGCTGAGCCTGTGGAACCGCTCGCAATGGCCGGCCCACCGGCACCTGTTTCCGCCCCGGCGCTCCTCGCACCTGATACGGACGAGGAGGCCACACCCGGTGCGGCTGCGCTACCGGCGGTGGTCACCGGGCTGAAACCGGAGGCCACGGTCGTCGCGTGGGGCCGGCTCGACGGCACGAACGCCCAGGAAACCAGGCCGACGAGGATCAACCCCGCGGTGGTGACCAAGAGGCGCTCGGACATCGGCCCCTGCCGGCTCCAAAGGCGGAACTGGAGGAACGGCTTCATGCGTCGATCTCCTGAGCGGTCTCAGCGGCGACCCTCTTGGTCGACGCACCGGCGGCCTTTCTCGAACGAGCCGCCTTGCCGACGGGCTGAGCCGTCCGGCGCTTGGTGGCCGCCTTACCCGATCTCGCGATCGCGTCCTCATCGGTCCCGAGGTAGCTGGCAACGACCGTCGGATCGATTCGCACTTGCTCCGGAGTGCCTTCCGCGATCACCTGACCTTCCACCATCGCATAGACCCGGTCGCACAGCCCCATGAGCAACGGCATGTCATGCTCGACGATCACAATGGCGCAGTCCAACTCGTCGCGGATCCGGCGGAGCAACGGGCCGAACACCTCTGTCTCGCGCTGGGCCACCCCGGCGGTCGGCTCGT
>Ga0066702_10000143_pt1 | contig 14087 bp, 10 predicted proteins | sample GraSoiAngelo_151_FD_66507 | JGI IMG/M metagenome (GOLD analysis project Ga0066702, IMG submission 66507) | Grasslands soil microbial communities from the Angelo Coastal Reserve, California, USA - 14_1009_12_20cm | ecosystem: Environmental > Terrestrial > Soil > Grasslands | place: USA...
CGGCGCGTCTCGGCCGGCTGCCCGGCCCCGGCGTCCTGCACCAGCCGCTCGAGGCCCCCGACGACGGACTCGAAGCCGCCGCCCCGGCCGTACAGCCCGGCCACCCCCGTCTCGATGAGATGCCCGGCATCGATGAGACGGCTGCGGTAGTCCTCCGCCGGGTCGGGCGCCACCGTCAGATCTCCTTGCTGACGAGCAGGAGCTGGGCGGTGTTGTCGAGGATGCGGTCGTTGTTGATCATGAGCGCCGCGCCGTAGGCGTCGCGCAGGTGGCGCCCCAGGGTGAACGGCGAATCGTGGCGGTAGCCGGACATCCCGCATATCCCCATGGCGGCCGCCACGATGTCGACGACGAGAGTGGACGCGGACACCTTGAGGCTGTTCATGCTGATGGCGAAGCTGACGCTCCCGAGGGCGTCGCCGTCGTGCTCGTGGGCGGTGAAGAGGGCGACGGCCGCCCGGATGAGCCCGCGCAGCTCCTGGAGGGAGGCGGACAGCTCCGCGGTGCGGCGGGCCGCGGCGAGGGGGCGGTCAGGGCTCTTGCGGGCCGCGGCGCGAAGGTAGGTGTGGGCTTTGGCGGCGGCCGACTCGGCCAGCCCCAGCCACACCGATGCCCACAGGATGTGCGAGACGGGGAGCATCGTCTGGGCGCTGATGTCGCCGTAGGCGCTGGTCAGGATCTGGTCGGGCTGGCCCCGGCCCTGGAGACGGAAGCCCAGGCTGCAGGTGCCCCGGAAGCCGAGGGTGTCCCACTCGCCGCTGCGCTCGAGGGTCAGGTCGGGCCCGGCCGGCAGGTACACGAGGACCTGGTCCGACGGGGGGCTGTCGGGCGTGCGCCGGGCGGTGGCCAGCACGGCGTCGGCCTGCTCACCGTAGGAGATGACGGGTGCGGCCTTCTGAAGGGTGAAACCGGTCTCCGCCGGTTCGACCGCGCATACGGAGGTCCGCACGTCCCCCCCGACGTTGACCTCGCTCGTCGCGCTGGCGAGGAGCAGCTGCTCGTCGCAGACGCGGCGCAGGGCGTCCCGCAGGACGTCGTTGTCACCGTGGCGCACCAGGCAGGCGACCTGGATCTGGTGCATGGCGTAGATCAGGCCGCTCGACGCGCAGCCATGGGCGATGATCCGGACGGAGTCGGCCACGTCGGCGAACGACGCGCCTTCACCACCCAGACCGGACGGGATCAAGGCCGAGAGCAGCCGGCCCTGCCGGGCCTCGTCGAAGGCCTCGGCGGGGAAACGGGCCGCCCGGTCCACAGCTTCAGCTGCCGCGGCGGCCACCTGCGACACGGCGCGGGCCCGGTCGGCGAGCGACAAGGCGGGTGCTTCGGCGCCGATCACCGGGCGGGGACTTCGGCGCCGAGCTCGCGCAGGGCGGCGGCCATGTTGGCGATGGACTGGAAGGTGCTCTTGCGCAGCAGCTCGTTGGGGAACTCGACGTCGAAGGCTTCTTCGAGGGCCAGCATCACGTTGACGGAGGCGTGCGAGGTGAGCCCGAGCTGGTAGAGGTCGTCCTCGTCGCCCAGCTCCGACGCGTCGCTCTTGAGCCGGGCGTGGTCAGCCAGCACGGAGCAGATCAGGTCTCTCAACGTTCCTCCTCCGCCGGGCGACCGGCCCGGGCATCCTTACAGGCGACTGCTACCGCAGCCGCCATGGCCCCTTCATGCGTCATGGAGACGGCCCAGTGCCCGATGCCGGCCTCGTCGGCCAGGCGGCGGGCCTCCGCCCGCAGGACGACCTCCGGTGCCCCGCCGGGTCGGCGGCCGATCTCTATGTCGGACCAGGCCACGGCGGCGTCGGTCGCCCCTATGGCCTTGAACACCGCTTCCTTGGCCGCGAACCGGGCGGCCAGCCCGGACGGCGAGTCGGCCGTGTCGCCGCGCTCGGCCGGGGTGTACACCCGGTCCAGATACCTGTCGCCGAACTGCTCGACGGAGCGGGCCACGTCCGCCACGAGGACCAGATCGACGCCTACCGCGAGATGTTGTATCGACATGTGGTCTCGGGTTCCCGGTCCAGGCCGCTGCGAGCGCCCCGGCGGGACCCGTCGCGACCAATGATAGGCAAGGGTGAGCGCCTGGACCCGGCCTTCACCGAACATCAACGGTGTTATCGGCCGTTCGTGGACCGCACCGAAGCGCTGGTTTGTCCGTTGTGTCCTTCCGTATACGGGGGTGTCCCCCCTCGGGTAGTACGGTCTGCGCCCCTTCGGTCAGACTGGGCCCCGACCAAGATGGGACCCGGCACACCCGCCCGGTGGGAGCCGGGGCCGAACGAGAACCCCGACGAGGAGTTGTCAGAGCGATGGCAGAGATCCAGAACAGCTACGGAGCCCGGAGGCAGCTGGAGAGCGGTGGCCGCTCGTACGAGATCTTCGGGCTGAGCGCCATCGAGGGGGCGGCCCGGTTGCCGTACTCGCTCAAGATCCTCCTGGAGAACCTGTTGCGCAACGAGGACGGCGTGAGCGTGCGAGCCGCCGACATCTCCGCCCTGGCCGAGTGGGACGCCGACGCCGAGCCCAACCGAGAGATCGCCTTCGCCCCGGCCCGGATCCTGATGCAGGACTTCACCGGTGTGCCGGCAGTGGTCGACCTGGCCGCCATGCGCGACGCCATGCGGGATCTCGGGGGCGACCCGGCCCGGGTCAACCCACTGATCCCGGCCGAGCTGGTGATCGACCACTCCATCATCGCCGACGTGTACGGCACCCCCGATGCCTACCGGCGCAACGCCGAGCTGGAGTTCCAGCGCAACGAGGAGCGGTACCGCTTCCTTCGCTGGGGCCAGGGCGCCTTCGAGACGCTGCGGGTCGTGCCTCCGAACACGGGGATCTGCCACCAGGTCAACCTCGAGTACCTGGCCCGTGTCGTCTTCACCAACGACGCCGGCCAGGCCTATCCGGACACGCTGCTCGGCACCGACTCCCACACCACGATGATCAACGGCCTGGGCGTCCTCGGCTGGGGCGTGGGGGGCATCGAGGCGGAGGCGGCCATGCTGGGCCAGCCGGTGTCGATGCTGATCCCCCGGGTGGTCGGCTTCGAGCTGACAGGTGCGCTGCCGGAGGGTTCCACCGCCACCGACCTGGTCCTGACCGTGACGGAGATGCTCCGTCGCCACGGGGTGGTCGGCAAGTTCGTGGAATTTTTCGGAGAAGGGGTCTCGTCGGTTCCACTGGCCAACCGGGCCACGATCGGCAACATGTCGCCGGAGTACGGCTCGACCTGCGCCATCTTCCCGATCGACGACGAGACGCTCCGCTACCTCGAGCTGACGGGACGCCCGGCCGAGCGCATCGCGCTGGTGGAGGCGTACGCCAAGGAGCAGGGCATGTGGCACGACCCGGCCCACCGGCCCGACTACTCGGAGTGCCTGTCGCTGGACCTGGGCACGGTGGTGCCCTCACTGGCCGGGCCGGCCCGCCCGCAGGACCGGGTGCCTCTGGACCGGGCCGCCCAGGAGTACGCCACAGCGGTGGACAAAGTGCTCGGTCGTGCCGCGGACACCAAGCCGGTGCCGGTCACACTGGACGACGGCACCGCTTTCGACCTCGACCACGGCCACGTCGTCATCGCCGCCATCACGTCGTGCACCAACACCTCCAACCCGTCGGTCATGGTCGCCGCCGGGCTGCTGGCCCGCAACGCGGTGGAGCGGGGGCTGCAGGCCAAGCCGTGGGTGAAGACCACCTTGGCGCCCGGCTCCAAGGTCGTCATGGACTACTACGAGCGGGCCGGACTGACGCCGTACCTGGACAAGCTGGGCTTCGACCTGGTCGGGTACGGCTGCACGACCTGCATCGGCAACAGCGGGCCGTTGCTCGGCCCCATCTCGGACGCGGTTGCGGCGGGCGACCTGGCCGTGGTGTCCGTCCTCTCGGGCAACCGGAACTTCGAGGGCCGGATCAGCCCCGACGTGCGGATGAACTACCTCGCCTCGCCGCCCCTCGTCGTGGCGTACGCCCTGGCCGGATCGATGCAGGTGGACCTGGTCCGCGATCCGCTCGGCACCGACCAGTCCGGCAACGACGTCTACCTGCGGGACATATGGCCGTCGCCGCAAGAGGTCGCCGACGTGGTGGGCGCCTCGATCGCGTCGTCGATGTTCACGGCCTCCTACGGGTCCGTGTACGACGGCGACGAGCGGTGGCGCTCGCTCGACGTGCCGATCGGGGACTCGTACGCGTGGGACGACACCTCGACGTACGTCCGCAACCCGCCGTACTTCGACGGGATGACGATGACTCCGTCGCCCATGGCCGATGTGCGCGGGGCGCGGGTGCTGGCCCGGCTGGGTGACAGCGTCACCACCGACCACATCTCGCCGGCCGGCTCGATCCGTCGCGACGGCCCGGCCGGGCGGTGGCTGGTCGACGGCGGGGTGGACCCCTCGGACTTCAACTCCTACGGGTCGCGGCGGGGCAACCACGAGGTGATGATCCGCGGCACCTTCGCCAACATTCGGCTGCGCAACCAGATGGCGCCGGGTACGGAGGGCGGGGTCACCCGCCACCTGCCCGACGGGACGGAGATGTCCATCTACGACGCGGCCAAGCGCTACCAGGCCGACGGCGTGCCGTTGGTGATCCTGGCCGGGAAGGAGTACGGGTCCGGATCCTCACGCGACTGGGCGGCGAAGGGGACGGCGCTCCTCGGCGTGCGGGCCGTGATCGCCGAGACCTTCGAGCGCATCCACCGGTCCAACCTGGTCGGCATGGGCATCCTCCCCCTGCAGTACGAGGCGGGACAGAACGCCGACTCGCTCGGCCTGTCGGGGGAGGAGGAGTTCGACATCTCCGGGCTCGAAGGGTTGACCGACGGGCAGGCGCTGCCGCGCACCCTGACTGTGACGGCCCGAGCCGACGGCGCGGCGCCCACGCATTTCCGGGTCATCCTGCGCATCGACACCCCGAAGGAGGCGGAGTACTACCGCCACGGCGGCATCCTGCTCTACGTGCTGCGCCAGCTGCGCGGGGCGTGACCGAGCCGGGACGCCCGTTGGACGGCGAACTGCAACTGCCCCCGCCCGGCCCGGTCTGGCCGGAGGGCGAGTCGGAGCTCGAGGCCTCCCTCGTCGACTTGTTCACCCGGGCCCGCCACATGGTGCACGCCTGGTTCGAGGAGGCCCAGGAGGTCATCGGCACCCGCATGGCGGCGGCGGAGACCGAAGCCGCCCGGGTGCTCGAACGGGCCCGGATGCGGGCCCGCACGCTGGTCGACGAGGCGACGGCCGAGGCGGAGCGGGCCCGCGGCCATGCCCACTCCGGCAGCCCGGGGGTGGATCCCAGAGCGCTCCAGCAGCGCGTCGATGTGCTGGCAGAGACTGTCACCGACACTGTCGCGGCGGCGGAGGAGCTGGCGGACACGGTTCGGCGGCAACTGGCGCCGGGACCGTCGTCCTCCGAGCTGGACCGATCCGTCAACCGGCTGTCGAGCGCGGTCCGCGACGTGCTCCATTCTCTGGGCGAGCTGCAGGGACTGGCGGAAGCGGCGGGCGAGTCGGCCCGCCGGCCGCCCTGGGAGGAGAGCCTGTAGGCCTAGGCCTCGGAGCGGCGGCGCCGGCTCACGAGGACGAGCATGCCGCCCGCCGCCACTGCGGCGGCACCGGCGGTGGCCGTGATGGCGACGTCGGCGCCCGTGAAGGCCAAGCCGCCGGTGGCCGGCACGGCGTGGCTGGCGCCGGCGTCAGGCGTGTGCTGGGCCTTGGCCTGGACCGCCGTGGTGGTCGTCGTGCACTGCGTCGGGCCATAGGACGAGCAGCTCGTCGCGGAGGCCGGGACAGCGCTGATGAACAGGCTGCCGCCGGCGAGCGCCAATCCCGCTGCAGTCTTGGCCAGTCCCTTGGGCGTGTACCGCATCTCACTGCTCCCTATTCGAGGTGAATGAGCTAATGATATCTGGGCGATCCCGAGGCAACATCACTTTCGGCCCAACTCGCGGTCCGCTTGAACGGAGTCATACCCCTTTTTCGGTGTTCTGGCCGATTTTCCCTATTTTCCGGAATCGCCAGGTGTGGATCTGCACCTCGTCCGGTCCCGGGGTCCAGACCGGATCGGCGCCGCGCTGCAGGGCCCATCCCGGGGCCGGGGTGACGACGATCCGCTCGGTCACCGGGCGGGCGAGGGGTTGGAGGCGGACGGCGGCGGAGAGGGAGGTGCCGGCGCCGGGCGATCCGACGAAGTGCAGTTCGAGGCGGGCGTCGGTCAAGGACGGGATGGTGACGAAGGCGCTGTAGGCGTGGACGCCGAGCTCGGTCACCGGCGGTTGGAACCGGAAGGGCGCGCCGCCGAGGGTGGCCGAGGAGAGCGTGTAAGGCGAGTAGACCGAAAGCCAGCCGAAGTTGGTGGCCGGCGGCAAGCCGCTGCCCACGAAGCTCCCGATCACGTAGTCGGGCAGCGACGCGGCCGCTCCGTTGTGGAGATCGACCTGCACGTCGTCGTGCAGGGTGCCCGTGGCCGGGTCGTAGACGAGGTTCTGCTGAACGCTCTCGGAGAGGTAGGCGTCGATCTTGTTGTTCGCCGCGTTGGCGATGGTGAGGGCGAAGAGGTCGGCCGGCGGGGCGGGCACGGCCGGGAACGATCCGGCCAGCCCCAGGCGGCGGAGCAGCCGTTGCGGACGGGGGTCGGCGGTCCAGAACAGGAGGCGGCCCTGGCGAATCACCGGCCCGAGTGCCTGCCCGAGGACCTTGGGGGACGGCAGCGTCGAAGACGTCAACCGCTTGAACCCGATGGCCAACGCCTGCTGCAGCAGGTCGTGCCGGCCCGACTGCCCACCCGCGGTCGCGAGCAGGTACTGCTGGCGCAAGAGCACGTCGGCGGCGTTGGCCGAGTCGATCGTGTCCGGGAACCCCGGGACCGAGATGGGGCCGGTGAAGCCGAGGAGCGTGGCCAGCGCGTCCGGATCCAGGAGGAGGACCCCGTCGATGTGGTCCCCTCCGACCTGGGGGTAGAGCGCTTCCAGCACCTCCGCCACCGAGGGGAAGTCCGGGGAGTAGCTGACATCCTCGAAGTGGCGGCCGGGATCGAAGGGCCCGTAGCGGGCGAGGTAGTCGGCCGGGCCGGGGATGGCCGGCTCGCCGTGGGGGTCGCTCATATCCTTCGGCAGGCCGGTCCGCACGACCCGGAGGCGGCCCTGGTCGACCGAGATCTCGGCGTAGGCCCCGAGGAAACCGCCCAGGCCCCGGGTCTCGGCCGGTGTCATGAACACCGCCAGATAGCGCCTCTCGCCATCTGCGCCCAACAGGGCGGGCACCTGTCGGGTGGCCTCGAGGGCCAGCCCGATGTTGCCGTCCGCCTTGGCCAACTGGTCCCGCAGCCGGTGGAGAGGTCCGGTCACCTGCGGCAGGAGCCACTGCGACTGGTGGTCGGCGGTGGCCAGCGTGGTCTCCACCCGGTCGTGCAGGTCCTGCAGCGGGCCGGTGAGGCGTTCCAGGGCGGCGAGGTCCACCTGGCCGTTCCGGGCCCTGATCCGGTGGAAGTCGATGAGGGCGGCCTGGCGGCCCCCGTCCGCGGCCAGGGCCGTTCCGGCCGACGTCAGCTGAGCCACGCTCCGGTGCTGCTGGGCGACGACGGGCACGAGGGCCGCCCCCCATGTCCACCAGGCGTCGGCCCGGGCATGGGCCCGGCCGAACTCGGCGGCGGCGGTGTCGAGCGTGTCCACCGCGGCGGGGGCCTGGCCCGACTCGATGTCGGTCAACGCGGCCTTGGCCCGCGAGACGGCCCGATCGACCGTCGGCCGGGCCAGGTAGGCGCCGATCAGGGCCGGGACCGAGCAGACGATCACGAGGCCGGCTGCGGCCGCCGCGGCGACGACGGCCCGGCGCCGTCCCGGTCGTGACATCGCGGTCCAGGCGGCGAGCGCCACGGAGAGGATGCAGGCCGCCGCCACCGCCGCCGTCAACCCGTGGAAGCCGAGCGGGGGCCAGCGGAGCACGACCTGGACGGCGAGCGCGCCGCTGAGCTCACTCAACGGGCGGACCCGGCGGCGGGGCAGGACAGCGGCGAACGCGGCGAGCAGGGCGGCCCCGGCCGGGACGATCAGCCAGCTGCGGCTGAGCGGCACCGCGACCGCGGTCACGACGAGCAGCACGCCCCGCGGCGCGGTGCCCGCGGCTATGGCGAAGCCCGCCCCGATCAACGCCGTGTAGATGAGGTCGACGCCGGCGTACCCCGTCGGGTGGCACCCGGCCAACCCGGCCCCCACCCCGGCCGCGGCGGCCACGGCGACCGTGGCCAGCCGGTCGGCGCGGATCAGCGGACGGCTCCCGTGATGACCGGCAGCAGGTCGGCGTGCGCCTTCGCCGGATCGAACACCGATTGCGCGCTCGCGGCCGCCGTCTCCAGCGCGGCCCGGGCGTCGCCGTCCCGCAGGAGCGAGATCAGCGCCCCGCTGAACGCCTCGGAACCGTCGGCCACGACGAAGGGCCGGGGCTCCAGCGCCATCAGACCCTGCGCGCCCACCGGCGTGGTGACGATGGCGCAGCCGTGGCTGATCGCCTCGGCCACCTTGACCTTCAGCCCGCTTCCCGCCCGCAGCGGGACGATGACCACGGCGGCCCGGGCGTACTCGGCGCCGAGGTCGGCGACCCGCCCCAGGATCGTGACCGAGGGGTCGGCGACGGGCACCTGCCCGCCGACGGAACCGGCCACCCGCAGTTCGGCGCCGGGCACCACCCGGCGCACCGTGCCCCACACGGACTCGAGCGTCCAGCGCAGGGCATCGACGTTGTGGAGGGTCCCTATGCCGACGAACAGGCAGGTGCCGGGATCCGGAGCGGCGCGGCGGGCGACGGGTGCGAACGTGGGTGGTGCCACCGTCACCGGCATGCCGGGCAGCTGGGCACGCAGCAGATCGGCGTCGTCCCACTGGATGGTGACCAGAGCGTCGGCACCGGCCAGCAGCCCCAACTCCCACTCGGGCGTGAGGCCCTTGGGGGCGGTCCGGTAACCGAGCTCGGCGAAAGATGCGGCCCGCTCATGGACCAGGTCGGACACGAGCACCACCCGGCGGGCGGAGGTGTCGACGCCGTCCAGCGTGAACACCGAGTCGAACACCACGATGTCCGGTTGCTCCCGGGTCATGACACCTTCTATCCAGGCCCGCTCGGCGCTCGACCAGCTCCGGCCGAGCACGTGGTCCACGGCCCGCCGCCGGCGGGCGGCCCGTCGAGCCGCCGCCAATTGGCGCTGCACCGCCAGTGGCGCGGCGTGGTAGCCCCGCCAGGCGACGTTGCGGGCGACGACCCTGGGCGGCGCCAGGCGGATGCCCCGCACGTCCCTGATGTGGGGGGCGTGGACGACCCATCCGGATCGGTCCGCCGGCCACCACGACGGGAGGCCGCGGGCGTCGGGGAGCGCGACGTGGTTGACCACACCCGGCACCGACGCCGACCGGAGCAGGGAATGCACCCACCGCGAATGCCCAGTGGCGGCGGCATCGGGATGCTCACGCAGCAGCCACACGATGTTGTGCTCGTTCTCCCCGCCCACGGGGAGATGGTGGCATGCCGCCGCCGCCGCCGCATTTCCCCTTTGTCCGGTCCTCGTCGGATGATGCACTTGGAGCGGGCGGGGGCGGTAGTCTCGGCCGCCGGGGCGGATCGGGGTCGAGGAAGGTACCGCAGGGGCCGTAAATGGGGTCACATCCCACTTGGATCGGAGATCGGGGCCTGTTCGGGTATCTGCACGTCCCGGATCAGGGCGCGGCGCGGGCCGCCGTTGTCGTCTGCCCCTCGCTCGGCGCGGAAGCGGCCTGGTCGTACCGGGGCCTGCGCGGTGTGGCCGAGGGCCTGTGCCGGCGCGGGCTGGCCGTGCTGCGTTTCGATTACGGCGGCTCCGGCCAGTCGGCGGGTGACATCGAGGGCGGGTCGGAGGTCGACTTCGCCGGCGACGTCCGGGAGGCGTTCGCCTACCTCGCCACCACGGGGCTCCGGCCGGCCGGTGCGGTCGTCTTCGGGATAGGTGCCGCGGTGCTGGCCGAAGCCCGGGCCGGTGAGGAACCGCTCGACGCCGTGGCCCTGTGGCAGCCCGCCGTCTCCGGGCGCCGTTGGGTGCGCGAGCAGACCGCCCTGATCGGCATGGGCGGGGGGTCGCCCCCGGCGCCGCTGGAGCCGGGCGAGCTACCCGGCCTCGTCCTGCCGCCGGCGGTGCGGTCCGACATCGAACGCATGAAGACCCGCATGGGCGCCGACCTGACCCGGCGCGCCCTGGTCCTGTCCGACCCGGAAGGGGCGGCGCGCCGGTTGGCCGAGGACGCCGGCGTGGACTGGGTCGAGGCGGTCGACTCCGGCGAGCTCCTCTTCGGCTTCCGGCGCCCGCTCGCCTCGATGGGAGCGATCGTGGACTGGATGGACCGGTGCTTCGCCGGGCGGCCGGACACCCGGCTGGCGATGCCTGTCATACGCGACTCGGTCTCCATACCGGTGGCGGCCGGCGGCGCCGTGGTGCGGGAGCGTTTCGCCGGGCCGCAGCTCGGCTCGCTGTTCGGCGTGGTGACCGAGCCGGTCCAACCGCGCCCGACGGACTATGCCGTCTTCGTCACCACCTCCACCGAACCGGCCATCGGCCCGGGGCGGGCGTGGGTGCACCTGGCCCGGGCTCTGGCCCAGCACGGCTGGACCGTCCTCCGGCTCGATCTGCACGGCTTCGGCGACAGCCCTCCCGCCGAGGGTCAGTATCTCGACACCTGCTACCCGGCGGCCGGGGCCGACGACGTCGTCGCGGCCATCCGGGCCCTCACCGGGGGGGCCACCGGGTCGGCGGTGGTCGGCGGCATGTGCTCGGGCTCCTACTTCGCCATCCAGGCCGCGGCCCGGATACCGACGCGCACCGTGATCGGCCTCAGCCCCGTGTTCGAGGTCCCCCGCGTCATGCGCGGCCCCCAGGGGCCGGCCTCGGAGCACGCCGGCTGGCGCACCTCGCTGCGGGCCGTGGCTCAGCGGCCGGCCGTGCTGAAGCTACGGCGCCGGGCCGGGGCCGTCGCCTGGCGGATGGCCCACGTGACAGGCGTTCGCCGGTCGCCTGTGGCGACCGCCCGCTCGGTCGCGGCCCAGGGGGCCGAGCTGGTACTGGTCTGCGGGCCCGACGATGCCGAGCGGCTGCAACGCCGGGGCGGGTGGATCCTCAACCGATTGATGGGCCAGGGCCGCGTCCGGTACTCGGTGCTGCCCCACCTGGGTCACTCGGTGCTGACCCGCGACGAACGCCTGGCGGTGGAAGCGCTGCTGCTCGACCACCTGGTGCCGACCGGCCCGTCGGGTGACTTCGCCGCGTCCGGCCAGCGCGCCGCCAGCTGAGCTACCCGGCTGCTGCGCCTTCGCCCGCCGCCAGCCGGGCCGCCACGTCCCGACGCAGGGGAACCGCGGTGCGGGAGTGGGAGGAGATCATCAGGAGCTTGTCACCCTCCTCCCGAGTCGCCAGAAGCCCGGCCACGGCCGTCGGCTCGAGGGGAGTGGCGTCCCAGTAGTTGACCGTCCGGTCGCTGGGGTCGAGCCAGACCGGGGCGTCCGGTCCGAGGACCTTCTGCACGTAGGCGCCGTAGGTCAGACCCTCGGAGAATTGCGGGGTGGCCGCTACTGCGGCGTACCAAGGCCGTCCCGTCACCGACTCGATCCGGGCGAGCATGCCCCGGACGACGTCCCGGCTCCAGCTCACCGTGGTGGCGATGAAGTCGGGCATCGGCGGCTCGTCGGGCGCCACACCGAGCAGGCGGCAGGCACTGCGGTGCCATTCGACGTGGTGGACCATGCCGGCGTCGATCCCGTCGGGCAGCCAGAACAGCCGCACCCGTCCGTCCCGGACGAAGTCGGTGTCGTGCAGATCGGCGAACACCGTCACGTCCGAGTCCATGCACACCAGGACTTCTTCGTCGAAGTGGGTGGCGCTGGCGAACTTGGCGATCTGCTGGACCAGCCAACCGCCCAGCGGCCGGATCGTGTAGCGGCTCAGCCACCGGCGGGACCGGGGCAGACGGCGGAACCCGGGCGGGAGGAGCTCCTCCTTGGCGACCAGTACCGTCCGATCGTTCCGGAGCGACTTGAAGTACCCGAGGTCGCGGTGGTCGGCGACGATGTAATGGGTCCAACCGGTGGTGTGCTCCATGAGGCTCCGGTTGAGCTCCACGCACAGTGCGGCGTCGCCGGCGTAGGTCGGTGTGATGACCGCCACGCTGCTTCCTGCCGCCATGGCGCTCATGGCGCGGCCCCGGTCCCGGCCTCGGTCCCGGCCTCGGTCCCGGCCTCGGTCCCGGCCTCCGCCGCGCCGAAGCGGGCGATCACCTCGCGGTCGTGCACGGCCTGGTAATGGCGCAGCCCGAGCCAGCTCAGGACCAGGCTGCACGCCTCTCCCGCACCGGTCGCGATGACTGCCCCCTTCCACGAGAGCGAGGGGATCCGCGCGATGTTGAGAGAGATGTTGACCACCGCGGTCGCGGCCAGCACGAACATCCGCCACGCCCGCCGCCCCAGACCCATCAAGCCGTTGAAGGCGTAGATGCCGACCGAGCGGAAGATCAGCAGGGGGGCGATCCAGCGGATCATGTCGGTGGTGCCGTTGTAGTTGTGGCCGAGCATGACCGGGACGATCGGAGCCACGACGAAGACGCCGACGCTGGCCAACGCCCCATACGCGCCCGAGAGGGCGGTCATGCGGACGGCCCGGCGCCAGTGCTCGCCGAGGGCGTCGGGGTCGTGCTCCAGGAAGCGGTTGTGGGTGGCCGAGGTGAGGGCGTTGATGGGCATCGAGCCCATGGTCACGACGTTGTAGGCGGCCGAGTACAGGCCGGCCGCGGAGGCGAATCCGAAGCGGACCAGAAGAGGCTTGTCCACGTCCTCTTCCAGCGCGAAGGACAGCAGGGTGGCGGCGTACACGGCACCCCGCCGGACGTCGTCGAGCCGGGGCCGGCCGAGCCGGAAGTGCAGGGCGCAGCGGCGGGAGGCGTAGGAAAGGTTGCCGAAGCCCACCGCGACGTAGGTGACGAGGGTGGCCACGCCCACCGCGGTCAGGGTGACGTGGTGGCCGGCCCAGAGCCCGATGAAGGCCAGGAGCAGCAGCAGTTGCTGGGCCAGGGGACCGCGCGTCGATGCCGTGTAGCCCCGCACCGCCTGCAGGGTGGACGAGCCGACCGACAGCGCCGAGTTGCCGAATACCGAGGCAGCGACGAACAAGAGGGTCGTCTGGACGGGGACCTGCGGCACGATCAAGTGGCCTGTGGCGCCGATCACCACCATCGCCGCGGCCCCGCCGATGACGATCCACGAGGCGACGGAAGCGACCACCGCCTCCGGATCGTCCCGATCCCGGATGATCCTCTCTGTCACCACGAACCCGCCCCAGCCGTTGACCAGCGTGGAGACCAGACCGGCCACGGCCGCCACCGCGGCGTAGTACCCGAAACGGCCCGGACCCAGATCGCGGGCCAGTACCAGGAACATGAACGCCGACGACGCGGCGGAGGTGATCTGCAGGATGGTGCCCCAACCGGCGTCGCGGATCGTCACCGACTCCTCGCCCGGCAGCAGGCCGGCGATCCAGCGGTGCAGGGGGTGGCGTGGCGGTGGGTAGGTGAGGGGACCGGTCCGTCCCGCCCCGAGGTGCATCGGCCGATGGGGGCGACCCTGGAGGGCAGCGGTGATGACGGCGGCGAACAGGATCACCTCGTTCGAGAACAGGTCGGACTCGACGACGCCCTCGATGATCACCCCGAAGAGGATGAGAGGCAACCACAGGTCGGCGGCGTCACGGCTCCAGAGCCCCGGGATGGTCCGCACCAGCGCGGGGATCATCATGGCCAGGAACAGAGCCACGCCGACTATCCCGAGCTGGAGGATCATGTCCAGATAGGCGTCGTGGGCCTCGTAGGCCGGGAACCCGATGTCGGCCCAGATGCGGGCCGTCTCCCCGGTCTTGTCGAACCAGACCCCGCCGAAGCCGAACCCGGCCCACGGGCGGTGCGGGATGGCGTGCATCACCGCGTCCCATATCCGGGTGCGGCCGGTGAGCGTGGCGTTCTTGCCGAGCAGGGATGCCGCGGCCGGGAAGTCCGTCGCCAGGAAGACCGCCCCGCCGCCGATCAGCAGGACGGAGCCGACCTTG
>Ga0066702_10000146_pt1 | contig 14002 bp, 12 predicted proteins | sample GraSoiAngelo_151_FD_66507 | JGI IMG/M metagenome (GOLD analysis project Ga0066702, IMG submission 66507) | Grasslands soil microbial communities from the Angelo Coastal Reserve, California, USA - 14_1009_12_20cm | ecosystem: Environmental > Terrestrial > Soil > Grasslands | place: USA...
CTCCACCCGCGAGCCGGCCCCGCTGCGGGACGGCCTGGTGCCCCTCGGCGTCACGTCCATGTCCGCCGGCTCGCACACCGAGCCGGGCGGGTACGCCTCGACCAGCGACGCCGAGCCGCAGTTCGAGATATCCGACACCCGGAGCCCGGCCGAGGTCGCCGCCGCCCTGCGCGCCGCCGGGTTCGAGCCCGTGTGGAAGGACTGGCAGCGCGCCTAGGCCCCCGGCGTACTATCTCCGGCATGACCAATCCGGCCACCGCCCCGGTCCGCCAAGACGCCCCCGCCCAGGACGAGCCCGTGGAGCTCGTCGAGGAGGACCTCCTGGTCGAGGAGATCTCCATCGACGGGATGTGCGGCGTCTACTAGGCGTGCCCTTCGACAGCTCGAGCCGCTACCGGCTCGACTCCAATGTGGCGCTGCGGCCCGAGCCGTTCGGCGCGCTCGCCTACCACTACGGGAGCCGCCGGCTGACGTTCCTCCGGTCCCCGCTCCTCGTCGACGTGGTCCGGGGGCTGGGCGACTACGACTCGATCGACGCCGCCCTCGAAGAGCGGGTCCCCTCGCCCGAGCGGGACCGGTACCGGCGGGCTCTGGCCCGGCTGGCGTCGTCGGAGTTCATACGTGCCTGCTGAGCGGGCCACCCTCGTCGACCAGCTGAAGGGCGGCCTGGACGCGCCCATCTGCCTGACCTGGGAGCTCACCTACGGCTGCAACCTGGCCTGCGTACACTGCCTCTCCTCGTCCGGGCGGCGCGACCCCGCTGAGCTCTCCACCGCCGAGGCCCGGGCCGTCATCGACGAGCTGCACGACCTCCAGGTCTTCTACGTCAACATCGGCGGCGGCGAGCCCACCATCCGGCCCGATTTCTACGAGCTGGTCGACTACGCCGTGGCCCGCGGCGTCGGGGTCAAGTTCTCCACCAACGGCTCGACCATCGACGCGGCCAAGGCGCGCCGGCTGTCCGGCTCCGACTACGTCGACGTCCAGATATCGATCGACGGCGCCGACGAGGCCACCAACGACGCGGTGCGCGGCCGGGGCAGCTGGGCCGCGGCCCGCCGGGCCATGGACCACCTGGCCGCGGCCGGCTTCGGGCCGTTCAAGATCTCGGTGGTGGTCACCCGCCACAACGTCGACCAGCTCGATCAGTTCGAGGCGCTGGCCGCCGGCTACGGGGCCCAGCTGCGGCTGACCCGCCTGCGCCCCTCGGGGCGGGGGGCCGACGTCTGGAACGAGCTGCACCCCCGGCCCGAACAGCAGGTGCAGCTGTACCGCTGGCTGGTCGAGCGGCCCGGCGTGCTGACCGGCGACTCGTTCTTCCACCTGTCCGCTCTGGGTGAGGCGCTGCCCGGGCTCAACCTGTGCGGGGCGGGCCGGGTGGTGTGCCTCATAGATCCCGTCGGCGACGTGTACGCCTGCCCGTTCGTCCTGCACGACTCGTTCAAGGCGGGCAGCGTGCGCCGGCCCGGCGGGTTCACGGCGGTGTGGCGGTCGTCGCCGCTCTTCCTCGAGCTGCGCCAGCCGGCCTCGGCCGGGGCGTGCGCGTCCTGCGGCTCCTACGACGCCTGCCAGGGCGGGTGCATGGCGGCCAAGTTCTTCACCGGGCTGCCGCTCGACGGCCCCGATCCCGAGTGCGTGAAGGGGTACGGCGAGGCCCTGCTCGCCTCGGTGCCGGCCGGCGCCGCGCCGTCGCCGGGGCCGGGTCATTCGGTGCCGGTGGCGTTGTCCGCCCGCCGGCGCTAGGCCGGGCCGGTCCGGTGCGGCTGGACGACCTGTCCTGGCCCGAGGTGGCGGCCCGGGCCTCCCACTCCGTGCTGGCCGTTCCGGTGGGCTCGACCGAGCAGCACGGGCCCCATCTGCCCTTGAGCACCGACACCGACATCGCCCTCGAGCTGTGCCATCGGCTGGCGTCGACGCGTGCCGACGTTCTCGTCGCCCCGGCTGTGGGTTACGGCTCGGCCGGGGAGCACGCCGGCTTCCCCGGCACGCTGTCCATCGGCGCCGTTGTGACGGAGGAGCTCCTCGTCGAGCTGGCCCGCTCGGCCGACGACTTCTCCGGGGTCCTGTTCGTCTCCTGCCACGGCGGCAACGCGGCGCCGGTCCGGCGGGCCGTCGGTCGGCTGGTGGCGGAGTCCCGGCGGGTGCGGGCGTGGTCGCCCGGCCCGGTCCCGGTCTCGGTCGACAACGCCATCCGCGACGGCGGGGCCCACGCCGGGTGGACCGAGACGGCGGTGATTCTGGCCCTCCGGTCCGGGACGGTCCGTCTGGACCGGGCCGCGGCCGGCCCGGTCGAGCCGCTGCGCCGGCTGATGCCGGCGCTGCAGGCCGGCGGGGTGAGGTCGGTCAGCCCCAACGGGGTGCTGGGCGATCCGTCCGGCGCGACGGCCGAGGCCGGAGAGAAGATCCTGGCCGGCTGGGGACGCGACCTGGTGGCCGCGGTGGCCGGCTGGCCGGCGCCGACCGCCGGCCCCGGGGCGGGAGGGTGAGCGTGGCGGCGCCCGGCGTGGCCGTCATCACCGGCGCGGCCCGGGGGATCGGGGCGGCCACCGCCCGGCGGCTGGCCGGCGCCGGATGGAAGCTGGTCCTGGTGGACCGGGTCGCCGACGACCCCGATCTCCCGTACGCGCTGGCCCGCCCGGCGGACCTCGAGGGCGTGGTGGCCGCCTGCGGCGGCCCCGACGCCGCCGTCGCCGTCGCCGCCGACGTCCGGGATCAGGCCGGTCTCGATGCCGCGGTGGCCGCGGCCCGGGAACGCTTCGGCGGCCTGGACGCCGCGGTCGCGGTGGCCGGTGCCATCGCCGGCGGGGTCGAGGCCTGGCGCACCCCGGACGAGATGTGGTCGGCCATGCTCTCCATCAACCTCGAGGGCACCTGGCGCCTGGCCCGGGCTGCGGTCCCCGCCCTGCTCGAGCGGCCCGACCCCCGGGGCGGCCGCTTCGTGGCCGTCGCCTCGGCCGGCGGCAGCATGGGTCTCTACATGCTGTCGGCCTACACCGCGGCCAAGCACGGGGTGGTGGGCTTCGTGCGCAGCCTGGCTGCCGAGCTGGCCCCCCACGGCATCACCGCCAACGCCGTCGCGCCGGGCTCGACCGAGGGCGCCATGCTCGACGCCAGCGCCGCCCTGTACGGCCTCGAGGGGGCAGGCGACTTCGCCCGTCACCACATGCTGCTCCGCCTGCTGTCCCCGTCCGAGCCGGCCGCCCTCATCGCCTGGCTGTGCGGGCCCGACAGCAGCGGCATCACGGGCGCGGTGCTGCCGGTGGACGCCGGCATGACGGCCCGCTGAGGCCGCCGGTGGTGCCGCTGCCGGCGGATTTCACGCTGGCCTTCGCCGCCACGTGCCGGCGGCCCCGGCCCGAGGTGCTGATCGGCGGCGCCCCGCTCCGTGTGCTGCGCCTGTCGTCGGCCGGGGCCCGATTGCTGGACGGATGGGTGGAGGGGCAACCCGTCGGCCCCGGGCCGGGCGCCGGCCTCCTGGCCGCCCGGCTGGTCGACGGCGGGTTGGCCGTGCCGGTGGTGCCCCCGGCGGGCCCGGGCGGTCCGGACCCGCTTGTAGGTGCAGTGGTGATCCCGGTGCGCGACGACCCCTCCGGCCTGGGCACGACACTGGCCGCGCTGCGGTCGTGCGCACCGGAGCTGGCCGTCCACGTGGTCGACGACGGATCCCACCGTCCGGTCGAGACTCCCGCCGGGGTGCGGTTGCACCGCCGCTCCCCGTCGGCCGGGCCGGGACCGTCGCGCAACCTGGGTGTCCGCCTGGCCTCGGCCGGCGGGTCCGCTCCCGACGTGATCGTCTTCGTGGACGCCGGGTGCATACCGCATCCCGGTTGCCTGGCCGCCCTGCTGGCCCAATTCCGCGATCCCGGAGTCGGCGCGGCCGCCCCCCGCATCACCAGCCGGGCCGGACCGGGCACGCGGCGCGGGCTGGCCCGCTACGAGACGGCCCACTCCCCGCTCGACCTGGGGCCCGAGCCGGCGCCCGTCCGCCCGGGCGGTCCGGTTCCCTTCGTCCCCACCGCGGTGCTGGCCGTACGTGCCTCGGCCCTGGCCGGGGTGGGCGGCTTCGACGAGGGGCTGCGCTTCGGGGAGGACGTCGATCTGGTGTGGCGCCTGCACCGGGCCGGGTGGCGGGTGCGCTACGACCCGGCGGTGACCGCCTCCCACCCGGCCCGGGACACCTACCGGGCCTGGCTGCGCCAGCGCTTCGACTACGGCCGGTCGGCGTCCCCGCTGGCCGCCCGGCACGGCCGGGACGTCGCTCCCCTGCGGGTCTCGCCGTGGAGCGCCACGGCGTGGGGCTGCGCCGCCGCCGGGCGCCCTCTCGCCGGGGCGGCCCTCGCCGCCGGCGCGGCCCAGGTGCTCTCCCGGCGGGCCGGCGCCGACCGGGTGGTGGCCGGCGACCTCCGGCGCCTGGCCCTCGGCGGCACGGCCCGGGCCGCCGTCCCCTTGGCCGACGCGGTGCGCCGCGCCTGGCTCCCCCCGGCCGCCGCGGCGCTGGCGCTCACCCGCCGCTACGGCGACCGCCGGGCCAGATTCGCCGGCGCGGCGGCGGCCGTTTCGGTCCTGATCGGCCCGGGCTGGGCCGACTGGGCGGCCCGCCGCCCGGCTACCGGGCCCCTGCGGTGGACGGCGTGGCGCCTGGCCGACGACCTGGCCTACCAGGCCGGGGTGTGGGCGGGGGTGGCCGAAGCCCGCTCGGCCGCGGCGTTGCTGCCGCGCTGGTAACCGCTCAGCTCGGGGGGTCGGGGCGGGCCTGCTCGACCAGGCGGGCGGCCAGCCCGGTGTAGTCCCGCGGGGTGAGCTCGAGCAGCCGCTTGGCCGCGTCGGGCGGGAGGTCCAGGCCCTCGACGAAGCTGCGCACGTCCTCAGCGCTCAGCACCTGGCCGCGGGTCAGCTCCTTGAGCTGCTCGTACGGCTCCGGCAGGCCGTACCGGCGCATCACCGTCTGGATCGGCTCGGCCAGCACCTCCCACCGCCCCTCCAGCTCGGCCGCCATCACTTCGGGCGCCGGGCTGACCTTGGCCAGCCCCTTCCGGGCCGCCGCGATGGCCACACCGGAGTGGCCGATGGCGACGCCCATGTTGCGGATGGCCGACGAGTCGGAGAGGTCTCGCTGCATGCGGGAGACGGCGAGCTTGGCCGCCAGGTGCTCGAGCAGGGCGGAGGAGATCGGGGCGTTGGCCTCGGCGTTCTCGAAGTCGATCGGGTTGACCTTGTGCGGCATGGTCGAGGAGCCGACCTCCCCGGCGACGGGCTTCTGGCGCAGATACGACCGGCTGACGTACTCCCACATGTCGCGGCAGAAGTCGACGAGGACGGCGTTGAAGCGGCTCACGGCGTGGAACACCTCGGCCAGCGCGTCGTGGGACTCGATCTGGGTGGTCAGGGGATTCCACTCGAAGCCGAAGCCCTCCACGAACCGCTTCGAGATGGCCGGCCAATCGGCGTCGGGATAGGCCGCGACGTGGGCGCCGAAGGTGCCGACGGCGCCGTTGAACTTGGCCAGCAGCCGGATGCCGGCCACCGCGGCGATCTGGCGCTGCCAGCGGGCGGCGAAGACGGCCAGCTCCTTGCCCAGGGTGGTCGGGGAGGCGGGCTGGCCGTGGGTGTGGCTCGGCATGGGCAGGTCCCGGTACTGCTCGGCCAGGGCCCACACCTCTCCGGCCAGGCCGCGGGCCTCGGGCAGCCAGGCGTCCCCCAGGCCTTCGCGGAGCATCAGGGCGTGGGAGAGGTTGTTGATGTCCTCGGAGGTACAGGCGAAGTGGACGAACTCCGACTGGCGGGCGTCGAAGCCGGCCTGGACAAGCTTCTCCTTGAGGAAGTACTCCACCGCTTTGACGTCGTGGTTGATGCGCCGTTCGATGCGCTTGATCTCCTCGACGTCGCCGGGGCCGAAGCCGGCCACCCACCCGTCCAGCCGCGCCTCGATGGACGGCTCGAGGGGGGCCAGCTCGGCGATGGCCGGTTCCCGGCTCAGGGCGCGCAGCCACTCCACCTCCACCCGGAACCTCTGCCGGAAGAAGGCGGCCTCGGAGAAGGCCCGGGCGTACGGGGCGGCCGCCGTCGCGTAGCGGCCGTCGAGGGGGGAGATGGCGTCCCGGGGCTCCGTGCTGCTCACGGTTAGACAGTAACGGCACCTGCCGGCGCGCTCGGGTGGGTGCCCGGCGCGAGCCGCGCCGGGAGAGCCGGTACTGGACCCTCGCCCGCGGCTGGAGCAGCATGGTCGGGTGGGTCGCCGGGGTGAGCTGTTCGACCAGGACGCCGCGCCCGACCCGGACGATCCCGGCGCCAACCCCTGGGGGCCGCCGCTCCACGCCGGGCGCGGGGTGCTGTACGACCAGGACGCGTCGATGGAGCTGCCCCGGATCGACCCGCTGCAGGCGGCCCGCTACCAGCGCGAGCTGGACCGCCGGCGGGAGCGGGAGATCGAGCTGCGGCGGGAGGTGGACCCGGCGGCCCGGCGGCCGAACCCGGCGGTCCCGCCCCCGCCCGATCCCCCGGGCCCGGCCCGGCCGCCGAGCCACCCGCCGCTGCGGATCACGTCCCGCGCCTCCCCCATCTACCAGCCCACCGGCCCCCCTCCCCCCGGCGCCGCCCCCCCCGCTCCGGCCCAGCCGCGACCCACCCGGGGCCCGACCTCCGGGCCGACCCCCGTCCCGCCGCCGGTCCCGGCCCGGCCCGCCGCCCCCCGTCCGGCCCGTCGCCGGGACGGACCGCAGTCGACCAGCCGGGCCACCGCCGTCCTGGCCGCCGGCACGTTCGCCTCGCGCCTCACCGGCTTCGTCCGCGTCCTGGTCATCGGGTACGTCCTCGGCGTGGGGGTGCTGTCGGACGCCTTCAACTACGCCAACGGGATCCCCAACATCATCTACGACCTGCTCCTGGGCGGCATCCTCTCGGCCACGCTGATCCCGGTCTTCGTCGAGCAGCTCAACGACGAGGATCCGGCCGAGGCCTCCCACTCGGTGTCGGCCGTGCTCACCACCGTCGCCCTGGCCCTCGTCGTGGTGAGCGGGCTGCTCTACGTCGCCGCTCCGGCGCTGATCCGCTTCTACCTGATCCTGAGCCCCCACTCGACGGCGCCGGCCGAGAAGGCCTTGGCCACCCGGCTGCTGCGGTACTTCGCCCCCCAGGTGTTCTTCCTCGGGTTCACCGTGGCCAGCACCGCCCTGCTCAACGCCCGGCGCCGCTTCACCGCCGCCGCGGTGTCCCCCGTCATCAACAACCTCGTCGCCATCGCCGCCCTCCTCGCCACCAAGGCGGCGGCCCAGAACGTGCTCTACCGCAAGGGGCTCACGTCCGCCGACACCCTCTCCCGGTTCAGCCGGGACGGCCGGGCCGTCCTGATCCTGGGCGCCGGCACCACGGTCGGCTACGCCGTGCAGCTCCTCGTCCAGCTGCCGGCCATGCACCGACTGGGCCTGCGCCTCAGGCCCGTGTGGCACCCGGGGCACTGGGCCGTCCGGCGGGTGGCCGGCCTGTCCTCCTGGTTGGTCGGGGTGGTGCTGACCAACCAGGTCTCCCTGGCCCTGGTGATGATCCTCGCCGGCCACACGGCGGGCGGCGTGACCGCCTACCAATTCGGCTACCAGTTCTTCCAGCTTCCCTACGCCCTGATCGCGGTGTCCGTGGCGTCGGCGATCATGCCGGACCTGGCCGAGAGGTGGTCCGCCCGCGACCGGGTGCGCTTCGAGCGCCAGTTCGTCACCGGGCTGCGGACGAGCCTCGCCGTGCTGATCCCGGTGTCGCTCGTCTACATGGCGGTCGCCCAGCCGTTCATCGAGCTGGCCATCCACCACGGTGCGGTCAGCCGTTCGGGGGCCCATCTGGTCACCCGCACGCTGGTCTACTTCGTGGCCGGGCTGCCCGGGTTCAGCTCCTTCTTCCTCCTGATGCGGGCCTTCCAAGCGATGCAGGACTCTCGCTCCATGTTCCGCATCTACGTGATCGAGAACGCCCTCACCATCCTGGCCGCCGTCGCCCTGGCCCCCGCCCTCGGCGTGCCCGGCCTGGCGCTGGCCTGGGTGGCGCCGTACACGGTCGCCTCGATCTACGCCGTCGTGCAGCTACGGGGCCGGGTCGGCAACCTCGGGGGCTGGCTGACCGTGCGGGCCCTGATCCGGATCGGCATCGCCAGCGCGGCAGCGGGGGCGGCGGCGGTGCTCCTCGGTCTGCCGTTCCGTTCGCACCGGGGCGACGCCGTTCTCGTCGCCCGGCTGGTGGTGCAGGTGGGCGGGGCCGGGCTGCTGTACGCCGCGCTGGCCCGGACCCTGCGCGTCCGGGAGCTCCAACCCCTGCTCGCCATGGCCGGCCGGCTCCGGCGGGGCGCCCGGGCCGGGCCCTAGATCCGGGTCTGGGCCAGCAGCGCGCAACCGGCCTGGCGGATGACCACGGCGACGGCCTGGTGGCCGGTCCAGAAGGCGTACACCTGGGCGGGGACGCCGCGGTAGACGGCGTCGCCGGCCAAGAGCAGCGCGGAGCCGGCCGGCACCACCGATCCGGGCAGCCGGCAGCCGTCGGGAAGCGCCGGCGTGGCCAGGACGGGGGCGGTGGCGGGGACGGCGGCGGTGGCGGGGACGGGCCCGACTCCGCCGGCCGCGCCGGACGTCGCCTGGGCCCCCGACGCCACCGCCCCGGATCCGCGGCCGGCGGCCACCGAGCTGGCATCGGCCGAGGACGAGCCTCCGACCAGGGACCGCACCGACAGGGCCCGCTGCACCGCCGTCCCCACGGCTTGCGGGCTGTCGAGCACACCGAGGCGGACCCGGTCCGTCGTGCTGGAGCCCGCCGCCTGGGTGGCGGTCCGGGTGGCGGTGGGGTGGGTCGAGTGCCCGATCCCGACCATCTGCGTCCCCGCCACCACCAGCCCGGCTACCGCGGCGGCCGCAGCCAGGCCGGCCGCCCATTGGCGCCGGCGCCGGCCCGCCTCAGGGAGGGCCGGGAAGGGGACGGCGGCCAGCGCCGCGCCCACCGCCGCCTCGCGGGCCCCGGCGGGCGCCGGCGAGGGGGCGGAGAGGCGGAGCCGGGCCACCGTCACCCGCCAGCCGTCCAGCCGCGACGAGCACGCCGCGCACGCCGCCGCGTGGTCGGCGACCTCCGGGCGGCCCGTGCCGTCGACCAGGTCGGAGAGCTCCTCGTCGCTCAGGTGCCCGGGGTGTGTCACGACTGCTCCTCCGCCGCGTCGTCGGCGACGGGCGACAACCGCCCGGCCAGCAGGCTCCGCCCCCGGGCGATCCGCGACCGCACCGTGCCGCCCGGGATGGACAGCACGGCGGCGATCTCGGCGTAGTCCAGACCGCAGACGTCGCGCAGGACGACGGCGGCCCGGAAGTCCAGGGGCAGTTCGAGCAGGGCGGCTTCGAGATCGAGCCGGTCGGTGACGTGGTCGGGCGCGGCGGCGACCAGCGCGGCGTGGTGGACCGGCAGCTCGAGCACAGGGCGGCGCTTGCGGCGGCGCAGCTCGTCGATGGACGCGTTGACCGCGATCCGGTACACCCAGGTCGAGAGGCGGCTGCGCCCGTCGAAGCGGCCCAGCCCCCGGGCCACCGAGATGAGCGCTTCCTGGGCCGCGTCGGCGGCATCGGCTTCGGAGCCGACGACGCGGAGGCACACCGGGTATGCGAGGTCGTAGGCGGCCCGCAGGACATCCTCCAGGGCGCGCCGGTCACCGGCCCGGGCCTGCTCGACCAGGGCCTCCATGCCGTCGAGGGGTGGGGTCAGGGGACCCACGCCCGGCCGGGGAACGACGAGAACGGCCACCACGTAGGTATCCGACGGACGGGAGGAGCGGCCGGTTCCCGGGTCAACCCGAGCGGCCGGCCTGGGCCGCGGCCGCCTCCACGGCCAGCCGGTCGACCAGGTCGTTCATGGGGTCCGATCCGTGCCCTTTCACCCACCGGAACCGTACCCGTTGAGGGTCGCTGAGGTAGAGCTCGATCAGGGGCTCCCAGAGGTCGCGGTTGGCGACCGGCTTGCGCTGGCTGTTGGTCCATCCCCGCGCCATCCAACCCCTCCACCAGCTGTCGCGGAAGCAGTTGACGACGTAGGTCGAGTCGCTGACCACTTCCAGAGGGCCTTCGATGGTACGGACGGCTTCGAGGGCGGCGGTGATCTCCATCCGCTGGTTGGTGGTGTAGGGCACGGCGCCGCTGCAGAAGGGCCCGGACGGCACCGCCCACGCCCATCCCCCGGGCCCGGGGTTGTGGGAGCAGGCGCCGTCTGTGTAGACGATGGTCACCCTTCCAGCATGTCCGGTGCCTCGACCGGAAAAAGGGACCGCTCTTCGGCCGCCCGGGCGTCGTCCCGGTAGGGGCGCACCGCGGCCAGGAGCACCAGCGCTCCCGCGGCCAGCGGTCCGAGCATGACGAGGAACGCGTCGCGCAGCGCCAGCCCGCCCGAACGGCCCCCGAAGGCGGTGGCCATCAGCCCGAAGGTGAGCGGCCCGAGGGCCCCGCTGCCCAGGAGCAACAGGCCGCGGGCCGCTTCGGCCCGCCCCCGCATGCCGGCCGGGACGATGTCCAGGCGCACCGCGTCGAGGCAGGGGCCGGCCCCGCCGAGAACGGTCGCCCCGAAGAACAGGAAGACCGACGCGACCAGCACCGTCCCGCAGAAGAGGGCCGCCGCGAACAGGGCGGTCGCCGTCAGCTGGCAGGCCGCCGCCACCACGACCCGCTCCTCGCCTCCCCGGCGGCGCGTCAGGCGGTCGCCCACCCGCCCGCCGGCCAGGATCCCGGCGATGACGCCGACAGCCAGGATCGGCGCCAGGGCGTCGACGGTGGCGTTGCTCAAGTGGTAGCGCTCGGATATGAACAGCACGGCGAAGGATGCGGCGCCGGCATAGAAGAAGTTGCCCACCGAGTCGGCGATCAGCACGATGCGGTTGGTCCGTATGGTGATCATCAGCTTGAGCATCACCCGCAGCGGCGGGGCGGCCAGGCCGGTGCGGACCGGCTCGGAGAGCCGGCTGACGGCCACCGACATGCCGACGCCGATAACGGCCAACCAGAAGAACAGCCATCTCCAGTTCAGCAGGTGCACGGCGAGGGCGCCCAGCATGAAGCAGACCGCGGTGCCCACCGCCTGGCCGGCATCGAGGATGGCCAGGGCCCGGCCGCGCTCCTCTGTCTGGTGGAAGTCGCCGGTCAGGGACACGGCCACCGGGCGGGCCACGGTGGCGATGCCGCCGCTCAGGATGCGGGCGACGGCCAGCAGGAACAGCCCGCGGGCGAAGCCGGCCAGCCCCAGCGCCAGGCTCCATCCGATCAGGGCGATGGTGACGACCGAGACCCGGTGGCGCCGGTCGACCAGGGTGCCGGCCGGGAGGGAGGCCAGGGCGCCGGTGGCCGCCGCCATGGAGGCGAGGAGGCCCAGCTCGGCCTCGGAGATGTGCAGATGCGACTTGAGGGCGGGGGCGACCACGCCCATGGCGGCGGCGTCGGCCTTGGCCAGCCCGACTATGGCGGCGATGAGGACGGTGCGGCGTTTCACGCCGGCTGCGCGACCATGGAAGGGTGATCTTCGACGGTTTCTCGCACCAACTCCCTGACATAGACCCCGAGGAGACGTCCGAGTGGATCGATTCGTTCGACGCCATCGTCGACGCCCGGGGCAAGACGCGGGCCCGGTTCCTCCTCATGAAGCTGCTGGAGCGGGCCCGGGCCAATCAGGTGGGCTTCCCCGCCACGGTCTCCACCCCCTACGTCAACACCATCCCGCCGGACCAGGAGCCGTGGTTCCCGGGGGACGAGCACATCGAGCGCCGGATCCGGGCGTACATCCGCTGGAATGCCGCCATCATGGTCGTCCGGGCCAACCACGCGGCCGAGGGTATCGGAGGCCACCTCGCCACTTTTGCGTCCTCGGCGTCGCTGTATGAGGTCGGGTTCAACCATTTCTTCCGGGGTAAGGGCAACGGGCAGCCCGGGGACCAGGTCTACTTCCAGGGCCACGCCGCGCCGGGCGTGTACGCCCGCGCCTTCATGGAGGGGCGCCTGACCGAGGAGCAGCTCGGTTACTACCGGATGGAGCTGCAGGGGGCCAAGGCCGGCGTGGGCGGCCTCTCCTCGTACCCCCATCCCCGCCTGATGCCCAACTTCTGGGAGTTCCCGACGGTGTCCATGGGGCTGGGGCCGCTGTCGGCCATCTACCAGGCCCATTTCAACCGGTACCTCCACAACCGGCGCATCGTCGACACGTCCGGCAGCCGGGTGTGGTGCTTCCTCGGCGACGGCGAGTGCGACGAGCCCGAGACGCTGGGGGCGCTGTCGCTGGCGGCGCGGGAGCAGCTCGACAACCTGACCTTCGTGGTCAACTGCAACCTCCAGCGCCTCGACGGCCCGGTCAGGGGCAACGGCAAGATCATCCAGGAGCTCGAGGCGACGTTCCGGGGCGCGGGATGGAACGTGATCAAGGTGGTGTGGGGCTCCAAGTGGGACGACCTGCTGGCCCGCGACGTGGACGGGGTGCTGCTCAACACGATGAACACCTCCGTCGACGGCGAGTACCAGAAGTACGCCACCGAGGACGGCAGCTACATCCGCCAGCACTTCTTCGGCCCCGACCCCCGGCTGCGGGCCCTGGTCGAGCACCTCTCCGACGACGACCTGCGCAACCTGCCCCGCGGCGGGCACGACTACCGCAAGCTGTACGCCGCCTACAAGGCGGCCACCGAGGCGACCGGCCAGCCGACCGTCATCCTGGCCAAGACCATCAAGGGATGGACACTTGGACCGGAGATCGAGGCCCGCAACTCCACCCACCAGATCAAGAAGATGAACGCCGCCCAGCTGAAGCTGCTGCGCGACCGCCTGTACCTCGAGGAGGAGATCCCCGACTCCGCCCTGGAGAAGGGCGAGCCCCCCTTCTTCCGGCCCTCCCCCGACTCGGTGGAGTACCCGTACATGGTGGAGCGCCGCCAGGCCCTCAACGGGTCGCTCCCGGAACGGGTGGTCCGGGCCAAGCCGCTGCCGGCGCCGGAGCCCAAGACGCTGGCCGAGTTCGACGGCGGCTCGGGGAAGCGGGCCGTCTCCACGACGATGGCGTTCGCGGTGATGCTCCGGAACCTGCTGCGCGACAAAGGCCTCGGCCCCCGGATCGTCCCGATCATCCCGGACGAGGCCCGCACCTTCGGCATGGATGGCCTCTTCAAGGAGGTCAAGATCTACGCCCCGCAGGGCCAGCTGTACGACCCGGTCGACTCCAAGCTCATGCTCACCTACAGCGAGGCCAAGGACGGCCAGATCCTCGAAGAGGGCATCTCCGAAGCCGGGGGCATGGGCGACTTCACCGCCGCCGGGACGTCGTACGCGACGTGGGGCCAGCCCATGATCCCGTTCTTCATCTTCTATTCGATGTTCGGGTTCCAGCGCATCGGCGACCTGGCCTGGGCGTTCGGCGACATGCGGGGCCGGGGGTTCATGCTCGGGGGGACGGCGGGGCGCACCACCCTCCTCGGCGAGGGCCTGCAGCACGACGACGGCCACTCGCTCGTGCTGGCGTCCACCTACCCCAACCTGCAGGCCTACGACCCGGCTTTCGCCTACGAGGTGGCCACCGTCGTGTCGGACGGGATCAACCGCATGTACGGCCCCGAACCGGAGGACATCTTCTACTACCTGACGCTCTACAACGAGAACCACGTCATGCCGGCCAAGCCCGAAGGCGTCGACGAGGGCATCATCAGGGGCCTGTACCGGTTCTCACGGGCACCCGAGGGGCCGAGCCGGCGGGCCACCGTCCTGTTCTCCGGCACCGCCTCGCAGGCCGCCCTCGAGGCGCAGCGCATCCTGGCCGACGAACACGACGTGGCGCTGGAGCTCTGGTCGGCCACGAGCTACAAGTCCCTCCGTGAGGACGCCCTGTCGGTCGAACGCTGGAACCGGCTGCACCCGACCATGCAGCCCCGGACGCCGTATGTGACCGAGGCACTGGCCGGAGCGGCCGGGCCGATCGTGGCCGTGACCGACTTCATGAAGGCCGTCCCCGACCAGGTCGCCCGCTGGGT
>Ga0066702_10000147_pt1 | contig 13991 bp, 14 predicted proteins | sample GraSoiAngelo_151_FD_66507 | JGI IMG/M metagenome (GOLD analysis project Ga0066702, IMG submission 66507) | Grasslands soil microbial communities from the Angelo Coastal Reserve, California, USA - 14_1009_12_20cm | ecosystem: Environmental > Terrestrial > Soil > Grasslands | place: USA...
GAACATGCGCAATGGCTGAGCTGACCCTCGTCGAGGCGGTCAACGACGCGCTGCACTGTGAGCTCGCGCGCGATTCCGACGTGATGGTCCTCGGCGAGGACGTCGGCCGTGCCGGCGGCGTGTTCCGCGCGACGGCGGGCCTGCGCGACCGCTTCGGGCCGGACCGCTGCGTCGACACCCCGCTCGCCGAAGCGGGGATCCTCGGCAGCGCGGTCGGGCTCTGCATGGCAGGCTGGCGGCCGGTGGTCGAGATGCAGTACGACGCGTTCTCGTACCCGTGCCTCGACCAGCTGATCACGCACGTCGGCCGCTACCACTGGCGCACGGGCGGGCGCATGGAGTTCCCGATCACGATCCGCATGCCGTACGGCGGCGGCGTGCGCGCGCCCGAGCTGCACGACGACTCGCCCGAGGCGTACTACGTGCACACGCCGGGGATCAAGGTCGCGATCCCGTCGACGCCGGCGGACGCCAAGGGCCTGCTCGCGGCGGCGATTCGCGATCCGGATCCGGTCGTGATCTTCGAGCCCAAGCTCGTCTACCGCACCGCGCGCGGCGAGGTTCCGGAAGGCGACTACGTCGTGCCGCTCGGGAAGGCGCGGGTCGCGCGGGAGGGCACCGATGTGACGCTGATCGCGTACGGCGCGATGGTGCCGGTGTGCGAGCAGGCGGCCGACGCGCTCGAGGTGTCGTGCGAGGTGATCGACATCCGCTCGCTGCGTCCGCTCGACGAGGACGCGATCCTCGCCTCCGTCGCGAAGACGGGCCGCGTCGTGATCGTGCACGAGGCGCCGCGCACGGCAGGGTTCGGCGCCGAGCTCGCGGCGCTGATCGCCGAGCGCGCGATCTTCGACCTGCAGGGGCCCGTGCTGCGCGTGACCGGGTTCGACGTCCCGTATCCGTACTGGACGATCGAGGACGCGTATATGCCGTCGGTCGAGCGCGTGAGCGCCGCGGTGCGCTCGCTGTTCGCGTGATCCACGAGCTGCCGCTCGAACGGGCCACGGTGCACGGGCGGTGGTCGCGCGAGCTCGCGCCCGTGCTCACCGTCGACCCGGGCGACAGTGTCCGGTTCGAGACACTCTCGATCTTCTGGATGCGGACGTGGGGCGAGCCGGCCTTCGAGCGGGCTCCGGACGACGGGCATGCGTTGAGCGGCCCGATCGCGGTGCGCGGCGCCCGTGCCGGCGACACGCTGAGCGTCCGCATCGACGAGGTCGAGCCCGGCCCGTGGGGAGTCACCTTGACGACCGAGCCGCACCTGTTGGACTGGGAGCTCGCAGACGGCGTTGGCCGCGCGTCGACCGGTCACACGGTGCGACTCGCACCGTTCCTCGGCATGATCGGCATGCCGCCCGACCTGCCGGGCACGCACTCGACGATCCCGCCGCGCGCGAGTGGTGGCAACATCGACTGCAAGGAGCTCGTCCCCGGCTCGACGCTCTATCTGCCGATCGCCGTGGACGGCGCGCTGCTCTCCGCGGGCGACGCGCACGCGCGCCAGGGTGACGGTGAGGTCAGCGGCACGGCGATCGAGATGACGGCGCGCGCACAACTCACGCTCGACGTGCGCGACGACCTGCCGCTCGAGTGGCCGTGCGCGCGGATCGACGGCGCGTGGCTCACGTTCGGCTTCGACGAGAATCTCGGCGGAGCGGCGAAGAAGGCAGTGGACGGCATGATCGCGTTGATGGGACGGGAGCACGGATTGGCGCCCGACGACGCGCTCGGTCTCGCCAGCGCATGCGTCGACCTGCGGGTGACGCAGATCGTGAACGAGCAGCTCGGCGTGCACGCGGTGCTGCGCGACGACGCTTGGTCGTGAGCGAACGCGTTCGCCTGTGGCTCGAGCGCGACCGGCGCGGTCAGGGGTATCACCTGCGCGACGCCGCGACCCGAGAGCGCGTGGAGTGGGAGGACCCGCGGCTACGCGTGATCGCCGTCGCGGGCGTCTCGTTCCGTCCCGAGGCGGTCGCCGACTCGTCGTTCGACCCGGGCGCGCGCCTCGTGCTCGTGGCGGAGCCCGACAACGAGCACGACCCGAACGCGGTCGCGATCTGGAACGCCGACCGCACGCTGCAGGCCGGCTACGTGCCGCGCGAGGTCGTGCCCGATCTGCAGGGCGACGAGCAGGCGGTCTCGCTCTGGCGGGCGGGCGAAGGGCTGCGCGTCCTGCTCGCACCGCGCGACGCCTGGATCGGACGCCCTAAGAGATAACTCAGTCGCGTAGGTAACCTCCGCCGCCAAATGGCGTACGAGTTCAAGCTGCCGGACCTCGGCGAGGGGCTGACCGAGGGGGAGGTCGCCCGCTGGCTCGTCGCCGAGGGCGACGAGATCGCCGAGGACGCGCCGCTCGTCGAGATCCAGACCGACAAGACGACGGTCGAGATCCCGTCGCCCGCGGCGGGCAAGGTCGCGCGCATCCTCGTCGCGGAAGGCGACGTCGTCCCCGTCGGGACGGTGCTCGTCGTGATCGGCGAGGGTGAGGTGGCGCGGCCGACCGCTGCACGCCAATCTGATTCGCCGCAGGCGAAACAGATCGAGGGGTCTCCGGGCCGCGTGCAGGCGACGCCGCTCGTGCGCAAGATCGCGCACGAGCTCGGGGTCGACCTCGCAACCGTCACGCCGACGGGACCGGGCGGTCGCGTCACCGAGGACGACGTCCGCGGCGCTGCAGGCGGTGCAAGTAACAGTCTGTTACAAGCGGAAGGTCGGCGCGAGAAGGTGCGCGGCGTCCGCCGGCAGATCGTCGAGCATCTCGCGCGCGCGCACCGTGAGGTGCCCGCCGTCACCTACGTCGAGGAGTGCGACTTCTCGAACGTCGAGCTGAAGCAGCTGCTGCCGACGGTGCTCAAGGCGACCGCCGACACGCTGAAGGAGTTCCCCGAGCTGAACGCGCGGCTCGAAGGCGACGAGATCGTCTACCTCGACCGGTACGACCTCGGCGTCGCGGTGCAGACCGACCAAGGGCTCGTCGTCCCGGTCGTGCGCGGCTGCGACACGCGCAGCGTCGAAGAGCTCCGCGCGGACCTCGACGCGCTCGCGGAGAGAGCACGCACGGGGACGCTGACGCCGGAGGAGCTGCGCGGCTCGACGTTCACCGTCACGAGCGCAGGCAAGCTCGCCGGGCTCTTCGTGACGCCGCTCGTCAACCATCCCGAGGTCGGCATTCTCGGCGTGCACCGCATCGGCCCGCGACCGGTCGTGCGCGACGGCGAGATCGTCGTGCGGCAGATGGGCAACATCAGCGTCACGTTCGACCACCGCGTGGTCGACGGTGCGCGCGCCGCGCAGTTCGCGCTCGCGCTGATCGCACGTCTCGAGCGCTAGACCGCGACGGGCGCGAGGTGCTCGGCGAGCATCGCGTCCATCTTCGGCGCGCTCGCGCGACCGTCGATCCGGGCAACCACCTTCTTGTCGACCACGAGCACCACCGTCGGCACGTCGCGGACGTCGAATCGCTCGAGCAGGTCGGTCCGGCGATCGATGTCGACATGGAGCACGCGGAGCCGCGCGCGATCCCGATGCGCGATGTGCGCAACAAGGCTCTCCATCCGGCGCGCGGGCCCAGACCGCGGCGAGGTGAAGAAGACGAGCAGGGGCAAGGCCCGGTCTCCCAACACGCGACGTATGCCCTGCGTGCGGCCTGATCCAAACGCAGCGCTACACTCGGCGCCCTGATGGGCGACTGGTGGACAGTCGGGATTCTCGTCGGCATCGGCGTCTCGATCGGGGTCGCCGTGACCGGGGCGCTGCGCCGTGCGGTCCTCGGCGCCGTGATCGCCGCGGTGATCGCCGTCGCGATCGGGTTCGCCTTCGGCGACGTCGCACAGGCGATCGGCGGGCTGGTCGGCGCGCTGTGCGGTGCGCTCGGCGCGGCACCGCTCGTCGCGGGAACGCTCCGCCGCGGCGGGACGCGCGGCGGCACCGCGATGCTGCTCGCAGGCGCATCGCTCGTCGGCGCGATTCTCGCCTTCGTGCCGATCGTCGGTTACCTCGAGGCGGTTGCCGTGCCCGTGCTCGGCTGGCGCCTGCGCCGCCGCTCGCCCGACACGCACGCCGGGCTGCGCACCCTTGCCAAGGACTAAGCCGATCGTCCTGATCGTCATCGACGGCCTGACGCCGTCGATGTTCGAGGCCGCCGACACGCCCGCCCTGCGCTTTCTCGCCGACCACGGCAAGTACCGGCGCGCCGCGTCGACGTTCCCGTCGCTCACTCCGGTGTGCCTCTCGTCGATCGCGACGGGCGCGCATCCCGACGTGCACCACATCCCGCATCTCGTCTGGTGGCACCGCGGCGAGCGCCGGCTCGTCGAGTACGGCTCGTCGTTCGGTGCTGTGCGCGCCGCGGGGCTCGCGCGCTCGCTGCGCGACACGATCGTCGACCTGAACGCGAAGCACCTCGCGCGCGACGCCGAGACGATCTACGAGGCGCTCGAGTCGCAGGGCCTGACGACGGGTGCGATCAACATCACGTGCTACCGGGGCAGCCACCGGCATTTGCCGACGATCCCCGGCGTTCCCGCCGTCAACGGGCCGAAGCGCTTCTTCTTCTACTCGCTCTACGAGAGCGACCGCACCGGCGCGCCGATCGCCGTCCGAAACCGCGCGCTCGGGTCGATCGACGCCTACGCCGCGTCGGTCGGCCGCTGGCTCGTGACGCGCGATGGCTTCGACCTGCTCGTCTACTACCTCCCGGACTACGACTATGCGTCACACGCGCACGGGCCCGACGCAGCGCACGAAGCGCTCGCGCGCACCGACGCATCGATCACGGCCCTGATGGAGGCGGCCGGCGGGCCGGACGAGTTCCTCGAGCGCTACGCGGTGATCGTGTGCAGCGACCACGGGCAGTCGAAGGTCGACGAGGTCGCGCAGCTCGACGCCGGCGACGACCTCGTGACTGCATCGAACCGAGCAGCAATGGTCTACACCGACGACCCGCGGGCGGTGGCGGAGCGACTCGACGCACAGCCCGCCGCGGGGATCGTTCTCTTCCAGGAGGACGGGCACATGGTCGTGCGGCGCGACGGCGACGAGGATCCGAGCTTGCTCGACACGGTGCCCGACGGTCACGCGCGCGCGGCCGCCGCATTGCGCAACCCGAACGCCGGCGAGGTGCTCGTCTCCGCGTCGCCCGGCTGGGAGTTCGTCGACCTCGCCGGACGCCATCACCTCGGCGGCGGCAGCCACGGCTCGCTCGAGACGGCGGACTCCGAGGTGCCGATGCTGACGGTCGGGCTCGGTGCGCCGCCCGACTCGATCACGGGGATCAAGCAGCTCGCGGCCGAGCACTTCGGCGTCACCGTTCGACGTGCCGCGTAACTGGATCCACTCGCAGCTGCGCAAGCGCGGCATCACCGACGAGCGCGTGCTCGCTGCGATGGCGCGCGTTCCGCGCGAGCTCTTCGTGCCCGCCGAGTTGCGCCGCCGCGCCTACGACGATGCGGCGCTCGCGCTCTCGCATGGACAGACGATCTCGCAGCCGTTCATCGTCGCGCTGATCGCCCAGTCGCTCGAGCTGGCGGGGGACGAGCGCGTGCTCGACGTCGGGACGGGCTCGGGCTACCAGGCGGCGGTGCTCGCGGAGCTCGCGGCCGAGGTCGTCGGCATCGAGCGCGTGCCCGAGCTCGCCGAACGCGCGCGCGAGAACCTGCGCGTCGCCGGCTACGACATCGACGTCGTCGTCGGCGACGGCGCGCTCGGCCTGCCCGACCGCGCGCCGTTCGGCGGGATCGCCGTCGCCGCCGCGGCCGACGAGCTGCCGCAGCCGCTGTACGGGCAGCTCGAGCCCGGACGCCGGATGGTGATCCCGATCGGCGAACGACTCGTCGCCGTCACGCGTACTGCCGACGGGCCACGCACGCGCGTCCTCTCGCCTGCGCGCTTTGTGCCGCTCGTCACCGGTTTCCGGGCTGACGAAGCGGAAATGACCGGCCCGTCATGAGGGGTCGCGCAGCCTCGGAGCTGCTCTCGTTGCCCGTGCGCATGCACGGGATCCAGCTCGGCACCCCGGTCGATGCGCTGCTCGACGAGCACGCCGACCGCGTCCTCGGCTTCGAGCTGCTGTGCGGCGACGGCACGCACCGGTTCCTGCCCTTCTCCGTCGCGCGCCTTCAGGCCGACGAGATCGCCGTCGACTCCGCCCTGACCCTGATCGACGAGCGCGATCTCGAGTTCTATCGCCGCCGGTCGCGGCGCCTCGACGACCTCGAGTACGCCGAGCCCTGGGTCGACGAGGAAGGCGTCGTGCACGAGGCGCTGAGCGCGGCTTAAGGTCAGAGTCGCTAGCCTCGCGCCGTGTCCGTCTCGTCGCGCACGGTCGCCGCGCTCCGCCGTCGTCACAACTGGGTCCAGCTGGTCAAGTTCGGCGTCGTCGGGGCGACCGGGTACGTCATCAACCTCGCCGTGTTCGCCGCCCTGCTCGGCTGGGGCGCGCACGTCGCCGCCGCGATCTCGTTCATCGTCGCGGCGGCGAGCAACTACTGGTGGAACCGCCACTGGACGTTCGTCGGGCAGAAAGGCAGCTTCGCGCTGCAGGGCGTGCGCTTCTACATCGTCTCGGCGGTCGCCTTCGCGTTCAACCAGCTCTGGCTGGTGATCTTCATCGACTGGTTGCACTGGCGCGAGGTGCTGTCGCAGGCGATCGCGATCGTGCTCGTGACGCCGCTGAACTTCCTCGGCAACAAGCTCTGGTCTTTCCGCTAGTGCGGTTCCTGCTCGTCGTCGTGGTCGCGCTGGCGCTCGTGCCCGCCGCGCTCGCGGACACGGGCGTCCCCAACCCGCTGTCGACGAGCCCGCGCTCGACGAAGAACCAGGTGCTCGCGCTCTTTCTCGCGGACCGCAAGGTCGCGGACTGGCTCAAGCGCTATCCGCCGAGCCCGACGACCGACGCGACGTTCAAGCAGGGCATCTGGACGGTCAACGTGTGGTCGGGGCGGGCCGGCGAGATCGCGACGGGCACGGTGGACGACGGCACGGGCGCGGTGATCGAGGCGTGGACCGGGCCGCAGGTCGCGTGGCGCATGGCGCGCGGCTACTCGGGCGCGTTCGGCGGCGAGAAGATCAACAGCTATCCCGTGTGGCTCGGGCTCTGCGCGATCTTCCTGCTCGGCCTCGTCGACTGGCGCCGGCTGCTCTCGATCCGCAACGCCGACCTGCTCGCGGCGCTCGCGTTCTCCGTCTCGCTCTGGTTCTTCAACCGGGGCGACGTCTTCACCGCGATGCCGCTCGTGTACCCGCCGCTGCTCTGGCTGCTGCTCCGCTGTGTGTGGATCGCGCGCGACGACCGTCCGTCGCGCGGCGCAACCGTGTGGCCGGTTTGGGTGCTCGCGGCGGCGACCGTGTTCCTCGCCGGCTTCAAGGTCGGGCTCAACTGGCGCGCGTCGAACGTCATCGATGTCGGCTACTCCGGCGTGATCGGTGCCGACCGGATCGTGCACGGCGAGGCGCCGTACGGTCACTTCCCCGTCGAGGACCCGCAACCGAAGTGCGGTCCCGCCGACTCGTCGGGCGAAGTGCGTGACCGCGTACAGACGAACGGGATCTGCGAGACCGCGAACCCGCTCGGCGACACCTACGGGCCGGTCTCGTATCTCGCGTACATCCCCGGGTACGCGCTCTTCGGCTGGAGTCACAAGTGGGACAAGCTGCCCGCCGTCCACTTCACGTCGATCCTCTTCGACCTGCTCGCGCTCCTCGGTCTCGCCGTCGTCGGCCGGCGACTCGGCGGGCCGCGAATCGGCGCCGCCGCGGCGTTCGCCTGGGCCGCATGGCCGTTCTCGCAGTACGCGTCGAGCTCGAACACGAACGACGCGATCGCGCCCGCCATCCTCGTGTGGGGCTTCTACGCGTTGACGAGTGACGGGGCGCGCGGCATCTTCGTCGCGCTCTCGGGCTGGACGAAGTTCGCCTCGCTGCTTCTGCTCCCGCTCTGGTCCGGCTATCCGGAGGCGCGGCGGCCGCGCTCGATCGCGGGGACGCTCGCGGGCTTCGTCCTCGCGACCGCCGTCGTCTTCTCGGTGCTCCTGCTCGAGCCGTCACCGCTGCACGCGGCCCGCATCTTCTACGACCGCACCGTCAGCTTCCAGATCGGGCGCGATTCGCCGTTCTCGGTCTGGGACTGGGGCCAGTACCACGCGAAGGGGCTGCCCGACCTGCACCTCGTCCAGCGCGCGCTGCAGCTCGTGCTCGTCGTCGGCGCGCTGCTCCTCGCCTGGTTCCCGCGCCGGCGCTCGCCGCTCCGGATGGCCGCTCTGACCGCCGCGGTGCTGATGGGCTTCGAGCTCGTCCTCACGCACTGGTTCTATCTCTACTTGCCGTGGTTCTTTCCCTTCGTGGTGCTCGCTTTGGTCGCGCCTTTGCCGGGCTCGCCGCCGCGAGCGTCTTCCTCTTCTGCTGGGCCTTCGTCCACCGCTGGATCTGGGCCGGTTACGCCCTAGTCGACTGGCCGACCTACCAGCGCTACGGCGACGCGATCCTGCATCACGGGCTCGTTCCGTACCGCGACTTCGCGGTCGAGTACCCGCCGGGCGCGCTCGTCACGTTCGTCCCGCCCTCTGCGTTCCATCCGTACGCGGACGCCTTCGCGGTGGAGATGGCGCTCTGCGGCCTGCTGCTCGTCGGTGTCGTCGCGTGGCTGCGCCCGGCCGCAGCGTTCTACGTCGCGCTCGCGCCGGTGCTCACCGGTTCGCTGATCCTCTCGCGCTTCGACCTCTGGCCGGCCCTGCTCACGACCGCAGCGCTCGCCGCGTTGCTCGCGCAGCGCCACCGGCTCGGTTGGGCCCTGCTCGGCGCGGCTGTCGCGGCGAAGCTCTGGCCGGTCGTGCTCGTGCCCCTCGCGCTCGTCTGGTCGTGGCGGGCGGGCCGTCTGCCCGCAGCGCTCGCCGGTCTCGCCGTCGCCGCGCTCGCGTTCGTCCCGTTCGCCGTGCTCGCGCCGCACGGCGTCTGGCAGAGCCTGAGCGGGCAGGCCTCGCGGCCGCTCCAGGTCGAGGGTCTCGGCGCGTCGCTCTTCACAACCTTCGGCCACCCGCAGATCATCACCACCCACGGCTCGCAGAACGTCGCCGGCCACGGCGCGGTGGCGGCGGTGTTCGGAGTGCTGCAGCTCGCGGCGCTCGTGTTCGTGTGGGTCGCGTTCGCGCGCGGGCCGGTCACGCCCGAGCGCTTCATTCGCTACGGCGCGGCGAGCGTATGCGCGTTCATCGCCTTCGGCAAGGTGCTCTCGCCGCAGTTCCTGCTCTGGCTGATCCCGCTCGTGCCGCTCGTCCGCGGTCGCCGCGGAATCGCGGCGACGGCGCTCCTCACCGTGGCGCTCGTACTCACGCAGGTGTGGTTCCCGAAGCACTACTGGGACTACGCGCTGCACTTCGACCGTGCTGCCGTCGTGCTCGTGCGCGACTTGGCGCTCGTCGCGCTCTTCGTCGTCCTCGCCTGGCCGCCACGGGTTGCGGCAGCGCGCTGAATGCACCAAAGTCAGTGAGTCATCCGATCCGAGGGAGGGGTACATGGCAAGAACGCCGTTGATGCGCGCGGTGCAGGCGCTCGCACGGGAACACCAGCAGGCGTCGGCGCTCGGGATCGAGGTGGAGGAGCTCCGGGAGCAACCCGACGGCGCGCGCATCTCACGGCGTGAGTTCGTCAAGCGCTCCGGCGCCGCGGGCGCAGCCGTGGCGCTCGCAGGGCCGCTCGCGCTCAACACGACGCCCGCGCGCGCAGCCGGCGCCGCTCGGGTCGCGATCATCGGTGGCGGTATCGCCGGGCTCAGCGCGGCGCTCGCCCTGCAGGACAAGGGCGTCGTGGCGGACGTCTACGAGTCGTCGAGTCGCGTCGGCGGGCGGATGCATTCCGACTGGCAGGAATTCGGGACGGGCTTCTGGGCCAACGGGCAGCAGGCCGAGCTCTGCGGCGAGTTGATCGACACGAACCACAAGACGATCCTCCAGCTCGCCCAGCGCTTCGGCCTTGCGACAGCCGACCTGTTGCAGGCGCAGCCCAACGGCACCGAAGACACGTACTGGATCTTCGGCGCCGACTATTCATACGCGCAGGCAAGCATCGACTTCAAGCCGGTGCACAACACGCTCCAGGGGCAGGTGCAGCAGACGAGCTACCCGACGCTCTACAACCTCGCCACGTCGGCCGGTCAGTTCTTCGACAAGATGACGTTGTACGACTGGATCGACACGTACGTCCCCGGCGGGCAGCAGTCGCAGCTCGGCGCGTTGCTCAACGCTGCCTACAACGAGGAGTACGGCGCCGAGACGACCGACCAGTCGGCGCTCAACATCATCTACCTGCTCGGTTACAAGTCCGGCCCCGGCACGTTGTCGGTCTACGGCGCGTCGGACGAGCGCTACCACATCGTCGGCGGCAACTCGAACCTGCCGGTGGCGATCGCAAACTCGTTGACACGTCCCGTCAACTACGGCTACCGGATGACGGCGATCGCGCTCGCGAGCGACGGCTCGGTCAACGTGTCGTTCGACAACGGGAAGACGGTCAACGCTGATCACGTCGTCCTGTGCATGAGCTTCTCCGTCTTGCGGACGCTGAACTACAAGAAGGCGGGGTTCGACCAGCTGAAGCAGACGGCGATCACCCAGCTCGGCTCCGGCGCCAACGCGAAGCTGATGCTGCAGTTCAAGTCGCGCCCGTGGAACGGCTACGGCAGCACCGGCTCGCTCTATTCCGACCTGCCGTTCCAGAGCGGCTGGGAAGTGACACGCGCGCAGGCCGGGGCGACGGGGATCCTCGTCGAGTATCCGGGTGCGAATATCGCGCGGTCGCTCGGCCAGTCGAGCTCGTACTCGACCACCGCGACCAACCCGAACGTGGCGAAGTACGCACAGCAGTTCCTCGGCCAGATCGAGCCGATCTACCCCGGGATCACGAAGCAGTGGAACGGCAAGGCGATGCTGTCGACGCCGGTCACCGATCCGAACTTCCTCTGCTCGTACTCGTACTGGAAGCCCGGGCAGTACACCGCCTTCAGCGGCTACGAGAAGCTGCGCCAGGGCAACATCCACTTCGCCGGCGAGCACTGCTCGCAGGACTTCCAGGGCTTCATGGAGGGCGGCGCGTCCGAGGGCGTTCGCGCTGCGAACGAGATCCTCGCCGACCTGAAGAAGGCCTAGGCCTCCACGTCGACCCGGACGGCCGTGCACGAGGTGGCGCGGCCGTCCGGGCCGCACTCCACGAGCGCGCCTTCGATCCGCACCTCGCCGGTCGCGGGCTCGAGGCGGTTCGGCATGCCGGTGAGGAAGCGCTGGATCGCGTTGTGCTCGTCGCTTCCGATCACCGAGTCGTGCGGTCCCGTCATGCCGGCGTCCGTGATCGCAGCCGTGCCGCCCTTCAGCACGCGCGCGTCGCTCGTCTGCACGTGCGTGTGCGTTCCGAGCACCGCCGTGACCCGGCCGTCGAGGTAGCGCGCCATTGCGACCTTCTCGCTGGTCGCCTCCGCGTGGAAGTCGACGACGATCACGTTCGTCTTCGCGCGCGCTTCGTCGACGAGACGGTCGACGGCGACGAACGGGCTCTCGAACGGGTCGAGTGAGAACACGCCGAGCAGGTTGATCACGGCGACGCCGTCGTGCACGGCGATCCCGATCCCGGGCGTGCGCGGCGACAGGTTCGCCGGGCGCAGCACGCGGTCGGTGCCGGAGAGGTACGGCGCGAACTCCTTCTGGCCCCACGTCCAGTTGCCGAGCGTGATCACGTCCGCGCCACTCGCGAGGAACTTGTCGGCGAGCTTTGCCGTGATGCCGCGTCCTGCGGCGGCGTTCTCACCGTTCACGATGCAGAAGTCGGCGCCGAGCTCCTCCCGCAGCGACGGCAGCCGCGTCTCGATCGCCCGCCGCCCGGGCGCGCCGAACACGTCGGCGACGAACAAGATCTTCAAGGCGAGCCTCTCTAGTTCAGGGACAGCGTCGCGGCGGTGTGCACTTCGATCGCGACGTGGTTCCCCGAATCGTTCGTGTAGCGCGCGAGCGCCTGGTGCTCCGCGCGTGAGAAGTCGACGACCGCGCCGAGACGCGAGCCGGCGGACGTGACGGGCGAGCCGACGGCGAGCGACGGGTCGACCCTGACGTGCGAGACCGAGACGACGACGGACGGAACGGTCGCCGGCTGGATGTCGATCTGCGAGCCGTAGTTGCGCCCGTTCAGCACGACGTCGTCGATCGCGACGATCGTCCCGTCGACCGGCGAGTAGACGTCGGTGTCGGGCACCGCGCCGATGTCGATCGCCGACGTGCCGGGACCGACGCCGCCCGGAAGCTGGTACCAGCGCGGGCGGCCGCTCGAGCCGCCCACGATCGCGTGCACCATCCGCCGCAGCAATCCCTGGTTCGCCTGCGTGCCGAGCGGCGAGAGCTGGAGCGCCCCGTCGGAGCCGCCCTGGTAGCCGATCGCCGTCACGCGCGTCTGGCTGACCGGGAGCTGGACGTGCAGGTTGCCGAGCCGCGCGACGATCTCCGGGCGCGGCGGGCCCGAGGGCAGGAGGCGCGCGACGCTCGCAGCCGGCGGTGCCTGGACGACGCGGCCCGAGCCGCCGAAGGCCGAGAGCAGGACGGTCACGAGGGCGATCGCGACCACGATCACGAGCACGGCGAGACGGCGGAGTCTGCGCTCTCGCTCGAGGTGGCGGCGTTGGGTCGCACGGGCACGCCGGTTCGACACCGGGGGCGACATGCGGGGCACCGTAGCGAATGGCACCGGGTCCTTCAACGCCAGGGCCCCAGCGGACGGGAATGCCCAATCCCAGTCGGGAGGCCGAAATCCCTGCACCGGAGGGGTAGCATCGGCCCTGTGAGCGCCGCCCCCCGCCCGCCGCGGCTCCTGGTTCCGCGCTGGGTCCAGCTCGTCGGCCTGCCCTTGCTGCTCGTGCTGGCGTGGCTGCTGGCGAGCGCGGCCGCTCACGTCGTCTTCCTCTTCCTCGTCGCCGCACTGCTCGCGCTGCTGCTCGATCCGCTCGTGCGCGCGCTCCAGCGGGCGCGCCTTCCGCGCGGCCTCTCGGTCGCGCTCGTGTACCTCAGCTTCGCGGTGGCATTGGGGCTGATCATCCTGGCGCTCGTCACCGTGCTCGTCACGCAGACGAAGACGGCGGCGAACAGGTTCAACGAGTACTTCACACATGCTCACGGCGGGGCCGGACAGACTTCGGCCGACCGCGACGTCGATCGCCTGCAGCTCTGGCTGAACACGCATCACCTGAAATCGATCAAGGTGGAGCGGCGCGGGCACCGGCTCGTGAAGCAGATTCGCCACCGCGACGTCGGCAAGTACACGCACAAGATCGTCACGTTCGTCGAGGGCGCGGCGATCTCGATCGGGACGACGCTGTTCTCGGTCGTGCTGCTGATCGTCGTGTCCGTCTACATGCTGCTCGACCTGCAGCGACTCGGCCGGCGCATCGACCGCCGGTTCCCACCGCGACCGGGCGAAGAGCCGCTCGTGATGTCGATCGAGCACTCACTCGTCTCGTACGTGCGCGGCCAGGCGCTGCTCAGCCTGATCATCGGCACGACGGCCGGCATCGGCCTCTGGGTGCTCGCGGCGATCGGGCTGCTGCCGCACGCGCAGCAGTACGCGCTGCTCTTCGGCGCGTGGGTGGCGATCACCGAGGTGATTCCGTACCTCGGCCCGTGGCTGGGTGCGATCCCGCCGCTCGCCTACGCGCTCGTCGTGCATCCCTTCTCGGCGATCTGGGTCGCGCTGCTCTTCCTCGGCATCCACCAGATCGAGGGGCACGTCGTCGTGCCGAACGTGATGGGCAACGCGCTGCGGCTCCATCCGCTGCTCGTGATCTTCGGCCTCGCGACCGGGTTCGAGCTCTACGGCCTGCCGGGCGCGCTCGTCGCGTTGCCGCTGCTCGCGGCCGCGCGCGCGATCTGGGAGTTCTTCGCCGACCGCATCTCGTTCGAGAAGTGGTCGGACGGCGAGCCTGCCGTCCCCGTCGAGATCGCCCCGCCGCGTACCCTTCAGGGCAAGCA
>Ga0066702_10000150_pt1 | contig 13954 bp, 10 predicted proteins | sample GraSoiAngelo_151_FD_66507 | JGI IMG/M metagenome (GOLD analysis project Ga0066702, IMG submission 66507) | Grasslands soil microbial communities from the Angelo Coastal Reserve, California, USA - 14_1009_12_20cm | ecosystem: Environmental > Terrestrial > Soil > Grasslands | place: USA...
CCCGGACGCGGGCGATCGAGGACCAGATCGAGCGCGAGTCCCACCCCTTCTTCGTCAGCGCCAAGCTCTACGACGACGGCATCGTCGATCCCCGCCACACCCGCACCGTGCTCGGCATCGCGCTGAGCGCGGCGCACTCCGACCGGGTCAGCGGGCGCCGCGGTTTCGGCGTGTTCCGGATGTGATGCGCCCGATCACCCGGCTGCTGGTGGCCAACCGCGGCGAGATCGCGGTGCGGGTGATGCGCACGGCGCGCGCCATGGGGATGGGCACGGTCGCCGTCTTCTCCGACCCGGACGCCGACGCTCCCCACGTGCGCGCCGCCGACGAGGCGGTGCACCTCCCGGGCGCCGCGCCCGCGGCGACCTATCTGCGTGGCGACCTGATCATCGACGCGGCCCGCCGCACCGGCGCCACCGCGGTGCATCCCGGCTACGGCTTCCTCTCCGAGAACGCCGGCTTCGCACGCGACTGCGAGGCGGCGGGGCTGATCTTCGTCGGCCCGCCCTCGTCCGCCATCGAGGCGATGGGCTCGAAGCTCGCCGCCAAGGAGCTGATGGCGCGCGCCGGGGTGCCGGTGCTCGGCAGCGAGACCCTCGACGGCGGCGGCTCCGAGGAGCTGCTCGCCGCGGCCGAGCGGATCGGCTACCCGGTGCTGGTGAAGGCGGCGTTCGGCGGCGGCGGCCGGGGCATGCGTGTCGTCCGCGACCCCGGACAGCTCGAGGACGCGGTCGGCGGGGCGCGGCGTGAGGCCGCGTCGGCGTTCGGCGACGGCACCGTCTTCCTCGAGCGCTGGGTGGAGTCGCCGCGCCACGTCGAGGTGCAGATCCTCGGCGACGCCCACGGCGACGCGGTGCACCTCTTCGAGCGCGAGTGCTCGATCCAGCGCCGCCACCAGAAGATCGTCGAGGAGTCGCCGTCGGTCGCCGTCGACTCCGCGCTCCGCGAGCGCATCGGCGCCGCCGCGGTCACCGCCGCCCGGGCGATCGGCTACGTTGGCGCGGGGACGGTCGAGTTCCTCCTCGCCGCCGACGGTGGGTTCCACTTCCTCGAGGTGAACACCCGCCTCCAGGTCGAGCACCCGGTCACCGAGATGGTCACCGGCCTCGACCTCGTCCGCCTCCAGCTGCTCGTCGCCCAGGGGGCGCCGCTCCCCGACGAGGTGCGCACGGCGCGGATCAGCGGGCACGCGATCGAGGTGCGCCTCTACGCCGAGGACGCGACCGCCGGGTTCCTCCCGGCGAGCGGCACGCTGCATCGCTTCCGCATCCCCGAGCTCGACGGGGTGCGCGTCGACAGCGGCGTCGACGACGGCTCGGTGGTCGGGATCCACTACGACCCGATGCTCGCCAAGGTGATCGCCTGGGCGCCGACCCGGCTCGAGGCGGCGCAGCGGCTCGCGTCCGCGCTCGGCGCCGCCGAGCTGCACGGGGTCACCACCAACCGCGACCTGCTGGTGCGCATCCTCCGCGAGCCCGACTTCCTCGCCGGCCGGACCGACACCGCCTATCTCGAGCGCCACGATCCCGCGGTGCTCGGGGCGCCGCCGCTCGACCCGCTCACCCTGCGCCTCCACGCGGTCGCGGCCGCGCTCGCCGCGCAGGCGTCGCGCCGCGTCGCCGCGCCGGTGCTGCCCACCCTGCCCTCGGGCTGGCGCAACAACCCGAGCGCGCTCCAGGAGATCGACTACGACTGCGGCGAGCGCCGGATCCGGGTCGGCTACGCGACCGACCCCTTCACCGTCACCGTCGACGGTGAGCCGCTGACCGGAGCTCGCGCCCACACGATCACCCCCGGGGACGTCGACCTCGAGCTCGACGGGGTGCGCCGCCGGGTGCGCGTGCACGTCGCCGGCGGCGCGGTGCACGTCGACAGCGCGCTGGGGGCGTCGGTGCTCCACGAGGTCGAGCGGCTGCCCGAGCCGGAGTCGGCGGCACCGACCGGCTCGTTGCGCGCGCCGATGCCCGGTGGTGTGGTCCGGGTGCTCGTCGAGGCCGGCGAGCGGGTCGAGGCGGGACAGCCGCTGGTGATCCTGGAGGCGATGAAGATGGAGCACACCGTGCACGCGCCGCATGCGGGCGTTGTCGCCGAGATCTGTGTCCACGTCGGCCGGCAGGTGGAGACGGGGACGGTGCTCGCGGTGGTCGAGGCGGAGACGTGACCGAGCCCCGTCGCGCGGTCCGCATCGCCAACTGCTCCGGCTTCTACGGCGACCGCCTGTCGGCGGCGCGGGAGATGGTCGAGGGCGGTCCCATCGACGTGCTCTGCGGCGACTACCTCGCCGAGCTGACGATGCTCATCCTCTGGAAGGCGCGCGAGCGCACCGGCGCGGGGTATGCGACCACCTTCCTCAAGCAGATGGAGCAGGTGCTCGGCACCTGCCTCGACCGAGGCATCCGGGTGGTCGCCAACGCCGGCGGGCTCGACCCCGCGGGTCTGGCGACGGCGCTGCGCGAGCTCGCCGCGAAGCTCGGGCTGCAGCCGAGGATCGCCCACGTCGAGGGCGACGACCTGCTGCCCCGTCTCGGCGAGCTGCGCGCCGCGGGGATCGGCCTCGACCACCTCGAGACCGGGCAGCCGCTCACCGACGAGGTGCACCCGGTGAGCGCCAACGCCTACCTCGGCGGTTGGGGGATCGTCGAGGGGCTGCGCGCCGGCGCCGACGTGGTGATCTGCCCGCGGGTGACCGACGCCTCGCTCGCCGTCGGCCCCGCCGCCTGGTGGCACGGCTGGGAGCGCACCGACTGGGACGCGCTCGCCGGCGCCGTCGTCGCCGGGCACATCATCGAATGCGGCCCGCAGTGCACCGGCGGCAACTACTCGTTCCTCGAGGAGATCACCGACCGCCGCTACCCCGGCTTCCCCATCGCCGAGGTCGCGGCCGACGGCTCCTCGGTGATCACCAAGCACCCCGGCACCGGCGGCCTGGTGTCGGTGGGCACGGTGACCGCGCAGCTGCTCTACGAGATCGGCGCGCCGGCGTACATGAACCCCGACGTCGTCGCCCGCTTCGACAGCGTGCGGCTCACCCAGGAGGGCCCCGACCGGGTGCGCGTCGACGGGGTGCGCGGCGAGCCCGCGCCGCCGACCCTCAAGGTGTGCCTCAACTACCTGGGCGGCTACCGCAACACCATGACGATGGTGCTCACCGGCCTCGACATCGAGGCGAAGGCGGCGCACGCCGAGTCGCTGCTCTTCGACATCCTCGGCGGCCGCGAGCGCTTCGCCGAGACCGACGTGCGCCTGCTCCGCACCGACCGCCCCGACGCCGACAGCAACGAGGCGGCGACCGCCCAGCTGCGGATCACGGTCAAGGATCGCGACCCGCGCCGGGTCGGCCGCGCCTTCTCGAACGCGACCATGGAGCTGGCGCTCGCGAGCTATGCGGGGTTCTTCCCCACCTCGCCGCCGACCGGCGAGACCGCCTACGGCGTGTACTGGCCGGCGCTGGTCCCGGCGGGGGCGGTCGTGCAGAGCGTCGTCCTCCCCGACGGCGCCCGGGTCGAGGTGCCCCACACCGAGGCCGCCGCCGCCGCGCAGCTCGAGCTCGACCACGGGCCGGCGCCCGCGCCGGTCGCGGACGGGCCGGCGCTGCGAGTGCCGCTCGGCCGGATCTGCGGGGCGCGCTCCGGTGACAAGGGAGGGAACGCCAACATCGGCGTCTGGGCGGTGAGCGGGGCGGCGTGGGCGTGGCTGCGCGAGCAGCTCACCGCCGACCGGCTCCGCGAGCTCCTCCCCGAGGCGGCCGGGCTCGAGGTGCGCCGCTACGAGCTCCCCCGGGTGCGGGCGCTGAACTTCGTCGTCGTCGGCCTGCTCGGCGAGGGGGTGGCGTCCTCGACCCGGTTCGATCCCCAGGCGAAGGGGCTCGGCGAGTGGCTGCGCTCCCGCGTCGTCGAGGTGCCCGGGGCGGTGCTGGCCTGACCGGGACGAACCCAGGAGGCGCGGTGCCGCCGCCGCATGCGCGGGCCGCCTCCCGCGACAATGGGGCCATGGCCCTCTCCAACGGAAGCTCCGGCGGCGAGCTGCGCGTCGCCGTCGTCGGCTCCGGCCCCGCCGGCTTCTACGCCGCCGAGCACCTGCTCACCGACGGGGAGCACCGCGTCCGGGTCGACATGTTCGAGCGGCTCACCACTCCCTGGGGCCTGGTGCGCAGCGGCGTCGCGCCCGACCATCCCAAGCTCAAGTCGGTGAGCCGCATCTACGAGCGCACCGCCACCCAGCCCGGCTTCCGCATGTTCGGCAACGTCGAGCTCGGCTCCGACCTCACCCACGCCGACCTCGCCGAGCACTACCACGCCGTCGTCTATGCGGTCGGCGCCCAGACCGACCGGCGCAGCGGCATCCCCGGCGAGGACCTCCCCGGGAGCTGGGCGGCGACCGACTTCGTCGGCTGGTACAACGGCCATCCCGACTACCGCGACCTCGTCTTCGACCTCTCCTGCGAGCGCGCGATCGTGGTCGGCAACGGCAACGTCGCCATGGACGTCGCCCGGATGCTCTGCCTCACCCGCGAGGAGCTCGCCGTCACCGACGTCGGCGACCACGCCCTCGAGGTGCTCGCCGAGCACCGCATCCGCGAGATCGTCGTCCTCGGCCGCCGCGGCCCGGAGCAGGCGGCGTTCACGACCCCGGAGCTTCGCGAGCTCGGCGAGCTCTCCGACGCCGACGTCGTCGTCGACCCGGCCGAGCTCGAGATCGACCCCGACTGCCGCGAGCAGGCGCCGGGCCAGACCGCGCAGCGCAACCTCGAGGTGCTCCGCGAGTTCTCGACCCGCGCCCCCCGGGGGAGGCGGCGGCGGATCGTGCTCCGCTTCCTCGCCTCTCCGGCCGAGATCCACGGCGCCGAGCGGGTCGAGGCGGTGACGATCGTCCGCAACCGCCTGGTCCAGGCCGACGACGGCTCGCTCCGCGCCCGCGCGACGGACCGGACCGAGACCCTCGAGGCCGGCCTGGTGATGCGCGCCATCGGCTACACCGGCGTGCCCCTCCCCGACGTGCCCTTCGACACCGGCCGCGGGGTGATCCCCAACCGCTGCGGACGGGTGCTCGACGGCGGCGGCGAGATCCCCGGCGTCTACGTGACCGGCTGGATCAAGCGCGGCCCCAGCGGGGTCATCGGCACCAACAAGAAGTGCGCGCAGGAGACCGTCGACGCGCTCCTCGAGGATGCCGACGCGGGCCGGCTCCCGGCACCGCGGAACGACGACGCCGACCTCTTCGAGGCGCGGCTGCGCGAGCGCCAGCCGCAGGTCGTCACCTACGCGGGATGGGAGGCGATCGACCGCCACGAGAAGGCGCTCGGCGAGCCCCAGGGCCGCCCGCGGGTGAAGCTCACCCGCACCGAGGAGCTGCTCCGGGCCGCCGAGGGCGCCACTGAATCGGCAGGTGCTTGATCCCGTTCTGGAAGTTCGAGCGCAGCCGCACCACCGCACCCGCGGGCTCGAGCTCCTCGAGGTGGTCGAGCACCGCACCGAAGACGGCGCGCATCTGGCAGCGGGCGAGCTGGGCGCCGAGGCAGAAGTGGGGGCCCTGCCCGAAGGCGAGGTGGTCGTTCGGTGACCGGTCCACCCTGAACGCGTCCGGATCGTCGAAGACGAGCTCGTCGTGGTTGGCGCTCGCCAGGTAGACGACCACCTTCTCGCCCGCGCGGATGGGATGGCCGGCGACGTCGCAGTCCGAGGTCGCGGTGCGGCGGAAGTGGACGACCGGCGACCACCAGCGCAGCATCTCGTCGACCGCGGTGGGGAGCAGCGACCGGTCGGCCGCCAGCGCCGCGTGCGCGCCCGGGTTCTCGAGCAGCGCGACCATGCCGCCGGGGACGCCGTTGCGCAGGGTCTCGTTGCCGGCGACCGCGAAGAGCCAGAAGAGGTTCTCGAACTCGGCGACGCTGACCCGCCCGCTGCCGGCGTCGACCTGCTGGAGGAGGATGGACATGACGTCGTCGCCGGGACGCCGCCGTCGATACGCGGCGAGCTGCTCGGCGTACGCGTAGAGGTCGGGGATGCCGGCCCGGGTCCGGGGGTTCGGCATCCTCCCCTCGGGGTCCGGCCGGGGCCGCACCGCCAGCGCCGCCCGCGCCATCGGCGTCGCCGCGGCGCGGTCGGTGACGTCGATGGCGGCGTACTCCTCGTCCTGGTAGCCGATCACCCGGCTGGCCCAGTCGTAGAGGAGGTGGCGGTCGCTCTCGGGGACGCCGAGGACATCGGCGAGGGTGAGCAGCGGCAGGTCCGCGGCGGCCTGGGCGAAGTCGCAGCCGCCGTCCCCGGCGACGCCCGCGACGAGCCTGTGGGCGCGCTCCTCGATGCGGTGCTCGAGCAGCGCCACCGCGCGGGGGGTGAAGGCCCGGGCGAGCAGGCCGCGCAGCCGGCTGTGCTCGGGCGGGTCCATGTTCAGCATGCTCCGGCGCGCCTCGGCGAGGTCGGCGGGGGTCGGCGGGTCGCGGATCTGGGTGGCGCCGAGGTGGGAGCTGAAGAGCTGCGGGCTGCGGAGCACGCGCTTGCCGTCGGCGTGCCGCCAGACCCCCCAGAACCCCGGCCCCGCCGTGAAGCGGTCGACCGCGGGCTCCTCGACCCAGCTCACCGCCTCTCGCGCGCGCAGCCGCGCGAAGGCGTCGTGGGGCATCCCCCGGACGTAGGTGTCGGGGTCGTGGACGACCTCGGTGTCCGGCCGCGCCGGCGCCGGGACGGTCAGCCCGTCCCCGCCATCGCCCGGTGGACGCTCCACACCCGCCGTCCCTCGCCGCGCATGCAGCGGCCGAAGGTGAAGTCGGAGAAGTGGCCGCCGGCGGCGACCGCGCCGCTGCCCTCGAGCTCGGCGAGCATCTTCTCGCGGGTCGCCCGGGCGAGGACGGGGTCGACGTCGAAGACGCAGCCCCACTCCTCCTCCTCGAGCTGCACCGGGCAGTGGAGGACGTCGCCGAGGACGATCGCCCGGTCGGTGCCCGAGGCGATCACCACCGAGGTGTGCCCCGGGGTGTGCCCCGGGGTCGAGACCAGGGTCACCCCCGGCGCCACCGCGGCGTCGGCGTCGCAGAGGTCGACCCGGTCGCGGATCGCGGTCTCGGTCTCCTCGTACATCCCGGTCGGGTCGTTCTTCCCGACCCAGTGGTGCCACTCCGTCTCCCGGACCAGGAACTTGGCCCTGGGGAAGGCGAGCGCCCAGCCGTCGCCCTCGCGGCGCACCGATGCGTTGACGTGGTCGAGGTGGAGGTGGGTGAAGACCACGGTGTCGATCTGACCGGGCTCGTGCCCGTGCTCGGAGAGGCTCTGGAGCAGCCTGCCGCCGTCGAAGGGGCCGAAGCCGGGGAACTCGGCGTGGCGGGGTCCGAAGCCGGTGTCGATGAGCACCCTGCGGTCGCCGGTCTCGACGAGCAGGCCACCGAGGCTGCACAGCAGCTGGCCATCGCCGTCCAGCCACTCGGGGTGGAGCTTCCACGCGTCCTCGGTGGAGGCCGGGAAGAAGGCCGTGGGATTGAGCCGGGTCTCCCCGTCGGGGAGGTAGGTCAGCCGGATGTCCCCGACCTTGATGCTCTGCCGTGGCGCTGCAGCGACCATCTGGACTCCCTCCAATCCGCCTGCCTGCGCGGCGGCCTCATAGGGTAGGCCGGTGGGCGCGGTGCCGCTAGCGGTGGCCGGTGAAGGGCTCGGTCCCGGTGGCGAGCTGGGCCCGCCGGAGCCGGGAGTGGGCGCGGACGTAGGCGAGCTCGCGGGCGAGGTCGCCGATGCCGTTGCTCCCCGGCACCGGGCTCACCTCGATGCTCGCGAGCGGCCCGAGCGCGGCGCCCTGGGGGTCGAGGAAGGGGCTGCCGGAGTCGCCCAGGGTGCCCGGCGGCGCGGTGACGACGTCGTGGCTCCAGCCGTGGCCGGCGTCGCCGATGCTCTGGCCCTGCCGCGGAGCGAGGACCCCGAGCCCCAGGCCCAGCTCCGAGCTGCCGTAGCCGAAGACCGCCTCGCCCGAGCGGATGCCCTGGGGCGCGAGCCCGACCGGGCCGCCCCACACCGGGACGCTGGGGTTCACCAGCGGGTAGTCCCGGGGGTCGAGGGCGACGAGGGCGAGGTCGTTGAAGGCGCAGAGGTCGGGATCGGCCTCGCGGGCGAGGCGCATCGCGATCCAGGCGCTGTACGCGAGCGTGCCCCGGTGAGCGGCGCCGGCGATGTCGACCGGCGTCCCCAGGGGGAGCGACTCGGCGGTGCAGCCGTCGCCCTCGGCGCCGCGCGGGGTCCCGATGCTCAGGCAGTGCGCGGCCTCCTCGAGGAAGATGTGGCCGGAGTCGACCACGACGAAGCCGGCGGTGCACTGGGCGCCGACGTTGAGCAGCGGCACCCCCGGATGGACCGGCGCGGACCCCGCCGGCGCCCAGGCCACGGTGGCGCCGGGCGGCGGCGCCGCGACCCAGCCGATCGCCCCCACGGCGAGCACGAGCGTGGCGGCGACGAGACGCACGCGCCCGGAATGCGTCGGCGGCAACGACTCCCTCCCTTCGCGGCGCTCACGGTGCAGGTGGCGCCGACGGTGTCCACGAATCCTGCGGTATCCCGGCCGGTGGCGCAACCGGGAAGCGGCGGCTACTCGGGATCGAGCCCGACGTAGCGCTCGGCGAGGCTGGTGGAGGCGGCGTGCGAGCCCACCGTGTAGCGCAGCTCGGCGAGCCGCAGCCGCCCCTGCCAGTCGCCGTCGTCGGGGAGGCGGTGGAGCATCGAGGTCATCCACGACGAGAACTGCTGCGCCTGCCAGACGCGGCGCAGCCGGGTCTCGGAATAGGCGTCGAGCAGCGCCGGCCCGCCGCCGCGGCAGAGCTCGACCAGCCCCCGGGCGAGGACCCGGACGTCGGCGATCGCGAGGTTCATCCCCTTGGCGCCGGTGGGCGGGACGATGTGCGCCGCGTCGCCGGCGAGATAGAGGCGGCCGTGCTGCATCGGCTCGACGACGAAGCTGCGAAGCGGGGCGATCGCCCGCTCGATGATCGGGCCCTCGTGGAGCGTCCAGCCGTCGGCGGCGAGGCGCACCTGGAGCTCCGCCCAGATGCGGTCGTCCGGCCAGGCCTCGAGGCTGTCGGTGGCGTCGACCTGGAGGTAGAGGCGGCTCACCCGCGGTGAGCGCATGCTGTGGAGCGCGAAGCCGCGCTCGTGCCGGCTGTAGACGACCTCCTCGGTGGAGGGGGCGACGGCGGCGAGGACTCCCAGCCAGGCGAAGGTGTAGTCGCGCGGGTACTCGCGGAGCACCCCGGGCGGCACCGCCGGCCGGCAGACGCCGTGGAAGCCGTCGCAGCCCGCGACCGCGGCGCACTCGAGCCGCTGCGCGGCGCCGCCGTGGCGGAAGGAGACGGCCGGCCGGTCGCCGTCGATCCCGTCGAGGGTCACGTCGTCGACCTCGAAGAGGAGCGGGCCGCCGGCGGCGTGGCGGGCGGCGATGAGGTCCTTCACCACCTCCTGCTGGCCGTAGACGCTGATGGTGCGCCCGCCGGTGAGGGCGTGGAGGTCGATGCGATGCCTCCGGCCGTCGAAGCGCAGCTCGATGCCGTGGTGGACGAGGCGCTCGCGGAGCAGCCGCTCGCCGACCCCGCTCTCGACGAGGAGGTCGACGGTCCCCTGCTCGAGGACCCCGGCTCGCACCCGCTGCTCGACGTACGCGCGGCTGCGTGCCTCGAGGACGACGGACTCGACGCCGGCGAGGTGGAGCAGATGGGCGAGCATCAGCCCGGCCGGCCCCGCCCCGACGATCCCGACCTGGGTGCGCATCTAGGCGCCGGCGAGGTCGAGGAGGCGGGTGACCGTGTTCCAGTTGCGCGCCGTCACCGTGACCCCGAGCCGCCGCTCGGTGAGCATCTCGGCGAGCTGCGCGTCGCGCACCCCATTGGCGCACCACATGTAGATCTCCCGCTCGCCGACCCAGAACCGCTCGGGGAGGTAGGCGTCGGGATCGATCCCGCTCAGCCGCTCGGGGTCGGGCGCCGCGGAGAGGAACAGCACGATGAGCCGCGCCGGGTCGGTCGCCTCGCCGATCAGCGCGTTGCCGGCCACCGCCGCGGCGAGCTCGTCGCGGGTGCGCACCAGGACGCGCACGCGCACGCCGAGCCGCTCGGCGAGCGCGACCTCGAGGCCGGCGGCCGCCCTCTCCGGGGTGGCATCGCTCGTGTACACCACGTTGCCGCTCTGCAGGTGGGTGCGGACGTCGCGGTGCCCGAGATCCTCCATCAGGGCGCGCAGCCGCGCCATCTCCACCCGGCTGCGGCCTCCGACGTTGATGCCGCGCAGCAGGGCGACCTGGCGTGTCGAGGTCATCGGGGCGGGCATGATACCGGCGTGCGTGACGCCGCCCGGTCCCACGGGGTGCACCCGCCGGCGCTCTTCCCCGCCTACACGTCGACGCTGCTCCGGGCGCCGCGGCGGCCGCCGGTGCCGCTGCCGCTCGGGCTCACCGAGACCAGCGGGCCGCTGTCCGCCTCGGGCCGGGTGACGCCGGCCGACGCCGACCTCACCCGCGGCCACGGCGGCGAGCCGCTCGGGGAGCGGATCGTCGTGACCGGCCGGGTGCTCGACGAGGCGCAGCGGCCGGTCGCGGGCACCCTGGTGGAGATCTGGCAGGCGAACGCCGCCGGCCGCTACGCCCACGACGCCGACCGGCACCCGGCCCCCCTCGACCCCCACTTCGGCGGCGCCGGCCGCTGTGTCACCGGCGCCGACGGCGGCTACCGCTTCACCACCATCCGGCCCGGCGCCTACCCGTGGCGCAACCACGAGAACGCGTGGCGCCCGGCGCACATCCACTTCTCCCTGCTCGGCCGGTCGTTCGCCCAGCGGCTGGTCACCCAGATGTACTTCCCCGGCGATCCTCTGCTCGACCACGACCCGATCACCGCCTCGGTCCCCGACCCCGCGGGCCGTGGCCGGCTCGTGGCGCGGTGGTCCGCGGAGGTCACCGAGCCCGACTGGGCGCTCGGGTACGTCTTCGACATCGTGCTCGGCGGGACCCCCTCCCAGACGGTCGGGCCGTTCTTCTCGATCGCCCTCCCCTGGGCGGGCGCCGCCGAGGCGGTCCCGCCGGGGACGCCGGGCGCGGTGCGGATCTCCGGCCGGGTGCTCGACGGGGCCGGCGACCCCGTCGCGGACGCCCTCGTCGAGACCTGGCAGACCGGTCCGGTCGCCGACGCCTTCGGCCAGTGCGCCACCGGAGCGGACGGCGGCTTCGCCATCCTCACCGCGAACCCGGGCCCGCAGCCGGCGCCGGGAGGCGGCGTCGAGGCCCCGCACCTCGACGTGTCGGTGTTCGCCCGCGGGCTCCTCCATCGCCTGGTCACCCGCGTCTACTTCCCCGACGAGGCGGAGGCGAACGCCGCCGACCCGGTGCTGCGCTCGATCCCCGACCCGGCCGCCCGCGCCACCCTGGTGGCGGTCCCCGAGGAGGGCGGGCTGCGCTTCGACATCCACCTGCAGGGCGACGATGAGACCGTCTTCCTCGAGCTCTGAGGGCGGCGGCCCTCCGCCCTACCCCCAGGGGCTGGTCGGCCCGCTCTTCGGCTCGGCGGCGGTCGACGCGGTGGTGTCCGACGGCGCCTGGCTGTGCTCCATGCTCGAGGTGGAGGCGGCCCTCGCCGCCGCCGGCGCGGGCGCAGGGGTGGTGCCCGCCGCCGCGGCCGCCGAGATCGCCGCCGCCTGCCGGGACGCGCGTCTCGACGTCGACGACATCGGCCGCGGCGCGCTGGCCGCCGGTAACCCGGTGGTGCCGCTCGTCGCCGCCCTCGAGGCGCGGCTCCCCGCGGGCGCGAGACCGCACCTCCACCGGGGAGCGACCAGCCAGGACGTCGTCGACAGCGCGCTGATGCTCGTCGCCCGGCGCGCGCTCGAGCTGATCGCCGCCGACCTCGGCGCCGCCGGCGACCGCTGCGCCGCCCTCGCCGAGGCCCACCGGGACACGCCGATGGCGGCGCGCACCCTGCTCCAGCAGGCGCTGCCGACCACCTTCGGCCTGCGCGCGGCGGGGTGGATGGTCGCCGTCGACTCGGCCCGGTCCGGCCTCGAGCGGGTGCGCGACCAGCGTCTCGCGGTGCAGCTCGGCGGCGCCGCGGGGACGCTGGCGTCGCTCGGCGACGCCGGCCTCGAGGTGGCCCGGCGCCTCGCCGCCGAGCTCGGGCTCGCCGAGCCGCTGCTGCCCTGGCACACCGACCGGGTCCGGGTCGCCGAGCTCGCCGCCGCCCTGGGGACCGCGGCGGGGGCGCTCGGCAAGGTCGCGCTCGACGTCGTCCTCCTCGTCCAGACCGAGGTGGGGGAGGTGGGCGAGGCCGAGGGCGGGTCGTCGACCCTGCCCCAGAAGCGCAACCCGGTGCACGCGGTGCTCACCGGCGCCGCCGCGCGCCGGGCCCCCGGGCTGGTTGCGACCCTGCTCGCGGCGATGCCCCAGGAGCTCGAGCGCGCCGCCGGCGCCTGGCACGCCGAGTGGGACAGCCTGCGCGAGCTGCTCCGGGTCACCGGGGGCGCCGCCGCCCACGGCCGCGCCATGCTCGAGGCGCTGCGCGTCGACCCCGCGAGAATGCGCGCCAACCTGGGTGCACGGGGAGGAATGCTGATGGCGGAGAGCGTCGCCGGGCGGCTCGCCCCCGCCCTCGGGCGCGGCGCCGCCCACGCGCTGGTGCGCGACCGGGTGCGCTCCGCCGAGGAGCGTGGGGTGGGGCTCCGCGAGGTGCTGGTCAACGACCCCGCGGTGCGCGAGCATCTCTCCGAGGAGGGGATCGACGCCGCGCTCGACCCCGCCGCCCATCTCGGCCCCGCGGGCGCGCTCGTCGACCGGGCGCTGCGGGCGCACCGCGCGGGGATCACGGCGCCGGAGGGAGGTCGGTGACGATGGAGGACAGCGGCCGCGACATCCCCGGTCACGGGAGGTGATCCGCGAGGCGCCGCCGGGCTGCCCGGTCGAGGCGGGCTTCGACCCGCTGGCCCCCGAGTACCTCGCCGACCCCATCGCGGTGCTCGAGGCGCTCCCGGCGGGGAGCCGGCCGCTCTTCTACGCGCCCAGCCTCGACCACGTCGTCGTCCTCGACCACGGCCTGATCGACGAGATCTTCCGCAACCCCGAGGTGTACTCCGCGGCGAACACCCAGCTGCCGCTGGTGCCGATCGTGCCCGAGGCGCAGGAGATCCTCCTCGCCGGCGGGCACCGGCCGCAGCCGTCGATGGTGAGCCTCGACCCTCCCGAGCACGCCCGGCTGCGCCGGCCCGCGGCGCGTGCCTTCACCCCGCGCCGGGTCACCGCGATGGCGGACACCATCCGCGCCACCACCCACGAGCTCCTCGACACCGTCGAGGGTCGCCACCGGTTCGACATCGTCGCCGTCGTCGCCCACCCGCTCCCGGCGAGCGTGATGTTCGCGCTCATCGGCCTGCCCCGCGACGCCTGGGGGACGCTGAAGCGCTGGTGCGGGTACCGCGCCGAGCTGAGCTGGGGGAGGCCCCGGCCGGAGACCCAGGTCGAGATCGCGGCCAACATGGCCGCCTACCGGGGGTTCCTCCGCGACTTCGTCACCCTGCGCGTGAAGGAGCGCGCGGACGACCTCTGCAGCGATCTCTGCGCCATCCACGATGAGGATCCGGAGCGGCTCACCACGGCGGAGATCACCTCGATCCTCTTCTCGCTGAGCTTCGCCGGGCACGAGACGACCACCGGCCTGATCGGCAACGCGGTGCGCCGGCTGCTCGAGGCGCCGGAGCGGTGGGAGGCGGTGGTCGCCGACCCCGCGCTGGTCGGCGGCGCGGTCGACGAGACCCTGCGCTACGACACCTCGGTCCCGGTCTGGCGGCGGGTCACGACCCGCGCCACCACCCTCGGCGGGATGGAGCTGCCGGCGGGGACGAAGCTCTTCCTCTGGCTCGCCGCGTGCAACCGCGATCCCGCGGTCTTCGCCGAGCCCGACCGCTTCGACCTCCGCCGCGGCGACGCCCACCGGGCGCTGAGCTTCGGCAAG
>Ga0066702_10000153_pt1 | contig 13899 bp, 10 predicted proteins | sample GraSoiAngelo_151_FD_66507 | JGI IMG/M metagenome (GOLD analysis project Ga0066702, IMG submission 66507) | Grasslands soil microbial communities from the Angelo Coastal Reserve, California, USA - 14_1009_12_20cm | ecosystem: Environmental > Terrestrial > Soil > Grasslands | place: USA...
TTCTTCACCGGTGCGTTCCGCAAGCCGCGTGAGCTGAACTGGCTGATCGGCTTCAGCATGCTGTTCCTCGGCATCATCGAGGGCTTCATCGGGTACGGCCTTCCCGACGACCTGCTGTCCGGTACCGGTCTGCGGATCACCAACGGCATGATCCAGGCGTCGCCGGTGATCGGCACGTACCTGAACTTCTTCATCTTCGGTGGTGAGTTCCCCGGCGGCGACTTCGTCTCCCGGTTCTTCATCGTGCACGTGCTGCTGATCCCGGGCATCCTGCTCGCGCTCATCGCGGCGCACATGATGATCCTGTGGCACCAGAAGCACACCGATTTCCCCGGTCCGGGCAAGACCGAGACCAACATCACGGGCAGCCGGGTGTGGCCCAATTACGCCATGAAGGCCGGGGGCCTGATGATGCTGGTCACGTCGGTGACCTTCCTCTTGGCCGGCTTCGTCCAGATCAACCCGGTGTGGCTGTACGGGCCGTACACCACCTATACGGTGTCGGCCGGGTCCCAGCCGGACTGGTACCTGGGCTGGCTGGACGGATCGGTGCGGCTGTGGCCGCACTGGGAGTTCCGTTCCTTCGGGCACGAGATCCCCAACCCGTTCTTCCCCGGCCTGCTGATCCCCGGGATCCTGTTCGGCATCATGTTCGCCTGGCCGTGGATCGACAAGCGGATCTACAACGACTACCGCTCCCACAACCTCCTCGACCGGCCCCGGGACAAGCCGTTCCGCACCGGTGTCGGCGTGGCCGCCATCATCTTCTTCAGCGACCTGACGCTGGCGTGCGGCACCGACCTCCTGGCCAACAACCTGCACATCGCCTTCGAGCGGCTGATCGAAGTCCTCCAGTACGGCGTGTTCGTCGGGCCGATCGTCGGGTTCCTCATCGCCTACAAGGCCTGCCAGGCACTCGCCCGGACCGGGGCCCACCCGATCCAGCGGCCGCTCGGCGGTGTCATCTACCGCACCGCGGAGGGCGCCTACCACACCGTCGGGGACGTCCACGGCCACGACGACCACCGCCACGCCCCCGCCGAGAACGGGCACGGCAACGGCCGGGTGGTGGCCACGGCGGCGCCGACCGGGACCGCCCCGGCGGCGGCCGGGGCCGCGACGGGGGCCGGCGAGCACGCCCCCGAGCCGGTCGGGGGCGAATAGCCAATCCAGGGCGGGCGCCCGGGGGAGGGCCCATGACCATTTCCGACAGCCGACCGACGCAGGCGACGACCGTGGCTCCGCCCGGCGCGCCGCCGTTCGACCCCGACGAGCTCCGCCGCCGCTACCGCGAAGAGCGGGACAGGCGGCTGCGCTCCGACGGCAACGCCCAGTACGTCGAGATGACCGGGCGCTTCGCCCACTACCTGGAGGACCCCTACGCCGATCCCGAGCCGCGCCCGCCTCTGCACGACGAGGTGGCGGTCGTCATCATCGGTGGCGGGTTCGCCGGGCTGGTGGCGGGGGCCCGGCTGCACCAGGCCGGGGTCGACGACATCCGGATCATCGAGAAGGGCGGCGGTTTCGGTGGCACCTGGTACTGGAACCGCTACCCCGGCGCCCAGTGCGACGTCGAGGCCTACGTCTACCTCCCGCTGCTGGAGGAGACGGGTTACATCCCCACGGAGAAGTACGCCCACGCCCCCGAGATCCTGGAGCACTGCCGGCGCATCGCCGACCATTTCGACCTGACCCGGCGGGCCTGCTTCTGCACCGAGGTCACCGGCCTGCGGTGGGATCCCAACGGCTCCCGGTGGGATGTCGAGACCAACCGGGGGGACCGGATCCGGGCCCGGTTCGTGGTCATGGGCAACGGCCCGCTGCACCGGCCCAAGCTGCCCGGCATCCCAGGGATCGACAGTTTCGCCGGCCACTCCTTCCACACCAGCCGGTGGGACTACGCCTACACCGGCGGTGACTCGACCGGCGGGCTGGACGGCCTGGCCGGCAAGCGGGTCGGCATCATCGGTACGGGCGCCACCGCGGTGCAGGTGGTCCCCCACGTGGCCGCCGCGGCGGGCGAGCTGTACGTGTTCCAGCGCACCCCGTCGTCCATCGACGTGCGGGCCAACCGGCCCACCGACGCCGAGTGGGCGGCGTCCCTCGAGCCGGGCTGGCAGAAGAAGCGGGTCGAGAACTTCACCCTGCTCACCTCCGGGGGCTGGGCCCCCGAGGACCTCGTGATGGACGGCTGGACCGACATCATCGGGCGCCTGTTCTTCCGGCTGCGCAACGAGGGCGGAGCGGATTTGTCGCCCGCCGCCCTGACGCAGGCCATGGAGCTGGCCGACTTCGAGAAGATGGAGTCCATCCGGGCCCGGGTCGACGCCATCGTGCAGGACCCCGGCACGGCGGCCGCCCTCAAGCCTTGGTACCGCCAGTTCTGCAAGCGCCCGTGCTTCCACGACGAATACCTCCAGGCGTTCAACCGGCCCAATGTGCACCTGGTCGACACCGGCGGCAAGGGCGTCGAGGCGGTGACACCAGCCGGAGTCGTCGCCGGCGGCGTCGAGTACCCCCTCGACTGTCTGATCTTCGCCACCGGCTTCGAGGTCGGCACCGACTACACCCGCCGGGCCGGCTACGACGTGGTCGGCCGGGACGGGCTGACCCTGTCGGAGTACTGGGCCGACGGCATGCGCTCCATGTTCGGGATGCACGTGCACGGGTTCCCCAACATGCTCGTCCTGGGACACAGCCAGGGCGGGTTCACGGCCAACTACCCCCACCTGCTGGACGAGGCGTGCGGCCAGATGACGTACATCGTGAGCCATGCCCTGGCCGAGGGCGTCGAGGAGGTCGAGGTGACGGGCGAGGCCGAGGAGGCCTGGCTGGAGACTCTGGCCGCCAACGCCCGCGACGTGCGGTCCTTCCAGGAGCAGTGCACGCCCGGCTACTACAACAACGAAGGTCAGCCGGCCGGCGGGGGCTTCATCCTGAGCGCCTACGGCAAAGGGCCGATGCCCTTCTTCGCTCTGCTGCGCGAGTGGCGCGAGGCGGGCGACTTCGCCGGGCTGGAGCTGCGCCGCTGACGTGATTCCGGCGCGGGCTGCCTAGCAGGGTCATGCTCGTCGGCGTAGATCCCCTCCTGCCCGTCTAAGGTCGCGCCGATGTCCGGTCGCCTGCGGACCCGCCAGGAGCTGCAGCTGGCCGGGGCGCTGTGGCGGGCCGACCGCGGGCTGGCCGCGGCGTGGTGCGGGCTGCTCGTGCTGCGGGGGGCGCTGCCGGCCGGGTTCGCCATCGGTACCGGCTTCCTGGTGTCGGCCGTGCAGCACCGTTCGGGGCTGGCCGGGTCGCTGGCGGTGGTCGGCGTCCTGTTCGTGCTGATGCAGGTGCTGGCCCCCTTGCAGACGGCGGTGAGCGCCAACCTGGGTGACCGCACCGCGGCGTGGTTGTACGACCAGCTGACCGACGCCTGCCTGGCGCTGGACGGCATCGGCCACCTCGAGGATCCGGAGCTGGCCACCGACCTGCAGGTGGCCCGGGACTTCGACCGGGGGATGACCGGTCCGCCTCTCTCGGTGTCGATGGACTTCATCGCCCAGGGCCTGGTGGACCTGCTGGCCGGCCTCTTCCAGGCCGTCGTCCTCTTCGGTCTGGCACCGTGGGCCCCGTTCGTCCTCGGCCTGGGGTGGGGGTCCACCCACTGGCTGCTGCGCGAGAGCGGGGTCTGGAAGGACCGGAACACCGACGAGGTCCGCCAGGCCCAGCGCGACGCCGACTACACCTACCGCCTGGCCGTGGACCCGCCGGCGGCCAAGGAGCTGCGCGTGTTCGGCCTCTCGGAATGGGTCCTCGACCGGTTCGTGGCCCGCCGCCGGCGCCTGCACCAGCTGCAGTACGAGGCCACCCGGCTCCGGGAGCGCTCGGTGCTCCTCAGCCTGGTGGTGGTGGCGGCGGCCAACGCGGCGGTCTTCTGGTACCTGGCTGCGCAGGCCCGGTCGCACCACCTGAGCCTCGGGGCGCTCGTGGTGTACGCCCAGGCGGCGGTGGCCACCTCGCGCATCGCCTTCGGCGGTCTCAACTGGGCGCTGGACGGGTCGGCCGCCCCGGTGGCGGCGGTGACCCGGCTTCGGGGGGCCATGGCCGCGGCCGGGACGATCGTCTCGGGTTCGGAGCCGGCGGCGGGCATGCCGGCCGTAGCGGTGCGCTTCCGCGACGTCCGGTTCGGGTACCCCCGATCGCCGGACCGGCCGGTGCTGCGGGGCCTCGACCTGGAGATCCCGGCCGGCAGCTCCCTCGCCATCGTCGGCCAGAACGGGGCGGGCAAGACCACCCTGGCCAAGCTTCTGTGCCGCTTCTACGACCCGCAGTCGGGCGCCATCGAGGTGGACGGCGTGGACCTGCGCCGCCTGGATCTGGCGGCCTGGCGGGGCCAGGTCACCGCCGTCTTCCAGGACTTCGTCCGCTTCGAGCTCAGCCTGCGCGAGAACGTCGCCCCCCGGGGGGCGCCCGACGAGGAGATCGAGGCGGCGCTGGCCGGCGCCGGAGGGGCCGGTCTGGCCCCGCTCGACACCGTCCTGTCCAAGGGCTACCGGGGCGGCACGGACCTCTCCGGCGGGCAATGGCAGCGGGTGGCGCTGGCCCGGGCCATGGTCGCGGTGCGCTCGGGAGCCGGCCTGGTGATCCTGGACGAGCCGACGGCCCAGCTGGACGTCAGGGGGGAGGCCGAGATCTTCGAGCGGGTGCTCGCCGCCACCCGGCACTGCACGACCATCCTCATCTCCCACCGGTTCTCCACGGTGCGCCACGTCGACCGGATCGCGGTGGTCGAGGGTGGCGTGGTCGTCGAGTTGGGGAGCCACGAGGAGTTGATGGCCCGGCCGGGGCGCTACCGGACCATGTTCTCGTTGCAGGCCCAGAGGTTCGAGGCGGGGCGGCGGGAGGAAGGGGAGGAGGAGGTGATGTTCGATGTCCTCTGACGGGCCGGCGCCCGAGCGGTCGGCGCCGGCGACAGGCGACGCGGACGCGTTGCCGCCCGCCCTGTCGTCGATGTGGCGCCTGCTGCGCCTCGGGTTCCACTACGAGCCGGCCCTCATGGGCACCGCCTTCGCGCTGACGCTCCTCGCCGCCCTGCCCGACGCCCTGATGGCGGTGTGGTTCAAGCTCCTCGCCGAGGGATACCTCCAGCACCGTCCCGGCCTCGTGCGGGTGGCCGCCCTCGGCCTGGGCCTCTCCGCCGTCGCCACCTGGTTCCTGCAGACCGTCTCCACCCGGTTGCAGCGGCGCTTCCGCGACAAGGTGACCATCGCCCTGGAGTCCCACGTGGCCCGCCTCCAGGCGACCATCACGACCATCGCCCACCAGGAGAGCCCGGAATACCTCGACCGCCTCTCGGTGCTGCGGGAGCAGATCTTCACCCTCGACCACATGTACATGTCCGTGTTCGCCACCGCCGGGTGGATCCTGCGGCTGGTGGTCACCGTCGCCGTCCTGGCCTCGGTCAACCCGCTACTGATCGCCCTCGTCGTCTTCGCCGTCCCCACCGTCGGGGTGTCGTCGTGGCGGCCGGCGGTGGAGCGCTCGGCCCAAGAGCGCGGTGCCCAGGCCGACCGGCGGGCCCGCCACCTCTTCACCCTCAACACCACCGCCTCGCCGGCCAAGGAGCTGAGGGTGCTGGGCGTGGGCCGGGCCCTGGCCGACCGGCGCCGCGCCTCGTGGGAGCAGTGGTACGGGCCGGTGGCGGCGGCCCGGTCGCGCTCCGCGCTGTGGTACGCGGCAGGGTGGGCCATCTTCGGCGGGGCGTACGTGGGCGCCATCACCCTGGTGGCGGCCGGCCGCCACGCCTCGACGTCGGGCGCCATCCTCGTCCTGGCCGCGGGCAGCCGCCTGTCCGGCTACATCGGGGCCACTGTGGGTGAGATCGGCTTCCTCCGCGGCGTCTGGATGGACGGATCCCGCCGCCTGGCCTGGCTGGAGGACTACGCCGCCCGGGCGCTCGACCACGCCGACCAGCCGGCGCCGCATGAGATGCGGGAGGGCATCCGCTTCGAGCACGTCACCTTCCGGTACCCGGGCGCGGCGGTGGACGCCCTGTCGGACGTGAGCGTCCTCCTGCCGGCGGGGGCGGTCATCGCCGTCGTCGGGGCCAACGGGGCGGGCAAGACCACCCTCGTCAAGCTCCTCGGCCGGCTCTACACCCCCACGTCAGGGCGCATCCTGGTGGACGGGGTCGACCTGGCCCGCATCGACCCCGACGAGTGGCGGGCCGGGCTGGCCGGCGCCTACCAGGACTTCTTCCGCTTCGAGTTGTTCGCCGGCCACAGCATCGGCGTCGGCGACCTGCCTCGCATCGACGACCGTGAGGCGGTGGCGTCGGCCCTGGTGCGGGCCGGGGCGACGGACGTGGTCGACTCGCTGCCCGCCGGCCTCGACACCCAGCTCGGGCCGACGTGGCCGGGCGGCGTCGACGTGTCGTTCGGCCAGTGGCAGAAGCTGGCGCTGGCCCGGGGGTTCATGCGGGAGACCCCGCTGCTCGTGGCCTTGGACGAGCCGACCGCGGCTCTCGACGCCGAGACGGAGCACCAGCTGTTCGAGGGCTACGCGGCCCGCGCCCGCTCGGACGCGGGCCGGGATGCCGGGTCGATCACGATCCTCGTGTCGCACCGCTTCTCCACGGTGCGCATGGCCGACCTGATCGTCGTGCTGGACGGGGCCGCGCTGGTCGAGGTGGGGACCCACGAGGACCTGATGGCACGGGGCGGGATCTACGCCGACCTCTACGGCATCCAGGCCCGGGCCTACCGCTGAGCGAGCCCCCCGAGGAGTCCTAGTGCTCGCCGTGGTGAGGCATCGTCGTGAGCGACGGCACGTCGTGGTCGGCCAGCTCGGCCGGGTCGATCCCCGGCAGGACGTCCTGGGTGTAGTCCGACTCCGTGACCCAGCCGATCACCGACCCGAAGAAGAGCACCCCGGCCATGTACAGGTACCACAGCCCCCACACCAGGCCGCACCCGGCGAGGATCATGGAGATCCCCATGCCGGCGGGCCAGATGGACGCGGCCGGGAAGTAGTCGATCACACCGGCGCCGTCCTCCTGGGTGGCGTCGAAGCGATCCTCGACGCGCGGGATCCCGTGGCGGCGCAGGTACTGGGCCAGGAGGTAGAAGCCGAGGAGGCCGTAGGCGGCGAAGCTGAAGATCAGCATGGCGATGCCGCTGCGCTCCGCGGTGTGTCCGTGGAGGGCGACCAGCGCCCAGTAGGCGACGGCCAGCACCAGGAGGAACGTGAAAGCCCCGAGAATGGTGCGCGACTCGACCTTCATGGCTCTAGTGACCGACCTTCGTCAGCATGTCCGGGTGGTTGGCGTCCCAGACCGGCCGCTCGGACCGGACGGGGGGCAGGGCCTCGAAGTTGTGGTCGGGCGGCGGCGAGGAGCAGGCCCACTCCAGGGTCTGGGCGTCCCACGGGTTGTCCCCGGCCACCGCACCCTTGCGGAAGGACTGGAACAGGTTGGCGACGGTCACGACCACGCCGAGGCCGGTGATGTAGGAGCCGATGCTGGACAGCTCGTTGAGGAAGGTCCAGCCCGCCCCCGAGTTGTAGGTCTCGATCCGGCGGGGCATGCCCCGCAGGCCCAGGTCGTGCTGCGGGAAGAAGGTCAGGTTGAACCCCACCAGCAGCAGCACGAAGCTGACCCGGCCCCAGTTCTCGTTGAACATCCGGCCCGTCATCTTCGGGTACCAGTAGTAGAGGCCGGCCAGCCCGCCGAACACCAGGCCCATGATCACGTAGTGGAAGTGGGCGACCACGAAGTAGGTGTTGTGCAGCTGGAAGTCCAGGACCGGCTGGGCCAGGATCACGCCGGTGATCCCGCCGAAGAGGAACTGGAGCAGGAAGCCGACGCAGAACAGCAGCGGGGTGTTGATGACGATGGTTCCCCGCCACATGGTGCCGATCCAGTTGAAGAACTTGATGCCGGTGGGCACGGAGATGAGCAGCGACATGGCGGCGAAGAAGGGCAGCAGCACGGCGCCCGTGGTGTACATGTGGTGGGCCCACACGCCCATGGACAGGGCCCCGATGGACAGCGTGGCCCCGATCATGCCCTTGTAGCCGAAGACCGGTTTTCGGCACATGGTCGCCAGCACCTCGGTGACGATGCCGAAGTAGGGCAGGGCGATGATGTACACCTCGGGGTGGCCGAAGAACCAGAAGAGGTTCTGCCACAGGATGGGCTGGCCGCCGTGGTTGTAGTCGAAGAAGTGGCCGTTGAGGTGCCGGTCGATCCACAGCAGGGCGAAGGCCGAGGTCAGCACCGGGAAGGCCAGCAGCACCAGGAACATCGTCACGAGGATGTTCCACACGAAGATGGGCATCCGGAACATGACCATGCCCGGAGCCCTCAACGTGAAGATGGTCGTGATGATGTTGACGGCGGAGAAGATGCCGGAGAAGCCCGTGAGGCCGATACCGACCAGCCACAGGTCGGCGCCCGGGCCGGGCGACCGGATGGCCTCCGTCAGCGGGGCGTAGCCGAACCAGCCGAACTGGGCCGCCCCGTTGTTGGTGAGGAAGCCGGCCAGCAGGAGGGTGAAGCCGCCGAGGTACAGCCAGTAGGAGAGGTTGTTGAACCGGGGGAACGCCATGTCGGGCGCCCCGATCATCAGCGGCACGAAGTAGTTGCCGAAGCCGGCGAAGGCGAACGGGCCGGCGAAGACGAACAGCATGATCGTCCCGTGGATCGTGAACAGCTCGTTGAAGACGTTCTGCGTCACGAAGTGGTTGTCGGGCACGATCAGCTGGGTGCGCATGCCGAGCGCCATGGCGCCGGCGACCACGAAGCCGATGAGGCCGGTGACGATGTAGTTGAGCCCGATCTGCTTGTGATCGGTGCTGGTGATGTACTTGACCAGGCCGGCGGGGCGGGGGCCGGGCACGATCTCCATGAGCGTGCCGGCGCTCTCCTCGGGCGGCTGGGCGGGGCGTTCTTCGAGAAGGGTCATGTCTGCGGATTCAGTCCCTGGATCGTAGAGTCACAGACGGCCGGCGCGTCATTGGGGCCCCCTGCGGTGGTGACGGAGCAGGCCGGCTGGTTGGCGTACCAAGAGGCGTAGTCCGTGGGGGACAGCACCTGCACGTAGAAGCGCATGTAGGCGTGGTACTGCCCGCAGATGTTGTTGCACTGGCCCGGGTACAGGCCCGGCTGCTTCACGTTGATGTCGAACTTGTTGTCGATGCCGGGGATGAGGTCCCGGTTGAACAGGAAGTCCTTGACGTAGAAGGTGTGCACCACGTCCAGGGACACCACGTGCAGCTGAACCGTCTCGTCGGAGGGGAGGACCAGGACGGGCAGGCCGTTGTTGTCGTTGATGTCGTTGTAGTCGGCCGTTCCGACCTGGACATGCCCGTTGGGGTACACGAAGCGCCAGCCCCACTGGAAGCCCTGCACCTCGATGGCCACCGCCGGGTGGGCGGCCACGACGCCCTGCTTGTTCTCGGCGTTGAACATGAAGCCGAACAGCACCGCCACGATGGCCAGCGGGATGATCGTGTAGGCCGCCTCGATGGGGATGTGGTACTGGAACTGGGCCGGGATCCGGGGCCGGTCGGGGCGGTACCGGTAGCGGACCAGCGCCCAGGCGATGAGGCCGATGACGATGACGCCGATCGGCAGGGCGAACCAGCCGCTGATGCCCCACAGGAGGGTGGCCCAGTGGTCCTGCCTCGTCACACCGTTGGGCGAGCCCCAGTTGGTGCCGGCCGGCAGTCGGATGAGTCGGTCCATATCTGCGCACACATTAAGCAGACCCGCGCCCGGGCACCAACCCACGGCGCCGGCCCTTTTTCCGGAACGATTTCCGCGGGAGGGCGGGAGGCTCTATGCTGGTCGGCCGGCCCGGCGTGCTCAGGCGCGCCCCATCGATCGACCTTCCCGAGGACTCCGCAGTGCGCACCTTCACGCCCAAGCCCGCCGACATCCAGCGTGTCTGGTACGAGGTCGACGCCGATGGTGCCGTGCTGGGCCGGCTGGCCACCGAGGTGGCCCGGGTCCTGCGGGGCAAGCACAAGCCCATCTTCGCCCCCCACGTCGACACCGGCGACCACGTCATCGTGGTCAATGCGGCCAAGCTGCGCATGACCTCGGGCAAGGCGGAGAAGAAGCTGCACTACCGCCACTCCGGCTACCCCGGCGGGCTCACGTCCCGGACCTACGCCGAGCTTCTGGTCACTGACCCCGAGGACACCTTCCGCCGGGCGGTCAAGGGCATGCTGCCCAAGGGCCCGCTCGGTCGGGCCATGCTGCGCAAGCTCAAGGTCTACGCCGGCCCCACCCACCCGCATTCGGCGCAGACGCCCAAGCCGCTGCCCGTCGACCCCCGCGTCCATCGCGCCTCCTAGGAGTCCCAACCCGCCGTGACCAAGCCGCTCGTCCAGTCCACCGGTCGCCGCAAGGCCGCCGTCGCCCGTGTCCGCCTCAGGCCCGGTGGCGGCGCGGTGACCGTCAACAAGCGGCCCCTCGACGAGTACTTCCCCTCCGCCACCCATCGGATGATCATCACCGAGCCCCTCCGCCTGGTGGAGAAGGCCGAGGCGTTCGACGTGGACTGCACCCTCGACGGCGGCGGCATCTCCGGCCAGGCCGGCGCCCTGCGGCTGGGCATCGCCCGGGCCCTGGCCGACCTCGACCCCGAGGTGCGGGTGCCGCTCAAGCGGGCCGGCTTCCTGACCCGCGACGCGCGGGAGAAGGAATCCAAGAAGTACGGCCTCAAGAAGGCCCGCAAGGCGCCGCAGTACTCGAAGCGCTAACCCGCCGCCGGCCTGCCGTGTCGCTGCGCTTCGGCACCGACGGGGTGCGGGGTGTCGCGGGGGTGGATCTGACCGCGGAACTGGTGCTGGCCCTGGGCCGGGCCGCCGCCACCGTCCTGGGCCGGCGGGGCCAGCCGTTCGTGGTCGGCCGGGACACCCGGTGGTCCGGACCCATGCTGCAGGCCGCCTTCTCTGCCGGCCTGGCATCGGAAGGAGTGGACGTCGTCGATCTGGGCGTCCTGCCCACGCCGGCGGTGGCCGACACCGCGCTCGAGACAGCCGGCCCGGCCGCCGTCATCTCGGCCTCCCACAACCCGTTCTCCGACAACGGGGTCAAGCTTCTCGCCGCCGGCGGGCGCAAGCTGACCGACGACGAGGAGGCCGCGGTGGAGGCGGCGGTGGAGGCCGCCATGGGGACGGCCAGGGCCGGACCGGCCCGTACCGCCGGCTCCGGGCCGGGGTCCCCTGTCGGCCGCCGCCTGGGGCGCCTGAGCGCCGATCCCGGAGCGGCCGAGCGGTACTGCGCGGCGGCGGTGGCCGCCCTCGACGGTCGCTCGCTCGGCGGGTTGCCGGTGGTGATCGACTGCGCCCACGGGGCGGCATCGATCACCGCCCCGGCCATCTTCGAGACGGCCGGCGCCAACCTGGTGGGCGTCCTCGGCGCCGACCCCGACGGCTCCAACATCAACGAGGGCTCCGGCAGCACCGATCCCGCCGCCCTGGCCGCCCTCGTCCTGGAGTCAGGCGCGGCGGCCGGTCTGGCCTTCGACGGCGACGCCGACCGGGTCATCGCAGTGGACGAGCGGGGTCAGGTGGTCGACGGTGACCGGCTCCTCGCCCTCTTCGCCACCGACCTCCACGAGCAGGGCCGGCTGCGCGGCCCGGGTGTGGCGGTGACGGTGATGTCCAACCTGGGGTTCCACCGGGCCATGGCGGCGCACGGGATACAAGTGGCGGCCACCCCGGTCGGGGACCGCCACATCCTCGCCGCCCTGGAAGAGCGGGAGTGGGTCCTCGGCGGGGAGCAGTCGGGCCACATCGTCTTCCGGGACCTGTTCCCCCACGTCGCCCCGACCGGCGACGGGGCCCTCAGCGGCCTGCTCCTGCTCGACCTCCTGGTGCGGTGGGGCCGCCCCTTGTCGGTGGCGGCCGGGGCGGCCATGGAGCAGATGCCCCAGGTCCTGCGCAACGTCCGGGTGGCCGGTCAGCGGGAGCTGCAGGAGGCCCGGGCCCTCTGGGACGAGGTCGGCCGGGTGGAGGCCGAGCTGGGCGACGCCGGGCGGGTGCTGCTCCGACCCAGCGGCACCGAGCCGCTGGTCCGGGTGATGGTGGAGGCTCCCACCGAGGCGGCCGCCGCGGCCGCCGCCGACCGCCTGGTGGCCGCGGTCGAGGCGGCGCTCGGGCCCGGTCGGGCCTGAACCGGCCTGAACCGGCCTGACCCGGCCTGACCGGGCCTGACCCGGCGACACTATGGTCCTGCGATGATCCACGGACCGGCCCGCCCGCGGTGAGCGCCCTCGACTCCATCCTCGACGCGCTGCGCCTCGAACCGGACGGGCCGGACCGCTACCGGGCGCCCAACGTGGACCTGGGCCACGCCGTGGTGTTCGGCGGCCAGCTGCTGGCCCAGTCCATCGTCGCCGCCCGCATCGGCCAGGAGGAGAAGCTGGTCAAGACCCTCCACACCGTCTTCGCCCGTGGTGCCGCCCCCGACCGGCCGGTCGAGATAGAGGTCGACCGGATGAGCGCCGGCCGCTCCATCGGTACTTGTGCCGTCACCATCAGCCAGGAGGGGCGCCTCTGCACCCGCTCGCTGGTGCTGCTCTCGGCGGCGGAGCCGGACTTCATCCGCCACTCCGACGACCACCCCACGCTCCCTGACCTCCCGCCCCGCCCCGACCGCCCGCTCGAACGGGGCGAGTGGGCCATCGAGGTGGTGGGCGGCGTCGACATCAGCGACCCGGATGCGGTGGGGCCGCCCGAGCTGGACGTGTGGACCTGCTTCCCGGGGGCCCCGGAGGACGCCGCCCTCGACCAGGCCCTCCTCAGCTTCCCCACCGACGGCTTCCTGATCGGGGCGGCCATGCGGCCCCACGCCGGGGTGGGCCAGGCCCAGGCCCACGTCACGATCAGCACCGGGGTCATCAGCCACACCCTCACCTTCCACGATCCCTGCCCGGCCGGCGACTGGTTCCTGATGGCGCAACGCAGCGTGCACGCGGGCGGAGGGCGGGCCTACGGGACGGCCCACGTCTACCGTCAGGACGGGCGGCTGGCCGCCTCCTTCGTGCAGGACAGCATGATCCGGCCCAAGACGGGCTCCGGATCACTCTGAGTCAGGGCGCCCTTCCCCGTCCGGCGCGGCCGGTGCATCGAGGAGCGAGGCGGGCACCAGGTTGGACCAGCCCTCACCCGGCCAGCGGAACCAGCCCGACGATGCAGAAGTCCCGCCGTCGGGGTGCAGCGTGGTCCCGGTGACGTAGGACGCCAGGGCGGAGGCCAGGAACACGACACAGCCGGACACGTCGGCCGGGGTCCCGGCCCGGCCCATTGGAATGGCCGCCCGGACGCTGCCGGCGGACACCGCGCCGGCGGGGGCCAGCCGGCCCAGGTTGGGGACGGGGACGTAGTCGGGGGCGACGTTGTTGACCCGGATCCCGTCGGGGGCCAGCTCGACGGCGAGCGTGCGGCCGAATTGCTCCACGGCGGCCTTGGCCGCCGAGTACACGGCGTAGCCGGGGGCGGCGCGGTGGGCCTCGATGGTGGAGATGTTGACGATGCTGCCGCCCCGGCCGCCGGCCCGGATTCGGGGCACAGCCAGCGAGCAGGCGTGCAGCACGTGGACGAAGTTGGCCCGCAGGAGGGCCTCCCATCCCTTCGGCGTGGTGTCGGTGAAAGCCGCCCTGAACGTGCCGCCGGCCACGCTGACCAGCGTGTCGAGCCGGCCCCACCGCCGGTCGGCGGCGGCGAACACCTCCTGCAGCACGGCCGGTTCCCGCACGTCGCCGTGCACCACCTCGATCCCGTCCACCGATCCCACCAGCTCGGCGATGGCTTCCTCGTCGCGGTCCACCACCGCCACCCGAACGCCGTTGGCCGCCAGATCGCGGGTGATGGCCAGACCTATCCCGCCGGCGCCACCGGTGACCA
>Ga0066702_10000155_pt1 | contig 13725 bp, 7 predicted proteins | sample GraSoiAngelo_151_FD_66507 | JGI IMG/M metagenome (GOLD analysis project Ga0066702, IMG submission 66507) | Grasslands soil microbial communities from the Angelo Coastal Reserve, California, USA - 14_1009_12_20cm | ecosystem: Environmental > Terrestrial > Soil > Grasslands | place: USA...
TATGGAGTAACTCCGGCCGATTCAACGCAGCGCCTGGCGTCGGCAGCTATATCGGCGCCATCGCGCTGATCACCGCGGTCGTGCTGTCGGTGCCGTTGCTGGCGCTGCACGCCGGGGGAATCGCCGGCCTGCGCCTCGCTGTACTCGCGCTGCTCGGCCTCATCCCGTCGATCGATGCGGCCGTCGCGCTGGTGAATCGGGCCGCCATGATGAGGTTCGGCGCAACGACCCTGCCGGGTCTTGCGCTGCGCGGCGGCGTCCCGTCAAGTCTGCGGACGATGGTAGTCGTGCCCACACTTCTCACGACGCGCGCGGCGCTGGAAGCGCAGCTCGAGAGCCTCGAGGTTCACTACCTGGCGTCGCCCGAAGGCGAGCTCTACTTCGCGCTGCTTTCGGACTGGACAGACGCCCCCAGCGAGAACGCCGCGGGGGACGCGGCGCTGCTCGACATTGCGGTGGCAGGCATCGAGCGCCTGAACCGTCTTCACGGCACGGGCGCTGCAGGCGATCGCTTCCTGCTGCTGCATCGTCGCCGGGTCTGGAGCGACGGGCAGAAACGGTGGATGGGATGGGAACGCAAGCGCGGCAAGCTCCAGGAATTGAACCAGCTGCTGCGCGGCGCGACCGACACGACCTTCCTGCATCCAGGGGGGCGACCGCCTGCCGTTCCGCCCGACGTGCGCTATGTCATCACGTTGGATGCCGACACCCGGTTGCCGCGAGAAACGGCGCTGCGGCTGGTCGGCAAGATGGCCCACCCGCTGAACCAGCCGAGGTTCGACGCCGCAAGCGGCGATGTCCGCGAGGGATACGCCGTTCTGCAGCCGCGGGTTGCGCCGTCGCTGCCGGTCGGTCGCGAGGGGTCGCTGTTTCAGCGCGTCTTTTCGAGCGCGAGTGGCATCGATCCGTACTCAGCCGCAGTGTCCGACGTCTACCAGGATCTGTTCAGTGAGGGTTCGTATGCCGGCAAGGGCATCTATGACATCGACGCCTTCGACGCCGCGCTGGCCGGCCGTGTACCCGAGGACACGCTGCTCAGCCACGATCTGTTCGAAGGGATATTTGCGCGCGCCGGTCTTGTTTCCGACGTCGAGGTCGTTGAGGAGTTTCCGTCGCGATACGACGTAGCTGCCGCGCGCCAACATCGCTGGGCGCGCGGCGACTGGCAATTGCTGCCGTGGATCCTGGGCAGGCGCGATGACGTCGCCGGCGGCCGCGGCACACTGCCGCTGATCGGCCGGTGGAAGATGTTGGATAACCTGCGGCGCACGTCGTCCCCGCCGGCAAGCGCGGTCGCGTTGCTGGCGGGATGGCTGCTGCCGCGACACGCCGCCCTCATCTGGACGGCTTTTGTCGTGTCGACGATCGCCCTGCCGACCCTGCTGCCGGTGCTCGCAGCGATCGTGCCGCGCCGCGCCGGCATCAACGCCCGCAGCCACCTGCGCGCCCTCGGCAAGGATGCCGCGCTTGCAGCTTCGCAGTTTGCCCTGCTGATTGTCCTGCTTGCACACCAGGCGTGGCTGATGGTCGATGCCATCGGCCGAACACTGGTTCGTCTGCTCGTGACACGGCGCAATCTGTTGCAGTGGGTCACTGCAGCCCAGGCGAACCTCAGCTCGCGGCTCGACCTCGGCGGCGCCTATCGGCGCATGAGTGGCGGCGTTGCGATCGGCGTCGCCGCCGCCGTCCTCGTGGAGTGGCTGCGGCCCGATGCCTGGTGGGTGGCGGCGCCGTTCGTGATCCTGTGGATCGCATCTCCCGCCGTTGCCGTTTGGATCAGCCGCTCTCCGCTCGTCGAGGGTCGCCTGACGCTCAGCAACCCGGATGCCCGCGCCTTGAGATTGGTCGCGCGGCGCACCTGGCGCTACTTCGAGACGTTCGTTACTGCGGACGACCACATGCTGCCGCCGGACAACTTCCAGGAGGACCCGCGGCCGGTTCTGGCCCATCGCACCTCTCCCACCAATCTCGGCCTGTACCTGCTGTCGGCGGTCAGCGCCCGCGACTTCGGCTGGGCCGGCACGCTGCAGACCGTCGAGCGACTGGAAGCGACGCTCGCGACGATGAGCAGCCTGCAGCGCTTTCGCGGTCATTTCTACAACTGGTACGACACGCGTGATCTTCGTCCCCTCGACCCGCGCTACGTCTCTTCCGTGGACAGCGGCAATCTGGCGGCGCATCTGCTCGCCCTGGCGAACGCCTGTCGCGAATGGATCGACGCGCCTCTGTCACTTCGCGAGCCGTTTGCCGGTATCGACGATGCCCTGACTCTCGCGCGCGAGGCCCTGCGGGAGCTGCCCGCCGACCAGCGAACCCAGGCGATCACGCATCGTCAGGTCGAAGACGCCCTCGATGTCCTCGCGTCCGCGCTGGGCAACGGCACGGCCGTGTCCGGGCAGCTCGCGGCGCGACTCGCGCACAGCGCAGCGCACGCCGCGACCCTGGTCGACATCGCGCGAGTGCTGGCCGGCGAACTCAGCGCCGACGCGGGCGCCGACATACTCTTCTGGGCGGAGGCGACGCAAGGCTCGATCGAGAGTTGGCGCCGCGATGTCGCGCAGACCGACGAGCAAGCCCGCAGCCTGAAGCGGCGCCTGGCAAACATCGAGTTGACGGCGCGCGCCATGGCCGAGGCGATGCAGTTCGGTTTCCTGCTCGATGCAGAGCGCCGGCTTCTCTCCGTCGGCTACCGCACTGCCGAGGGCGCTCTGGACCCGAGCTGTTATGACCTGCTGGCTTCCGAGGCGCGCCTGGCGAGCTTCGTGGCGATCGCCAAGAGCGACGTGCCGGCGCGGCATTGGTTTCGCCTCGGGCGCGCGGTCACTCCGGTCGGACACGGGGCGGCGCTCATTTCCTGGTCGGGCTCGATGTTCGAGTACCTGATGCCGTCGCTCGTCATGCGTGCACCGGCCGGAAGTCTTCTGGAACAGACCAGCCGCCTGATCGTCCGGCGCCAGATCAGCTACGGCGCCGAGCTCGGCATCCCGTGGGGCATTTCGGAGTCCGCCTACAACGTGCGCGACCTCGAGCTCACCTACCAGTATTCGAACTTCGGCGTGCCCGGCCTCGGGCTCAAGCGCGGCTTGAGTGAAAACGCAGTGATAGCGCCGTACGCTACGGCACTCGCGGCGATGGTCGATCCGCGACGCGCGGTGCGCAATCTCGAGCAGCTCACCCTGTGCGGCGCGCGCGGACGCTACGGGTTCTATGAGGCGCTCGACTACACGCGCAGCCGCCTTCCAGAAGGCTCGCGGGTTGCGACCGTGCGCGCGTTCATGGCCCATCACGCGGGCATGACGGTGGTGGCTCTCGCCAATGTGCTCCTCGATGGAAGGATGCGCGAGCGGTTCCACTCGGAGCCGAGCATCCAGGCGACCGAGCTTCTGTTGCAGGAGCGCACGCCGCGCGATGTCTCGGTGGCGCATCCGCGGGCCGAGGAAGTCACGACGGCGGCGCGGATCGTGCAATTCCCGGAGGTGCGCCGTCTGCTCACGCCGCACACAGCCACGCCGCAGGCGCATCTGCTCTCGAACGGCCGCTACTCGGTGATGCTCACGGATGCAGGCTCGGGCTACAGCCGCTGGCGCGCTCTCGACGTAACCCGCTGGCGCGAAGACTCCACGCGCGACGATAGCGGCAGCTATTTCTTCCTGCGCGACATCGAGAGCGGCGCCGTGTGGTCCGCGAGCTATCAGCCGAGCGGCATCGAGCCCGACAGCTACCAGGTGACCTTCGCCGAGGATCGTGCGGAATTCGTACGCCGTGATGCAATGATCGCGACGACCCTGGAGATCGTCGTTTCGCCGGAGGATGACGCCGAGGTTCGTCGCGTATCGATCGCGAATGGCGGCAACCGCGTGCGCGACATCGAGATCACGTCCTATTGCGAGCTGGCGCTCGCGCTCCCCGCAGCCGACGCGGCGCATCCGGCGTTCTCGAAGCTCTTCGTGCAAACCGAATATGTCGCCAAGCAGGGCGCCATCCTGGCAACCCGGCGGCGGCGCTCGCCCGCCGAGCCGGAGATCTGGGCGGCCCATCATGCAGTCGTCGAAGGCGAGACGCTCGGCAAGCCGGAGATCGAGACCGACAGAGCCCGGTTTCTCGGCCGGGGGCGCGGGATCAGGAGGCCGGTCGCGGTTTTGGATGGCCGGCGTTTGTCCAATACGGTCGGCACGGTCCTCGACCCGGTGTTCGTGCTGCGGCAACGTGTCCGGGTGCCGGCGGGCGCGACTGTGCACGTCGCATTCTGGACGGCTAGCGCATCGTCCCGCGAGAACGCGCTGGACCTGGTGGACAAGCATCACGAGCCGAACGCCTTCGTACGCGCATCCACGCTGGCCTGGACTCAGGCGCAGGTGCAGCTGCGACATCTCGGCATCGATGCGGCTGAAGCAAGCCTGTTTCAACGCCTCGCGGGCCATGTGCTCTTTGCCGACGCGTCGATGCGTCCGTCGACCGACACCATAGGCCGCGGCGGCGGGGGGCGGGCGGCGCTGTGGGCTCACGGGATTTCGGGGGATCTCCCGATCGTCCTGTTGCGTATCAATGACGTCGAAGACATCGGCATCGCACGACAGCTGTTGCGGGCTCACGAATACTGGCGGATGAAGCAGCTCCCGGTCGATCTCGTGATTCTGAACGAGAGAGCGGCTTCCTATGTCCAGGACTTGCAGGTCGCGCTGGAGGCGCAGCTGCGCGTGAGCCAGTCAAGGCCGCAGCTCGGTGCAGACGAGGCGCGCGGGGCCGTATTCCTGCTGCGCATGGATCTGGTCCCGGAACAGACGCGCGCGCGGCTTGCCGCCGTTGCTCGGGTGGTGTTGGTTGGACAGCGCGGCAGCCTGGCGGACCAGTTGGACCCTCTGCACTCGCACGCCGCGCCTGCCCCGCGGCCGCCGCCGAGCGAGCCGCCTGTCGAAGCGCCGGCGGTCGATCCGGCGTCGCGCGAGCTCGAATTCTTCAACGGACTCGGAGGATTCGCCGCGGACGGGCGCGAATACGTCATTCTCCTGGGTCCGGGGCAGTCGACGCCGGCTCCGTGGATCAATGTCATCGCCAATCCAGGCTTCGGGTTCCAGGTCGCGGCCGACGGCGGCGGTTTCACATGGTCGCTCAACAGTCGCGAGAATCAGCTCACGCCCTGGTCGAACGATCCGGTCACGGATCGCCCGGGCGAGGTGCTGTATCTGCGCGACGAGGAATCCGGCGAGCTGTGGGGACCGACAGCCGCACCGATGCAGGATCCGGGCGCGTCCTACCGGGCCCGGCACGGACTGGGATACAGCCGCTTCGAGCACGCCTCGCGCGGCATCGCGCTCGATCTGCTCGCGTACGTGCCGACGGGCGACGCCCTCAAGATCTCGCGCCTGAAGATCCGCAACACCTCGCCGCGTCCGCGCAGACTCTCGGTCACGGCGTATGTCGAATGGGTGCTCGGGTCTTCGCGGCCCGCCTGCGCGCCGTTCATTGTGACGGCCATCGATCCCGACACGGGAGCCATGTTCGCGCGCAACCCGTGGAGCGCCGAGTTCGGCTCGCGTGTGGCGTTCGCGGATCTGGCCGGACGGCAGACGCAGTGGACCGCCGATCGACGGGAGTTTCTCGGACGACATGGCACGCTCGACCGGCCGGCCGCCCTCGCCGGGGGCACTGCCCTGTCGGGACGCGTAGGCGCCGGTCTCGATCCGTGCTGCGCCCTGCAAACTGCGCTCGAGCTCGCGCCGAATGAGACCGTGGAGATCCTTTTCTTCCTGGGCGAGGCGGCGAATGCCACGGACGCGCAAGCCATGCTCGCACGCTATCGATCGGCCGATCTCGATGCCGTGCTGCGCGCGGTGATCGAGTACTGGGACGAGGTACTCGGCACGGTTCAGGTGAAGACACCGGACCGCGCCCTGGACATCCTGCTCAATCGCTGGCTGCTCTATCAGACGCTCGTCTGCCGCATGTGGGCCCGATCGGCCTTCTATCAGGCAAGCGGCGCGTACGGCTTCCGCGACCAGCTCCAGGATGCCATGGCGCTGGTCGTGTCGAGACCGGCGCTGACACGCGAACATCTGTTGCGCGCGGCGGCACGCCAGTTCATCGAGGGCGACGTGCAGCACTGGTGGCTGCCGCAGACCCGGGAGGGCTCGAGCGGTGCCGGAGTTCGTACACGCATTTCCGACGATCGGGTCTGGCTGGCGTACGCCACGGCCCACTACGTCGAGGCGACCGGGGATCTCGCGCTCCTGGACGAGCGAGTTCCCTTTCTCGAAGGCCGCGCTCTGTTGCCGGACGAGCACGACGCTTATTTCCAGCCGGTGGTCTCGGATCACGCCGCCGCCCTCTTCGAGCACTGCGCGCGAGCGCTCGACCAGAGCCTGCAGATCGGAGAACACGGTCTGCCTCTGATCGGCACCGGCGACTGGAACGACGGTATGAACCGCGTGGGCGAGAGGGGCAAGGGCGAAAGCGTCTGGCTCGGATGGTTCCTGCAGGCAACACTCGTGACGTTCGCGCCTCTGGCGCGAGCACGTGAGGAACACGCGCGCGCGACACGGTGGCTGGCCCACGCGGCAGCGCTGCGAAAGTCGCTCGAGCAGGAGGCGTGGGACGGCGACTGGTACCGGCGAGGCTACTATGACGACGGAACGCCGCTTGGATCGGCGGGCAGCGCCGAGTGCCGCATCGACTCCATCGCACAATCCTGGTGCGTGATCGCCGGGGCGTCCGAGCCGGACCGTGCCCGGCGTGCCATGTCCGCCGTAGAGAGCGAGCTCATCCGGCGCGATGCCAGTCTGGCCTTGTTGTTTACGCCACCCTTCGACCGCACGCCGCTCGATCCGGGCTACATCAAGGGCTATCCACCCGGTATCCGGGAAAACGGCGGGCAGTACACTCACGCCGCCACCTGGTCGGTGATCGCGTACGCAATCCTCGGGCAGGGGAACAAGGCGGCGGAGCTGTTCTCGCTCCTCAATCCGATCAACCGCACCACCACGCGCGCATACGTACACCGCTACAAGGTGGAGCCCTACGTCGTCGCCGCAGACGTCTATTCGCTAGCGCCGCACGTCGGGCGCGGCGGCTGGACGTGGTACACCGGCTCGGCCGGCTGGATGTACCGGGCCGGCCTCGAATGGATTCTCGGATTTCGCGTGCAAGGGGCAACCTTGCTCCTGACGCCATGCATCCCTGAGAGCTGGCCGCACCTGGAGATCGTGTTCAAGTATCGCACCGCGCGTTACCAAATCCTGATCGACAATCCTCGCAGTGTCAGCCATGGGATCGTCCATGCCGAGTGCGACGGCAAGACGCTGAGCGATGGGCAAGCGAGGATTACGCTGGTTGATGACGGCAAGACCCACAGCGTGCGGCTGGTCTTGGGGCAAGGCTCTGCGTAAGTCTGGCCGGCGGCGCCTGCCGTCATGAGGGTTCGCCCGCCATGGGGATGGCAACACCTCTCATGACGGCAGGACGGGCGAGGAACGCATCGAGGGCGCGCGTGACGTGCGGGAAGCTCGCGATGCCCACGAGCTCGCCGGCCTCGTAGAAGCCGATGAGGTTGCGAACCCAGGGAAAGATGGCCATGTCGGCGATGGTGTAGGCGTCGCCCATGATCCAGGTGCGCCCGGCAAGCCGCGCCTCGAGCACCTCGAGCAGGCGCCTGGATTCCGCGACGTAGCGCTCGCGCGGTCGCTTGTCCTGGTAGTCCTTGCCGGCGAACTTGTGGAAGAAACCGAGCTGGCCGAACATCGGGCCGACGCCGCCCATCTGGAACATGAGCCACTGAATGCTCTGGTAGCGGGCGGCCGGATCCCGCGGCAGGAACTGGCCGCTCTTATCGGCCAGATAGATCAGGATCGCACCGGATTCGAACAACGGCAGTGGCTGCCCGCCGGGACCGTCGGGATCGAGGATGGCCGGGATCTTGCCGTAGGGATTGAGCGAGCGGAACTCCGGCGACCGCTGCTCGTTGCTATCGAAGTCGACGAGGTGGGGCTCGTAAGGCAGGCCGGTCTCCTCGAGCATCACCGAGACCTTGACGCCATTCGGGGTGGGCAGCGAATACAGCTGTATCCGCTCAGGATGCCGCGCGGGCCACTTGCTCGTGACAGGGAAATCCGCAAGCTCGCTCATGCTGATTCCCGAGCCGATGATACGGGCACGTGGCGCCGCGGCGCCGTCGCGGCGCGCTGGACGCTCGGCCGGCAGCGCCGGACCGCAGCGCTCAGCGCTCGCGACAAGTCGGATCGCTCACGAGGGTGGCGACACGAAGCGCACGTAAGGCTTCGGCGAGCGCCAGCCCTTCGGGTAGATCTTCTTCGCCTCCTCGTCAGACACCGAGCCTGCGATGATCACGTCCTCGCCCTGCTTCCAGTTCACCGGCGTCGCCACCTTGTGTCGGGCGGTGAGCTGGAGGGAGTCGAGCAGCCGCAGCACCTCGTCGAAGTTGCGCCCGGTGGTCATCGGATAGCTGAACATCGCCTTGATGGTCTTGTCGGGCGCGATGACGAATACGGTACGCACGGTCTGATTGTCCGCAGGCGTGCGCCCGGTCGAGCTGGCGCCGGCCGCTTCCGGAAGCATATCGTAGAGCTTGGCGATCTTGAGCTCCGGATCGCCGATCAACGGATAGTTGGGCGCGGTACCGGTCACTGCCTTGATGTCATCGAGCCAGCGCGCGTGGTCTTCCACACGGTCGACGCTCAGGGCGGCGATCTTGCAGTTGCGGCGCTCGAATTCGGGCTTGAGACGCGCCATGTAGCCGAGCTCGGTGGTACAGACGGGCGTGAAGTCCTTCGGATGCGAGAACAGCACGCACCAGGAGCTGCCGATCCATTGATGGAAACGGATGCGTCCCTGGGTGCTGTCCGCCTCAAAGTCGGGCGCGATGCTGCCGATGCGAATACTCATGACGACCTCCTGGCTTGGACTTACAAGCGACGCTATTCCCTACTGCAGGGACCGGGCAATGCGCAAGCCGAACCCGTGGCGTCGCTGCATGCTCTCCGGCGGCCGGCGCCATCCCTGGCTCCGCCATCAGGGACCGAAGTCACGCCTAATCAAAGTCTAGGGAACGCAGCACGCACAGGACGGTCGAATCTCCGCATCCACGAGGCCAGCCATGACGGATACGGTCGAAAGGAAGAAGTTCGGCGACATTTGGCGCAACTACCGAGGCACCCTGTTGTTTCTGTTGCTGATGCTCGGCTTTCGCTCAGCCTGGGCCGACTGGGTCACCGTGCCCACGGGATCAATGAATCCGACGATTCTCGAGGGCGACCGCCTCCTGGTCGACAAGCATGTCTTCGGGCTGCGTATTCCTTTTACGCTGGTGCACCTGACGGCTGGTGAGGATCCGGCGCGGGGTGACATAGTGGTGTTCGACTCCCCCTCCGACGGGAAGTCGCTCGTGAAGCGAGTGATCGCGGTGCCGGGCGATACAGTGGCATTGAACGGAGAGAGCCTCATCGTGAATGGCTATCCCGCGGATTACACCGTGGGAGACGCCAAGCATTTACATGGGCTGCTTGCATCGACGGCTGCACAGAAGCCAGTGGTGCTGCGCGAAGCGGGCGTGGGTAGGGCCCACGACATCATGATCTTGCCGAATCGCATATCGAAGGGGTTGTTCGGCCCGCTGACACTTCCCAACGGCAGGTACTTTATGCTGGGCGACAATCGAGATAACAGCGCGGACTCTCGCTACTTCGGATTCGTGCCCCGCCGCAACATCGTCGGACGCGCCATCCGCGTTGTCGTTTCGCTCGATCCGGCCGATCGCTACACGCCTCGTCGAGATCGCCTTTTAGTCCCACTCAATTGATGGCGGTAACTCGTGGCGGCCACTCATTGGCAGCTGCCCAAACCGCGCTTGACGCATTCTCAAGCCGGGAGTGGCTATGAAACGTTGTCGACGACAACGTCCGCGTACCCGTCTCTTGGTTGTCTGACGATCGGCCCATGTTGACCCTGAAAAGCCGTTCGGGGGTCGACCGACGAATGGCCGCTTTCGGTGCGTACGGGTTCGCTCTTGATTTGCCCACACTGTAGACAAGGACCCTATGAAAGCGGCTGTCATCACACGCTACGGGTCACCGGACGTTGTGAAGATACTCGATGCGCCGAAACCGACGCCCGCAGCAGATGAGATCTTAATCCGGGTCCATGCAGCGACAGTCAACCGTACGGATTGTGCCGAACTCCGAGCCCACCCCTTCTTCATGCGGCTCGTCTCTGGGCTGCGCCGACCGCGACGTACGATCTTCGGTTTGGATTTCGCCGGGGAGGTTGAAGCGGTGGGCGCTGGAACCCTTTCATTCAAGCCAGGCGACCGCGTTTTTGGCATGTGCCCGTCCAGAAGCAACGGCGCTCAAGCGGAATATGTCTCCGTCCCCGAGAGGGTGGTCGCGCCAATGCCGGCGGGTGCGCGATTTGACGAGGCGGTGGTCTGCGAAGGCGCTTTCTACGCGAACGCGGTTTTGAAAAGGATCGATCTCAAGCCCGGCCACAAAATTCTGATCTACGGCGCGTCCGGCGCCATCGGCACGGCGATGGTGCAGCTCGCGAAGTCATCTGGCGCCGCGGTGACGGCGGTCGTTGCGACTCGGCATCTCGAGCTCGTCAAATCCCTCGGTGCGGGCCGCGCCGTCGACTACACCGCCGAGGATTTCACGCGTATGGGCGAGACCTTCGATTTCGTGGTGGATGCGGTCGGAAAAACCTCATTTTTCCGATGCCGCAAACTGCTGAAGCCCGACGGCGTCTTTGCTACGACGGATCTCGGACCTTGGGGGCAGAACCTGGTGCTCGCGATGTGGTCCTGGATCACACGGAGCAACCGGGTCGTCATTCCGGTGCCGGAGCGCATCAACGGGTTTATCGGCTTCTTGAAAGGCCGCATGGAGGGGGGGCAATTCAGAGCGATCATCGATCGAAAATACGCCCTCGCAGCAATCGCGGACGCATACCGTTATGTTGAGACAGGGCAAAAGGCTGGCATCGTCGTGATTGATGTCGTGGCGGTCGACGAGAGCGCGCACGTAGCATTAACCAGTGGAACAGGCACTGAGCCGACCGCATCCAACGATTGATCTATTGCCTCGGCCAAGGAATGGCAGGCTTCGGCGATAACTGGCGGGCCCGCTTCAACGACCAGCCCGAGAATCCCTAGCGGACACGTAACACGATTTTTCCGAGCAAGTGCCCCGCTTCAAGACGTCTGTGTGCTTCCGCCGCGTCGGCGAGTGAATATTCCGCGGCGATCGGCACCGTAAATTTCGACGCTTCGATCGCTTTGTTCAGGCGCTCGAATTCGTGGATGCCGGAAATAAAACTGTAAAGGGTCATGCGGATCCCGAACCGCGGTTGAGGGAGGGGTTCCATGCCAAACATATATGCGACTCGGCCTCGGCCATCGCTCCGAAGCGCATCGATACAACGCTCAAGTGCATCACCGCCGGCGAGTCCCAGTACGGCGTCGACGCCATGTGGCGCGAAGCGCTGGGCCGCGGCCGCGATGTCCGCTGTTCGGCCGTTCACGACCGCATCGGCGCCCAAGCGACTCACGAGAGCTAAGCCCTCATCGCTTGATGCGGTCGCGAGGACTCTCGCGTGACGGAGCTTGGCGAATTGGAGCGCGAGGGTACCGACGCCACCGGTTGCACCATGAATGATCAGCGTTTCACCAGCTGTTAACTGCAGAACATCGTCAATACCTTGAAGCGCGGATAAGCCACTGGTTGCAAGAATGCCCGCCTCGGTGAGACTGATCCCCTTCGGGATATGAGCGACGTCCTGCGCCCGCGCCGTTGCATATTCGGCGTAGAAGGCGCCGCTCCGCGCGTAAACCTTGTTACCCACTTCGAAGCCGCGCACGCCGGGTCCAATGGCAGCGACGGTCCCTGATCCGTCGGAGCCGAGGACCACGGGAAAGTGTGCGTCGCTTCCCGGGTGCCGCCGGTAAGCGGCTTCCCAAACGTTGACTCCAGTGGCGTATACGGCGATGAGTACCTCGCCGGCGTGAGGTTTGGGCACCGGCATTCGATGGATCGAAAGAACCTCGGGACCGCCGCCTCTGTCGAAGGCGGCCGCGAGCATTGTCTCGGGCACTGGGTGCGTATATGCGATGGACCGCGGGGAGGTGATGAAACTTGAGGCAGCAACGACCGCGATCAGAGTGGGCGCTTTCATGGGCTTCCGCACTTGCCTTCGAGCGTGAGAAGCGGTGCGCCGGCGGGTAGGATCAAAATGGCTATGCCGGACGCAGAGTCCGTATCGCTTGCGCTTCCGTCAACTGCGTGCCGTGCACCCGCTGGTTCAAAAAAACTCTCACCGGGGTGCACCAATTGAACGGGCTGACCACCGATTCCCATACGCATCGTGCCTTTGGTGACATAGACGTACGCAGAGCCCGTGTGACGATGTCCCAAACAGTTCGGCGGCAACTCAGATTGCTTCGATCGCGGCGGGAACTCCAAGGCCACCACCACGAGGGTCTTTCCAGGAACGTCTGGCAGTTCGCGGGCAAATATCACTCCGGGTAGCTTCGCGAGTTCCTGGGCGGTTAGACCTGGGGTCGTGGCAGAGAGCGCTTTCGCCGCACCGTTCTCATCGGCAGTAGACGCCGGTACTGCTGCCGTAATGTAGAGAGCTGTCGCGCCTGCTATCGACAGCCCCCACGTCCGAGCAAATTTGCAAATCCCCAGGGCGGTGTTGTGCATATTGAAGCTCCGTTACCTGCAAACATCGAACGTCTGCGTCTCTTCATGCCCGCATTGAACGCCATGCCCGGCACACCGTCGTGCACCACGTTTCCGATTACCTGACCGCTTGAATCGGAGCCGATCATGGCGCCGCCGTTGACGTGCTGGACCACGTCCCCGCGCAGCACGAAATCTTGCGTCCGCGATATGTTCAGGCCCAGACCACGAATTCAACGCAACGTCGATCACCAAGCCCTCGACAACCGTACCGTCAGCGCGGCCTCCATCGGTCGTTGACCCGACGTAGCCCGACGTCAGATGTCGAGCGAAACGCGGGTCGCTAAGTACCGCGCTCCGGGGCCTGCGGCGAGGGCCACGGATGCTGGGACTTGTCGCTGAAGATCGCCTCCATCTCGGCGCGCTTGAGGGTCCAGTCGCGTCGTGCGATCTCCGCCTCGAGCTGACCCGGTGCCCAGCCGGCGTGGCCGACGAAGATCCGCAGACTGTCCACGGGATTGTCGCGGCCAAGCAGCTGGATCAGCAGCTGCCGGTCCGCGCTCAAGTAGACTCCGTCACAGGCTTGGATCGCGTGCTCGGGCGGTGCGGCGGCGCGAAACAGGAACCACACGGACCCGAAGTCAACGGGTCCGCCGAAGTACACCTTGTCGCGCACCTTCGCGAGGCGCTTGAGATCGGGAAAGAGACGCGAGACAGGAATCGGCATCGGCCGGTTGATGATGACGCCGACCGGGGCGGGACCGAGGTTGTTCATCACCAGCACAACCGAGGCCGCGAAATTGGAATCGGGCAGGTCGTCTCGCGCGATGAGGAGAATTGCGGTTAGAGGCTTCGCCTCGGGGGCGGATTTTGGCCACGACGACCCGGACAAGAGCAGCAGAGCGCAGAGTGCTCCAGCCACGTAACGCCGTAGAAAGAACCCGCTTCTCACTGGCGATGTCATCGCACGGCGTCTGACCGCTTTCAGAGAATCTTACTCCGTCGACGGCACTGGTGCCTGTACGCAAATTTGCGTGTGCCG
>Ga0066702_10000159_pt1 | contig 13685 bp, 15 predicted proteins | sample GraSoiAngelo_151_FD_66507 | JGI IMG/M metagenome (GOLD analysis project Ga0066702, IMG submission 66507) | Grasslands soil microbial communities from the Angelo Coastal Reserve, California, USA - 14_1009_12_20cm | ecosystem: Environmental > Terrestrial > Soil > Grasslands | place: USA...
AAACCTGCGCGTCGGACGCGCGCGTCTCGTACGCGAAGATCACCGACGAGGGGCTCGAGAAGCTCCGCGTCGCGGGGATCACGCACCTGCGCGGCGTCGACGAGCTGTTCGTCGGGCGCTACTCGGGCTCGGAGCTCGCGACGCTCGCCGAGCTGCTCTCGCGGCTGCCCGTGACGGGCAACGCCTGCAAGACACCGTCCTGTAGCTGACCCTTCAGCTGCGACGCGAGGCGCCGGAACGGCCCCTCGGTCGCGAGCAGGTCGTCGAACTTGCCGCGCTGTGAGATGCGGCCGTGCTCCATGACGAGGATCTCGTCCGCGCGCCGGACCGTCGCGAGGCGGTGCGCGATGATGATCGACGTGCGGCCGCGCAGCAGCCGGTCGAGCGCGCGCTCGATCAGGATCTCCGTCGGGCGGTCGATGTTCGACGTAGCTTCGTCGAGGATGAGGATGCGCGGGTCCGCGAGCAGCGCACGCGCGATCGAGATCAGCTGGCGTTCGCCGGCCGACAGTCCCGCACCGCCCTCGCGCACGACATGCTGCAGCCCGTCTTCGAACCGGCGCGCGACGCGGTCGACGCCGACGGCGCCCGCGACGTCCTCGACCTCGGCGTCGGTCGCCTCCGGGCGCGCGAAGCGCAGGTTGTCGGCGATCGTCCCGGCGAACAGGAACGGGTCCTGCAACACGACACCGAGCTGGCGACGGTACGAGCGAAGCTCGAGACTGCGCAGGTCGCGGCCGTCGACGAGGATCGCGCCCTGGTCCGGGTCGTAGAAGCGGCCGACGAGCTTCGCCGTCGTCGACTTGCCGCCGCCCGACTCGCCCACCAGCGCGAGGCAGCCGCCCGCCGGCACGTGGATGTCGACCGAGTGGAGGACGGGCTCGCGGCCGTACGCGAACGTGACGTGGTCGATGTGCAGGTCGCCCTCGATGCGCGGAGCGACCTCCGAGCCGGGCTCGTCGCGGATCTCGGCCTCCGTGTCGAGCACCGTCGTGATCTTCTCCATCGCGGCGCCGGCCGACTGCACCTGACCGTAGAGGTCGGAGAGCTCCTGCAGCGGCTGGAAGACCAGGTTGAGCAGGAAGACCGACGAGACGAGGGTGCCGATCGTCAGCGAGCCGCCCGTGAGCATCCGCCCGCCGACCCAGAGCACCGAGACCATCGCGAACACGCCGAGGAGCTCGATCCCCGGGAAGAAGAGCGAGTTCAGCCACTGCGCGTGCGTGTTCGTCTGGCGGTTCGCGTCGTTCGCCTTGTCGAACTCGTCGAGGAACGCCCGCTCGCGGTTGAACGCCTGAATCACAGCCATGCCGGACACCGACTCCGCGATCTGCGCGGTCATCGACGAGATCGTCTCGCGCACGCGCAGGAACGCCGCGTGCGACTTCACCTGGAACCAGCGCGTGAGCACGAGCGTGGGCGGGAGGATGACGAGCGCGACGAGGCCGAGCCGCCAGTCGAGGACGAACAGCCCGACGACTGCGGCGAGGAGCGTCAGCGTGTTGACGACGAGCGTCGTCAACCCTTGCGACAGGACGTCCGAGAGCGCGTCGACGTCGGACGTGAGCCGCGCGATGATCCACCCTGCCTTCTGCTGCGAGAAATAGCGCAGCGACAGCGTGGTCAGGTGGTCGAAGAGATCTTCGCGCAGGCCGAGCACGACGTCCTGGCCGACGCGGGCGAGGCCCCGCACAAGGGTCGTCTGCATGATCCACGCCAGGCCGTTCAGCGAGAGGTACACGCCGACGTCGACGCCGAGGCGCGTCTCGTCGTGCGCGCGCATGCCGTGGTCGATCGCGTCCTTCACGATCAGGAGCGCGGTGACGGGCGCCGCAGCAGAGCAGACGCCGAGGAGCGCCAGCATCGCGACGCGGAGATGGCGGCCCTCGAGGTAGCGGCCGAGGCGGGTCAGTCCGGTGCGTTGCTTACGCGGCAGCGGAGACCTCCTCGCCGAAGAGGCGCGAGAAGAGCCCGTTGCTCTCGAGCAGCTTGTCCGGCGTGCCGCTCTCGACGATCACCCCGTCGTCGATCACGATCGCGCGGTCGGCGACCTCGACGGTGGAGAGGCGCTGCGTCGCGATCAGCACGGTGCGGCCGGCCAGCGCGGGGCGGAGGTTCTCGACGAGGTGACGCTCCGTCTCCGTGTCGACGGCCGACATGGGGTCGTCGAGCACGACCACGCGCGCGCCGGCGACGAGTGCGCGTGCGAGCGCGACGCGCTGGCGTTGCCCGCCGGAGAGGTTGACGCCGCGCTCGCCGATCAGCGTGTCGTAGCCGTCCGGCAGCTCGGCGGCGAACTGCGCGACGCCTGCGGCCTCGCACGCGGCGACGACCTCCTCCCACGGCGCGTCGGGACGCGCAGCGAGCAGGTTGTCGCGCAGCGGGATCGAGAAGAGGATCGGCCGCTGCGTCACGATCGCGACTGCGTGGCGCAGCTCGGCGGTCGGCAGGTCGCGCGCGTCCACGCCGCCGATCAGCACCCGCCCGTCGGTCGGGTCGTAGAAGCGCGGCAGCAGGTTGAGAAGCGACGTCTTGCCCGCGCCCGTCGACCCGCAGATCGCGACGACCTCGCCGGGCTCGATCGCGAGCTGCACGCCGGACAGCACCTCCGACCCGGAGCCGTAGGAGAAGTGCACGTCCTCGAAGCGCACACCCAGTGGCCCGGCGGGCAGTGACGTCGGATGCGTCGGCTCGGGAATCGACTCGATCCCTTCGAGCCACGCGAAGCTGCGCGAGGCCGATGCAGTCGCGCGCTGTGCGAGGGAGAGGATCCAACCGAGCGCTTCGAGCGGCCAGACGAGCTGCAAGAGCAGTTGGTAGAAGAGGAAGAACTCGCCGTAGGTGAGCGCGCCGCTGATCACGTCGCGGCCGCCGAAGTAGACGACCGCCGCGATCGAAAGCGTCGGTAGGAAGAGGAGGCCCGGAAGGAACGCGGCCTCGACGCGCGCCTGCCGCAGCACGCCGTCGCGGACCGCTTCGGCCTTGCGCGCGAACCGCCCCTGCACGTCGTCCTCGCGCCCGAACGCCTGCACCATCTCGATTCCGACCACGGCCTCGTCGGCGGCCTCGGTGACGTCGGCCTTCAGCTGCTGCACCTCGCGCGAGATCGGCATCACCTTCTTGCCGAAGGTGAACGCGAGCACCGCCACGAACGGCATCGCGATCAGCGCGAGCGCCGCGAGCTTCACGTTCACGAGGAACAGGACGATCGCGATCCCGATGATCATCATCAGCGACTGGATCCCCTGCGTCATGCCCCAGCCGATGAAGTAGCGGATCGGGTAGAGGTCGTTCGTCGCGCGCGAGACGACCTGGCCGGTGGCGTGGCGGTCGTAGAACGCGCGCGGGTAGCGCAGGTACGCCTGGTAGAGCAGCTCGCGCATGCGCGCCTCGACGCGGATGCCCGTGCGCGCGGTCGCGTAGCGCCGCGTGAAGTTGATGAAGAAGCGCGCGATCGCCAACCCGAGCACGGCCAGGAGGTACGGCCAGAGCGGGTCGCGGTGACCGTCCGTCGGTGCGATCGCATGGTCGATCGCCCGCTGGATGACGAGCGGGATCGCCAGAGCGAGCCCTGTCCAGACGAACGCGCACACCAGGCCGAGGACGACGAGGCGTCCCTGCTGACGCCACAGCCTGGCGAGCCCCTTCGCCGTCGGCCAGAGGCTGAGATCCGGAGGATCGACGGAAAGGAAACGCCTACTCACCTCAGCAAGCTAGCAACAGGCCGTTAACCAAGTTAAGTCATGGCGCGAAGCAGCCGCCGTGCGGGGTCAGCGGGCGCAGGCGGAGCGCGACCAGCACCTCGCGCGGGGCGGCCGGGACGCAGAAGGGCGCGCGGCCGATCCGCGTCCACGCGGCGTGGCCGTCCTCGCGCGCCCAAAGCGCGCGCCCGGCCAGGCGGAAGCGCCAATTCGCGAGGTCCACGGTGCCGTCGCTGCGGCGCACCGCGGGCACGGGCGAGCGCTCGAGCACCTGCAGGCGCGCGGCTCCGCGCCGGCACTCGAGCTCGTACGCAGCGTGCATGGCGCGCGAGCACGCCCAGTCGCCGCGGTCGCCGCGCTCGATCGCCGAGACGTCGCTCAACGCGGCGCCGCAGCGCACCCCGGAGGCGCGGACCGGATCGAAGCCGTTCACGGTGCGGCTCAGCCCGCAGAACGCGAACGGCGCCGGGGCGTGCGCGGCCGCCGCGCCCGCTGCGAGGGCAAGCATCGTCGCGAGTAGCCCGGCCGAGCGCACCGTCGTAGTCTTCCCCGCGATGGACGTTCGTATCGACGACTCGCTCGACGGCATCGACTGGGCGCAGGCGAAAGCCGACCTCGCCGCGGACCGCTTCGACAACGGGCGTTCCCCCGAGGCGCTGCGTCGCTCGTTCGAGCGGTCGCAACATGTCGCGATCGCGCGCGACGGCGACCGCGTCGTCGGCATGGCGCGGCTCCTCTCCGACGGCGTCTGCAACGCGTACCTGCTCGACGTCTGGACGGCCTCTGCATATCGCCGCCGCGGCATCGCGTCGTCGATGATCGAGCAGCTGCGCGCGGCGGTGCCCGGCCAGCACATCGGCCTCCAGACCGACGACGCGCAGGAGCTCTACGCCGCGCTCGGCTTCAAGCCGCAGCCGGAGTTCTGGTCGACCGTCGTCGGCCGCTGGCTCGACAACGACGCGAACCGCTAGCGGTTCTCGCGGTCCTGCTGCCGCTTGAAGCGGTGCAGCGTGACGGACTTCTTTGCCGCCTTCGGCGTCTTCGGCGGCGCGGGCGGGTGGTTCTCCGCGAGCCATTGCGCCGCGTCGTCCTCGGCATCGAGACCGACGTTCGCTTCGCGTTCGCGCATGCGCGCGACACCGCGCGGGGTCAACGGCTTGCGAGGCATGGAAGAGAGAGTAGCTCGGGGGAGCGAGCTCCCCCGAGCCGTTGCGTTCAGCTCCCGCAGGGCAAGCTGACGTTGATGTTCGTCGACTGCTTCACCCGCGGCAGTCCCACGTTCACGAGCGTCGTCGAAAGCGGGATCGTCACAGCAGGCACCGCGCCCATCGACGTCACGGTCGGAAGGATCGGCGTGTAGAACGTCCCGCTGTTGCAGAACCCCTCTGCGGCGATCAGCATCTTCTGCTTGATCGGGCGGGCGCGCGCGAGATGGAACGCGATCCGGATGTCATACGTGCCCCCGGCGACAGTCGGCGGGAAGCCGATCACGACGAGCTGCGTGCCCGGCTCGGCGTTCAGCGTCTTGCCTCGACCGAGCGCGAGCTTGCTCTGGCCTGCGAGGACGGTCATCGCGGTCACTGCGCGGCCGTGCGTCGCCGTGGCGCGGACGGCTGATGCATCGCTCGGTAGCTCCATGATCAGCGGGTCGTCGCACTTGATCTCGAACTCCGTGCCCTTCGGCAGTTTCTCGGAGTGGAGGCCGACCTTGAACGTGCGCTCGAACGGCTTGCCGTCGAGTGTCCCCTTGATCGAGACGGTGCAGTCGATCGAGATCGACTGACCCTCCTCGGTCGTCACGCCCTTGACGTGCGCGTTCGCGGTTCGAACCTTGCTCACCTCGAGGCCGTCGGCTTGCGGCGCGGGGAGCTGCGCCTTGATCTGTGCCTTGAACTCCGCCTCGTTGTCGCACCCGACGGCCAGGATCGCGATCGCGAAGAGCAGTGCGAAGAGGGACGCCCGGAGGGCGGTCTTCCTCGACATGTCCCACCTCCATGCCGCAGCTCGAAGATCCCCCCTGGGCGGACTTCACCATGTCGAGCTGCCTCATGTCAATGCACGGGAACGGTGATGGAGCGTATCGGGATCGAACCGATGACCTCCGCCTTGCAAAGGCGGCGCTCTCCCAGCTGAGCTAACGCCCCGTCGGCGCGGATTGTAGACGCGCCGCGGCATCGCAGTTTCCCGCAACCCAGGGCCGCGCCAGCCCTGATGCCGCGCCCGTCGCCCCGCCGCAGGGTGGTCACGAGAAGACAGGACCACCGAAAGGGGCACACCGTGAACAAGCTCTCCATCGCAGTCGTCACCGCGCTCGTGGTCGCGTTCGCCGCGACGAGCGCCCTGGCGGCAGGCAAGCCGATCGCCTTCGTCGGGAGGTACACCGGCACGGCGACCACGCAGGCGGCGGACAACGTCGTCACCATCAACGCGAAAGGCGCCGGCACCGGCACGACGATCGGCGCAGGGAAGATCACCGGGCTCGGGACGGGCGACAGCTCGCAGCGGCCGTGCGTGCCGTTCACCGGCACCGGCTCGATGACCGGCACCTCCGGCTCGCTGACCTTCAAGGTCAATCCGGGCACCGCCGGCTGCGGGGACGACTCCGGCCAGCTCTTCAGCATCACCGGCAAGGCCGCCGTCCTCAAGGGGACGGGCACGCTCGCGAAGGTCAAGGGCACCCTCAAGATGACGGGCACCTACGACCGCTCGAGCGGCGCTTTCTCGGTCAAGTTCAGCGGGGCGCTGACGAAGTGACCCGCGCATCCGAAGGAGCGATCATGAGAAAGATCCTCGCGTTCGGCGTCGCGGTCTTGGCCCTGACGGCCTTCACTGCGTCGGCGGGCGCTGCAGACCCGATCGTCCCGTTTCCCTCGACGACCGTCGGTGGCGTGTTCGTCGCCGCGCAAACGGTGGCCGCGGACGGTTCGCTGACCAACTGGTTCGCGCCGGGCTCGACCGTGACCTTCCGGGCCTACGCGGTCGACGCGAAGACGAAGAAGAACCTCGACGGCCATGCTTCGAAGTACTTCTACGTCACGATTCCGAACGTCGGCAACGTGAAGATGAAGTACGACCGGTCGGCACCGGGTGCGACCGTCCAGTTCCCGTGGACGGCCACGTGGACCGTGCCGACGAGCTATGCGGAAGGGATCGTCCCGTTCTCGATCCACGTTCGCTCGACGGCCAAGAAGTACGGGCTGTTCGTCCAGATGCCGGTCACCTCGGCGATGTTGACGGTCTCGAAGAGCCCGTCGCCCTCGTTCGCCGGCGCAGCGGCCGCGCAGGTCACCGTGCCGAACACCGACGTCGTTCTCTACATCGACACCGTCAACGGCACGCGTCCTGCGGGTGCCGCGCAGCGGCCGGTCGGCTGCACGCAGAACAACATCTTCAAGCGTGGCGAGCAGGCTGTGTTCCGCGCCTGGGGCGTCGACCTCACGACGGGCGCGATCCTGAGTCCCGACAACGTCGACACGGGAGTCGTATCGATCCCGGGGCAGCCGGACATGCAGCTGCCGTACGGGGCGCACGGCAATACGGGCGCGAAGGTCGGCTTCTTCGCCAACGGGTGGAGCATCCCGAAGGACTATCCGCTCGGTGACGTGGTCGCGAAGGTCACGTTCAAGACGGACGCCGGGAAGACCGCGACCTACGCCTACACCGTCTCAATCGTCGCCTAGCGCGACTTCCGCAAGCAAGGGGACCACCATGAAACGCATCATCGACAGCAAGCGCAGGGGAGTCACCGGCGTAGTCCTGGTAGGAGCACTGCTCCTCCTGGCGCCGGGGCTCGCCCGCGCAGAATCCAAGCCGGTGCAGGCACCCGCTATCGCGGGAGTCGCATCGCTTCCCGGCCCGATCGCCCCGGCGGCGAAGCCCGCCGCCGACATGCAGGTCCTGAAGACGACGCCGGACACCGGTGTCGCCGGCCAGACCATGACGATCGGAGCGGCAGGGCTCCAGCCGAACAAGACCGTGTCCATCGTCTGGATGACGGCGAACGTCAGTTGGACGCTGGACGCTCGTCCGGACAGCATCGACTACACCGGCCGGAAGGTCGACAAGTTCGGCGTCGTCCTCGCCACGCCCTCGACGGATTCCAACGGCTCCTTCGTCACCCAGATCAAGGTGCCGACCGACTTCGGCGGGATCCACGACGTCTTCGCCGTGGCCGACGGCCTCCAGGTCTCGAAGGGCGGCTTCCTGATCGAGCGCAAGATGTCGATCACGCCGACGAGAGGCCCGATCGGAACGCCGATCACGGTTCACTTCACGGGCCTCAGCTACGCGCTGTACGACAGCGGAGGCGCGATCTACTACGACAACAAGTACATCGGCGCGTTCACGGCCAACACGACGCGCGGCTCGGGCGCCTTCGTGATCCGCGCGGCCGGTCCGATCGGCAAGCACCAGGTCGTGTCCGGTCCCGCGATCACGGTCGACTACCTCAACGCACCTCAGTCGCCGCAACCGTGGCAGCCGATGTTCAACATGTCATTCACCGTCACGAAGGACGCCGGCCCTCCGAAGGCGTACGTGGACTGGCCGAATAAGGTGACGCCGACGGTCGGTCCGACGACGACGCTCACGACGGCCGGTCTCAACTCGGCGTCGGGCGCTACGGCGACCCTGAGTGCGACGAGTGGAACCGTGCTGACGAAGGTCTCGCTCACCGCAGGCGGCCTGACGCCGAACGCACCGGTGGACGTCGCGTTCTCGACCGTCGTCGGGAACCGCGTCAACTGCACCGGCACGTGCTGGGCGTTGTCGCAGGTGCCTGTCGGCTCGACGACCGCGAGCGCGACCGGTTCGGTGTCCACCAAGATCACCATCCCGGACGGTCTCGGCGGCTGGCACGTGATCCAGCTCCTCCAGAACGGCGTGGCGAAGGCGCAGGTGCCCTTCTTCGTCGACCGGAGCCTCGTGTCGCTGCCCAGGCAGGTCAAGGCGGGCGATCGCTTCACGATCCACCTGAAGGGCGTCGGCTGGACGCAGCTCGACAACACCGCGGCCGTGACCTACGACAACAGCTTCGTGGGCTACGGATGCGGGTTCAACTCCAACGGCGACGTCGTGCTCAACCTGGTCGCGTCGGGTGAGCCCGGCACGCACCTGATCGATCTCTATCCGATGCTGTACACGCAGAACCCGGTGTACCTGAACGCAGCCGAGGTGTACGGCATGGTGCCGTTCCTGACGTACGCGCAGGACGCGCCCGGGCTCGCGCTCGGGTACCAGCTGCCGGCGATGCGCTTGGCGATCACGGTCGTCAAGTAGGTGGTCCCGGCACGCGGGGCCGGGCGTCAGCTCGGCCCCGCGCCCCTTCCCGGCAGCCACCAGTTCCAGCCGCCGAGCACCGCCATCGCCGAGGGCACGAGCACGGCCCGGACGATCGTCGCGTCGAGCGCCACGGCGACCGCGAGGCCGACGCCGAACTCCTGCAAGCCCTCGATGCGCCCGACGGCGAAGCCGAGGAACGCTGCGACCATGATCGCTGCCGCTGCGGTGATGATCCGCCCGGTGCGCTCGAGGCCGTGCGCGACCGCTGCAGTGTCGTCCTCGCCCGCATCGTGCGCCTCGCGGATGCGCGAGACCATGAACACCTCGTAGTCCATCGAGAGGCCGAACAGCGCCGCGAACAGGAACACCGGGATCCACGCCTCGATCGGATGGTCGAAGACGAGCGTCAGCACGCCGTACGCCGCCGCGACCGAGAGCGCGTTCAGCACGATCGCCTTCAACGGAAGGACTGCGGAACGGAACGCGCGCAGGAGGACGAGATACGTGAACACGAGCACGCACGCGACGAGCCACGGGAACGCGTCGTAGGTGCGCGTGACGAAGTCGACGCCCTGCGGCGGTGCTCCACCCGCGTACACGCGAGCGCCGGCGGGGAAGTGCGCGCGCGGGATCACATCGTTGCGGAGGTGCTGCACGAACGCGCGCGTCGCGGCGTCGCCCCATTCGTGGCGGTTCGCGACGACCACCTGCCGGTAGCTTCCGCCGCCCGCGACGTAGGGCGGCCGCTTGCCGCTCGCGACGACGAGCGTCTCGGGATCGTGGAAGAGCTCGTTCGCGAGACGCTCCGTCGCGGCTGCGCCGCCGTCGACGACGACCACGTGTGTCGGCGTGACGAGCCCGCCTCCGAGTGCGTCGCGCAGCGCGTCGTAGCCCCGCACCGACTCCTTCGACGAGGGGATGCCCGTGAGCGAGCCCGGCGTCAGGTGGAGCCGGAGGGCCGGCAGCGCGAGCGCGACCAAGGCCGCCGTTCCGACCGCCAGGTACGTCTTCGGCCGGCGCATGACCGCGCGCGCGAGCCCGCCCCAGAAGCGGTCGCCGCGCACGCGCCCGGCGAGCCGCTGCCCGAGCAGCGCGAGGAGCGCCGGCTGCAATGTCAGCGCCGCCGCGACGGAGACGACCGGGATGAGCAAGCCCCCGACGCCCATCGAGCGGATGAACGGCACCGGCACGACGAGTAGCAGCCCGAGCCCGATCGCGACCGCGCCGCCCGAGAACGCGACCGCCCGTCCCGCCGTCGCCATCGTCTCGACGACCGCGTCGTCGGGCGTACGGCCGCGCGCCAGCTCTTCGCGGTGGCGGTACACGATCAGGAGCGAGTAGTCGACCGCGAGCCCGAGGCCGATCAGCTCGACGAGGTTACGGACGTACGCGACCATCGAGACCTGGTGCGCGACGACGTAGAGCAGGCCGAGCGACGCGCTGATCGTGCACGCCGCGACGACGAACGGGATCACCACGGCGAGCGAGACGCCGAAGAGCGCAAGGAGCACGAGCAGTGTGAGCGGGATCGCGAGCGCCTCGCCGCGGTGCAGGTCGGAGGAGAAGAGCGGGTCGAGGTCGGCCTGCACCGCAGGTTGGCCCGTGACGAGCGCGCGCGGGCTGCCGCGGAGCGAGCGGCGCAGTGCGCCGGTGTACCGCTTCGCTTGTTGCAGCTCGAGCGTGGTGCGTACGTCGGCAAAGACGATCGAGCCCTGGCGGTTCAGTGCGCCGGCGCGGCCGGTCGGCACGACGCGCGCTGCGCGCCGCATCCGTGCGGCGAGACCGCGGGTGTCGCGCGTGCGGAAGACGACGGTGAACGTGCCGTCGGGCCGCTCGCCGAAGTGCTCCTGGAGCAGCACGCGCGCGCGCTCCGAGTCCGTGCCCGGGACGGAGAAGGAATTCGCGAGTAGCGGCGTCAGGCGGCCGGAGCCGACCAGGCCGGCAACGAGCACGACGAGCCACAGCGCGAGGACGAGCACGCGGAAGCGCATGACACCGCGGGTCCAGCGCTCCAGCACAACGGGTATTTACCGATTGCGGCGGTCGGCCGCCCGTCTACGGTGGGTGGATGGAGCTCCTCGCGCTGCTCGGGATGACGCTCGCGATCGCGGCACCGTCGAAGACGGTTCAGCTCGCGATCGTGCACACCGTGCAGGGCTGCCACGTGTGGCAGGCCGCCGCGCACACCGTCGGCGCGGCCACGAAGGTGACCGTCGCCCGCGGCGGGAAGGTCACGGTGCGCGTCAGCTGCCCGATGGACTTCACCCTCGAGCAGGTGGCGGGCCCGCCGATCGCGCTCGGCGATCCGACCCTGCACACGGGCACGCAGCGCTCGTTCAGCTTCCCCCGGAAGGGCGTCTACGTGTTCCGGGCGACGAACGTCCAGTCGTCCGAGCAGATGGGCATGCAGACCCTCGGACCGGACAACGTGCTGACGCTCACCGTCACGGTCCGCTGAGGCGCCCCCGTCTGGCGGGGGTCGCCTCGGCCGAGGATGCGCCGGCCGCTAGGCCGCGCGCGAGAGCCGCTCTTCTTGCCGGGCCCTCTGGATGATCACGTCGCGGTCACCGAAGCGCAGCATGGCGCGCGCGTTGCGCTGCTCCTCCCACAGCTCGGCGATCCGCTCTTCGAGCTCCTGGTGCTCGCTCTTGAGCGTCCCGTCGAACTCCTGGGACAGCGCCCGCATCACCTCTGCGCGGCGATCGGAGAGGCGATCGATCTCTTCTCTGATCTCGCTCAGCGTTCGCATGCCCTCTACAACGGCGGGACAGACGGGCATATTCCTAGGAATACCCGAGCTCGTCGAGCCGGTCCTCGTCGATCCCGAAGTAGTGGGCGAGCTCGTGGAGAACGGTGATCCGGATCTCCTCCTCGAGCTCCCGCGGGTCGGGAAACGATGCCGCGAGCGGCTTCCGGAAGATCGTGATCTTGTCCGGGAAGTACTCGTGGGACTCCCAGAGCCCGTACAGGTCCGGGTCGTCCGGCGCCTCCTCCTCGACGACCACGGCCACGTTCTCGAGCGCCTTCGCGAGGTGCGGCGGGAGCTCGTCCAGCGCTCGCCGCACGTGCTCCTCGAACCTCATCGCTCGCGCAGCGGCACGCGCACCTGGAAGAGCCGCACCGCCAGCACGCCGAAGACGAACCCGCCGACGTGCGCGCCGAAGGCCGTCCCGCCGCCGCTGTCCGGATGCGTGAGCGAGAAGTTCGCCGAGAAGAGCTGGAGCAGGAACCAGGCGATGAGCAGAAAGCCGGCCGAGAGCCGCCACGGCAGGAACCCGAAGAGGAGCGTGACGACGCGCGCGTGGGGGAGGAGCACGAGGTAGGCGCCGAGGACGGCGGCGATCGCGCCGCTCGCCCCGACGTTCGGGATGCTCGCCGCGTGCACGCCGGCCCAGTGGAGCGTCACGTACGTCTGGGTCAGCGCCGCCGCGAGCCCGCCGAGGACGTAGAAGACGAGGAACCGGAGGCGCCCCATCACGTCCTCGACGTTGTTCCCGAAGATGAAGAGAAAGAGCATGTTCCCGAGGATGTGCAGCCAGCTCGCGTGCAGGAACATCGAGCCGAGGACGCCCTCGGGCCAGGGGACGTGGCCGCGCGCGATGCCCGTGCAGGGGCCGCTGACGGCGCACGGGTAGAAGGCGTAGTGGTCGATCCGGCCGCCCCGCGAGCCCAGCTCCCAGAACCAGACCACGAAGTTGGCGGCGATCAGGCCGTAGGTGACGAGCGGCAGCCGCCGGACGGGGATGTTGTCGAAGAGCGGCAGCACCGGGCCCGATCGTAACGACGGGACTTGACAATGAGACGCTCAGGTTTTATCCTGGCCCCGTAGTCAAGATCGTTTGCGTTCAAGGAGGAACGACCATGGCCACATTGGTTCGCTGGGATCCGCTGCGCGAGGCCGCCGCGATGCACACCGAGCTGAGCCGCCTGATGAACGGGCTCCTCGACGGCAACGGGCGTCAGACGCAGGCCTGGGTCCCGACGCTCGACGTCTGGGAGACCGAGGACAGCGTCCACTACGCGTTCGACCTGCCGGGCCTGACGCAGGACGCGATCACCGTCGAGGTCGAGGACGGCAACCTCGTCATCTCGGCAACGCGCGAGCGCCTGAAGCACGACACCGCGAAGTACCACCGGTTCGAGCGCCGCTACGGCACGTTCTCCCGCATGATCGGGCTGCCGCAGGGCGTGTCCGAGGATGAGATCAAGGCGTCCTACACGAACGGCGTGCTCGAGATCGCCGTCCCGCTCCCGGCGCAGCAGAAGCCGAAGCGGATCGAGGTCGCGGTCGCCGGCGAGCAGCCGACGATCGAGGGCACGACGTCCTAGGCGTTACGCGTTGAGGCCGTCGCGGATGCGGTCCGCGACGGCCGCCATCTCGAGCTTCGCGCCGGTCACGTCGCGGAGCAGCTCGTCGGCGGTCGGCCCCTGGCCGAGCGACCACAGCTCGCGCAGGAGGTCGCCGGCGTCGCGCTTCGCGAACCAGTCGCGGCCGAACTCGCTGCGCAGGAAGTCGCGCAGCTGCGCCTCGAACGCCCACGACCGGAGATAGCCGGTGACGTAGAAGCCGCCGTCGATGTCGTCGAGGTAGCTCTCCTGGTTGATCGGGAGCTTGAGCGCGTCGCCGAGGATCTCCGCGTAGCGCGGCCGCATCGTCGTCAGGTCGCCCGCCTGGAAGAACTCGATCTCGTAGAGGAGCTTCGC
>Ga0066702_10000161_pt1 | contig 13620 bp, 14 predicted proteins | sample GraSoiAngelo_151_FD_66507 | JGI IMG/M metagenome (GOLD analysis project Ga0066702, IMG submission 66507) | Grasslands soil microbial communities from the Angelo Coastal Reserve, California, USA - 14_1009_12_20cm | ecosystem: Environmental > Terrestrial > Soil > Grasslands | place: USA...
GTGATGCGGATTTCGACTCGGTGCTGCGCACGATTCGCGCCGGGTTCGAGGCCGGCGACCGCTACGACTACGTGGTGACGGAAGCACCGTCGGACGAGTCGCTCGGCGCGGTGATCGCCTCGCGGCGTGCGCGCGACAACTTCGAGCTCGCCTATCTGGCGCGTGAGGCCGGTCGCGGCCGCGGGCTGATGACACGCGCGCTGCGCCTGATGTGCGACTGGCTCTTCGAGCAGGGCGTCGGACGGCTCGAGTTGCGCACGCATCCGGACAACGAGCCGTCGCAGCAGCTCGCGCACCGTGCCGGGTTCCAGCGCGAAGGGCTCGAGCGCAAGTCGATCTGGCTGCACGGCAAGCGCGAGGACGCGCTCGTCTGGTCGTTGCTCCCGGACGACCCGCGGTGACGCTGCACTCGCTGCGCGAGCGGACGCTGCTCGTGATCCCGATTCGGCTCGTGCTCGGCTTCGCTCTCCTCGGCGCGGCGCGCATCGCGGGCGCGCGCAGCGGTCCCGCACTGCTCGCCTTCGGAATCGGCCTACTGGGGATCGTGTTCGTGATCTTCAACGACCCGCGCGCCCGGTTCGTCGGCGGCTCGGCCGACCCGCTCCCGCTGCCCGGCGACGCGACGGTCGCGCCGAAGTGGCGGCAGGCCCTCGGCGCGTCGATCCCGAGCACGATCGGCGTCGCGGCTCTGACCTTGATCGCGCTCGGGCCGCAGCCGACGCTCGCAGCGCTCCTCGCAGGCGTCGAGGCGGGGCTCGGCGTCGCCGCGCTGATCTCGCTCGGCCGCGTCGACGCGTCGCTCTTCGTCGACCCGAAGACCCGCGCCGTGTACCGCCGCTAGGCCGGGACGACGAAGCCGAGCTCGACGAGCCGGCGTACGAGCTCGAGCGCCGCCGCCTCGTGCTCGGCGTCGACGAGACCGCGCAGCGGACGTCCGTCGAGCGCCGACAGCACGGCCGAGCTCGCCCCGTCGAGGGCGGCCGTGAAGCCGAGCCCGCCGTCGAGCCGCAGCTGCGTCCCGGTCGCGGCCCACGCGCCTTCATGCCGTCGCAGCGCGTGCTCGACGACCACGTCGTCAGCAGGCGCGAGCGACGCAACGGCGAGGTCGGGCGTCGCAGAGAGGAAGTCCTGGGCCTGGAACAGCCGCAGCAGGTGCCCGGACGCGTCGCCGACCGAACCGGCCGGCAGCTTCGACGAACGGAACCAGTTCGCGCCGCTGCGGCGCCGCAGCACACAGACGCCGTAGGCGAGTTGGGTGATCCCCTGTGCGGCGTACCACTCGACCCAGCGATCCATCACGGCGCCGTACTCGTCCGGGTCCGTGACCGACTTGTTCCACATTGCCGCGGTCGTGAGCGGGTCGTCGCTCGTCGTGTGGAAGAGCCACGCGTCGCAGCCCGCCCCCTCGAGCCACCGGCGCGGGCGTTCCTCGATCTCGTCGTCGCCCGCGATCCAGCTGATCGTGAACGACGCGAAACCGCCTTCGGCGAGCGCGGCCGGCAGCATGCGCGTCACCTGCTCGCTGAGCCCGTCGCCGGGAAGCCCCGCGTCCCGGTACAGAAACTCCGTCTCCGGCGAGATGACGTACGGCGGGTTGGAGACGATCAGGTCGAATGTCTCGCCCTCGACCGGCTCGAGGAAGCTGCCCAGGCGGAACTCGACGTTCTCGATCCCGTTCAGCGCCGCGTTCAGCTCGCCCAGCTCCAGGGCGTGCTCGTTGATGTCGGTCGCAACCACCTGCTCGGCGCATGCGGAGCAGAGCAGGGCGAGTATGCCGTTGCCCGTCCCGAGGTCGAGCGCCTTCCGGACCGGTCGCCGCACGGTCATCTGCCCGAGGAGCGTCGTCGGACGCGTGACGCCGGTGACGAGATCGGCACGGTCGGTGCGCCGCGTGACGTCGGCGGCGATCAGCAACGGGTCATGGGGGAGCACGCGCACCGTTGCCCGCAGCGCGCCGTCGTGCTCCTCGGCGAGCCCGAGCTCGACGAGGTCGTCGGCGCTCGCGGGGGCGAGCGTGCGGTCGAGCTCGTCGGGTTCTGCAGGCAGCTCGAGCACGAAGAAGCCGAGTGCGGTCGCGAGCCGCGGCTCGACGGTGTCGAGCCGGCGCTGCTGCAGCGGGCGCTCCGCGGCGCGCGAGGCTGCACCCAGCTCGTGCCCGAAGGCGCCGCCCGCCGCAGCCGCAGTGAATCCCGCGGCGCGCAGGCCGTCGCGCACGCGCCGAAGACGTACCGTGTCCATGCGGCGAATGTACGCCGGGTGGGAGGTGGCTGTCACCCCACCTCCCACCCGGGGCGTGCCTAGGACGCCTTCGGGTTCAGGAAGTCGAACCCGGCATGGAGCGGCGTCGCGAGCGAGCCGTCCGCGGTCTGTGGCGAGTAGGACACCTCGACCTTCGCGAAGGCGAACGACACCTGCTCCACCGGAGCGGTGCCGCCACCTTCCGTGCTGAGCGCGCTGATCAGCACGTCGGTCAGCTTGTACGTGAGATAGGTCCCTTGGCTTCCCCGTTGTGCCTTCGTCGCATCGATCTGGATGAAGCTGAACGAGTCGCCGCTCACCGCCTTCTGGAACATCTGGGGTGACGCGCTGCTGAAGGGCAGGGTCAGCGTGAAGTCGGATGGAACCGCCTTCGCTGCGCCCGCACCGCCGGTCGTTGCGTGGGCCCCGGCGTTCGTGAGGCCCCAACTGAAGGACTCGATCTCGATCCACTTCTCGTGCCCGGCCGCCGTCGACTCGCCGTCGATGCCGTCGAGCTTCAGGAAGTAATCAACTGCGGCCATGAGCATCCTCCGAGAACGTAAACGTGAACCGGTCGGCGCCGGCCAGGTAGCTGCCGGTCATCCCGGCAAACGCGCCCGTGCCGCCGACCACTGCGTAGGTCCCGCTCGCCGCGCCGAGGCCCAGGATCGTGCCGTCTGCGAGGGCGAACGTGTGCATCGTGAGTGCGCCCGCGGTGGAGTCGACCGCCGCAGAGTGGAAGTCACCGAGGTGGCGTCCCTTCGCGTCGACGAGCTCACCGAACGGCAGCAGCCTTGCGTCTCTGCCGACGGGCTTCTGGTGCATGAACGGCGCGAAGAGCGTCAGGTTGCGCCCGGGTGCGGCCTTCGCCGCCGAGCTCGCCTTCGACTCCGTCAGCGCGCCGGCACCCGCGGCGCCGACTGCGACAGCGAGCATCCGACCGATGGCGCCGCGACGAGTATGGATCCGTTGCTCCATCGCGATCACCTGTCGAAGTTCGGGTCGCTGCTGACATTGGCCCCGAAGCGGTTGACGTAGACCGTCCCGCTCGGCCCGCGGAGGTACACACCGTGATCGGTGATGTCCACCTTGAAGACGCCGTTCGGACTGGTCAGCGTTGCCGCTCCTCCCGCTGCGCCGGCCGGGCCTTGCGGCCCCTGCTCGCCTTGCAGGCCCTGCGCCCCCTGAGCCCCCTGCGGGCCGGGCTCGCCCTGCGGGCCACGGTCACCCTGCGGGCCCTGGCGGCCGTTGCACACGTAGGTCGGACCGCTGACCGCCGACACGGCGATGCCGCCGGTCGGGCAGTTCGCGTCGCCCACGGAGAGCGCGGCCGTCGTCACGCTGATCCCTGGAATGCCCTGCGGCCCCTGCGGGCCGACGACGTTCCACTGGACCGGCGTCTCGTTCTTCTTGCACGAGCTGAGAGTGCTCACCATGCGGATCTGGCCCTCCTCCTGCTTCACGCAGGCATAGAGGGCGTTCGTCGCGGCGACGGCATGCCGGGCATTGAGTGCCTTGCCGGCGGCGAATGCTCCGCCGCCGAGGGCGCTTGCAGCCACGAGCAGCACGGCAACGACCGCCGGCCGCCGCACGATCTTGATCATCTAGCTCCTCCCTAATCCCCCCGGGGCGACCTTACGCCCGACCGGCGAGGCGTTCAAGGCCCTACCATCCCGCCGTGCAGAACTGGGTGCTGACCGAGCTGGACTCCGGCGAGCGGGTGATCTCCGAGCGCCTGGACCACGTGCGCTCCGCGGCCGTCGGCTACTGGATCGGTGCCGGCTCGCGCGACGAGCACCGGGAGGAGGCCGGCGTCACGCACTTCATCGAGCACCTGCTCTTCAAGGGGACGGACCGGTTCAGCGCGCTCGAGATCGCCGAGATCTTCGACGGCCTCGGCGGCGAGCTGAACGCCGCGACCTCACGCGAGCACACGCTCGTCTACGCGCGCATCCCCGACCACCACCTCGAGACTGCCGTCGACGTGATGAGCGACATGGTCTTCCAGCCCGGGTTCGCGGAGCTCGACGCAGAGCGCGAGGTTGTGCTGGAGGAGATCGCGATGTACGAGGACGCGCCGCAGGAGCTCGTGCACGACCTGATCTCCGAGGCGGTGTTCGGCGACCATCCGCTCGGCCGTCCGGTGATCGGCACGGCCGAGGTGCTCTCGTCGATCCCGCGCGAATCGATCCAGCGCTACCACGACGAGATGTACGTCCCCGGCAACATCGTCGTCGCGGCTGCCGGCAACATCGACCACGAGCAGGTCGTCGAGCTCGTCTCGCGCGCGCTCGAGCGGCGCGGGGAAGCGGGCGCGTCGCGCACGAACATGCGGCCGCCGCTCGTGCAGGCGCCGCCGCCGCAGCTCCGCTTCCAGCGCAAGGACACCGAGCAGTACCACGTGTGCCTCGCGGCCCCCGGCATCTCCCGTTCCGACCGCCGGCGCTTCGCCGCGTCGCTCCTCGACGCGATTCTCGGCGGCTCGGCGTCGTCCCGCCTCTTCCAGGAGATCCGCGAGAAGCGGGGCATGGCCTACGCCGTCTACTCGTTCGTCTCGCAATACACCGACACCGGCCAGATCGGCGTCTACCTCGGCACGCGCGAGGACAACCTCGCCGACGCGCTCGCGATCACGGCGGAGCAGATCGCCGACATCGCCGGCGGGAACCTCTCCGACCGTGAGGTGAGCCGCGCGAAGGAGAACCTGAAGGGGCGCATCCTGCTCTCGATGGAGTCGACGTCGACGCGCATGAACCGGCTCGGGAAGTCGCTGATCACCGACTCGGAGCTGCTCTCGCTCGACCGGATCGTCGCGGAGATCGACGCGGTCGAGCCCGCGTCGGTCTCGGAGCTCGCCGCCGCGCTGCTCGAGCCCGAGCGGCTGTCGGCTGCCTGCATCGGCCCGAACGAGGAGCGCTTCCTCTCTGCGCTGGAGCGCGTCACGCCCGGGCTCGCGCGCGCGGCATGAAGGTCCTGCTCAACGGGCGGAACGGGAAGGTGGGGTCCGCGCTCGCGCCCGGGCTGGAGGCGGCGGGCCACTCGCTCGTCGACTCGCTCGGCGAGGCGGACGCGATGGTCGACTTCACGCGTCCCGATGCGGTGCTCGCGAACGTGCGCGCGGCGATCGACGCGGGTGTGCCGTCGGTCGTCGGCACGACCGGCTGGGACCCGCACGAGGTCGCCGATGCGAACGTCGTCGTCTTCTACGCGCCGAACTTCGCACTCGGGGCGGTGCTGATGATGCGCTTCGCAGCGGAGGCGGCGAAGCACATGGAGCGCGCGGAGATCGTCGAGCTCCACCACGCGGAGAAGCGCGACGCGCCGTCCGGGACGGCGAAGCTGACCGCCGAGCGCATGGGCGGCGACGTGCCGATCCACTCGGTGCGCTTGCCCGGGCTGAACGCGCATCAGGAGGTGGTCCTCGGCGCGCCGGGGCAGGTGCTGACGATCCGCCACGACGCGCTCTCGCGCGAGGCGTACACGCCGGGCGTGCTGCTCGCGCTCGAGAGGCTGCCGTCGCTGCCGCCGGGGCTGACCGTTGGGCTCGACGCGCTTCTCTGAGCGGCTGAGCTTCGGGGAGGTCGAGCTCGACCTGCTGCGGCCCGAGTCGGCCGAGGCGCTGCTCGACGAGGAGGCGTTCGCCGACGACGAGTTCCTGCCGTACTGGGCCGAGCTCTGGCCGGCGGCGCGTGCGCTCGCGGCCGCGCTGCCGGAGGTCGCGGGGCTGCGCATCGTCGAGCTCGGCTGCGGGCTCGGCGTGCCGTCGCTCGTCGCGGCGGCGCGCGGGGCGGAGGTGACCGCGACCGACTGGGCGGCCGACGCGATCGAGCTCCTGCGCGAGAACGCGGCGCGCAACGGGCTGGCGCTCCGGGCGGAGGTGCGTGACTGGCGCGAGCCGTGGGACGAGCGCTTCGACCTCGCGCTCGCCGCGGACGTGCTCTACGAGCAGCGGAACGTCGCGCCGCTCCTCGCGCGGCTCCGCAGTCTCGCGCCGCGCGCGCTCGTCGGTCTCGCGGGGCGGCCTTACGAGCCGGAGTTCCTGCGCAGCGCGGGAACCGCGGTCGAGGTCGCACCGCGCGTCGTCTCGCTCGGTTGACGCACGAGCAGCGCTGCGGCGACGACGACGCAGGCGAAGGCGAGCACGCGCAGCGCGCCGAGCGCCCCGCCGGGTAGCTGCTCGTGGAAGAGCCACACGCCTGCGGCGATCGGCAGCGCGTTCGTCAGCAGCGTCGAGGTGCCGGCGGTCGCGAGCGGCGAGCCGCGCTGGAAGCCGAGCTGCAGCGCCGCGAAGGCGAGGCCGTGCGCGACGAGGATCGCGACGACGAAGACCGGGCGGTGCACCGCGGCCTTCGTCGCGACATCGCCCGCCGCGTAGAGCGTCCCGGCGGTCAGCCCGAGGTTGACCGGCAGGAAGCTCGCGGCGACGAGCGCCGAGACGACGAGCCACACGACGACTGCCCGTGACGACGCATGAGAGCCGTGCGTGCTGCCTCCGGCGAGCGAGATTGCGAGCAGCACGAGGCCTGCGACCGCGATCCCGACGGCCGGCCATTGCGCGTCGTGCCCGCGCCGGTGCGCGAGCGCCGCGAGGATCCCGATCCCACCTGCGGAGGTCGCCTGCACGAGCGAGAGCGGCGCGAGCGCGAGCGCCGCCACGTAGAACGCCCAGCCGGCAAGGCCGACGAGGAAGCCGACGAGCCACGCGCGGTCGGCGAACAGCGACCGCAACCCGCGAATCGGGTGGCGGGCCGACAGTGTCGGCAGCGACTGCGCTGCGCCGTGCTGTGCGAGCCACCCCCAGTTGAGCGCGAAGGCCGAGAGCAGCGCGAGCACGAGCCCGGCCGCGAGGCTCATCTGCGCTCGTGCTGGAACGGGAGGTACGCCTCGGCCGCGAGGGCGGCGATCCCGACGCGTGGCAGGTCGAGCCGTTTCTCGTAGACGACGAAGCGGCGCTCCCAGCGCGGGAAGAACTTCCGGTTGAAGGCGAGCAGGTTGTCGAGCTGGAAATGGCCCTTGAGCGAGAGCAGCGCACGGCGCTGCACTTCTTGCAACCCGTTCAGCTCGACCTCGGGCGCGAGCAGCGCGGCGAACGGCGCGAAGTTCAGCGACACGCGTTCGTAGCCGTTCGCGCGCGCCCAGTCGATCGCTGCACAGATCAGCCATTCGTTGAAGCCGTTCGGCGTGTTGCGCAGGCGGGGCATCGACGAGAGCGAAAGTGCGCGAGACGAGATCGCGAAGTGCAGGAACCCTGCGGCGTCGCCGTTCGGCGCGAAGCCGACGACGAAGACCGCGTCCTCGTCGCCGAGCGCGAAGAGCGCGTCGAGCGCCATTACGAAGCCGCGCTCGGGCTGGTCGCCTCGCCAGCCGTGGGACACGCGCTCCAACTCGTGACGCAGGGACGCAGGCACCTCGCTCGGGCGGAGCACTTCGGCGACGTAGCCGGCGTGCCCGAGGCGATGCACCGACTGGCGCACCTTGCGGATCGCGCGGCCCTCGAGCGAGAACGACTCGGTGTCGACGATCGCCTCGTCGCCGTGGTAGAGCGCGTGCAACCCGTGCGCCGCGTAGAGCGGGAGGCACCCTTCGGAAGCGCCGAGGATCGCGACGCGCCAGTCGCGTTCGTGCGCGAACGCCACGAACGCGGCGATCAGCCCGTCGAGGCGCTGCCGCGGGCCGATCGGGTCGCCGGAGACGATCGCGACTCCGCCGACGACGCGGTAGGCGAGGAACGCGGACTCGTCCGGTGTGAAGAAGTACGACTTGTCGGCGCGCAGCACGAACGGCGCGAGGGTGTCGACGCCCCACGCATGCACGAGCGCGCGGGCAAGCGCGCGCTCTCGTTCCTGCTGCACGACGCGGTGCCGCCACGGCGCGATCCAGCCCGCCACGACCCAGACTGTCGCGGTGATCCCGAGGAGCATGAGCGAGAGCGGGAACCAGTCGCCGAAGGCGCCGACGAAGTGCGGGGAGCCCCGGAGATGGATGCCGAGAAGGCCCTCGATCGTCTCGCGGCCCGCGAACCGGAACGTCAGCGGCTGGTCCGCGCTCGCGCGGTTCAACCAGACGGCGACGACCGAGTAGAGCGCGATCACCGCCACGGCCGTACCGGCGCGCCGCGCGACCAGGCCGCGGGCGTCCGCGTCGCCGGGGCCGTCGAAGTCGTGCCGTCGCGCGACGAGCAGGATCAGCACGACGACCGACGCAAGCGTCCCCTGGTTGAGCCCGTGCAGCACGTGGACGATGCTCGAGAGCGCCGTCACCGTCGTCGCGACCTGCCACGCGCGATGGCGCCGCCGCGCGAGACCTCGCGAGGCGACGAGCATCGCAACGGCGGCCGACGCGGCTGCCGCATGCGTCAGCGGCCCGACGGCGTCGGGCGTCAGCTTCGGCAGCAGCCCGCGGTTGTGGCCCGGGATGACGGCGTGGACGAGGTTCAGCAGCCCGGCGAGCGCGACCATCGTCGAGACGACGAGCGGTGCACGCGCGACGCTTCGCGGTGTTGCGAGCGCGGCGACACCGAGCGCCGTGACCGCCGCGGAGAGGTACACGACGTGCATACGGCCCGCTGCGTCGAGCGTGCTCTGCAACGGGACCTGGCGCACGATCGCGAGCGACACGCCGACCTGCAGGTACGTCCACACTCCGACTCCGAGCCCGACGATCGCGGCCGCCGCCATCCGCTCGAGGCGCGCCCAGCGCGCATAGAGCCCGATCAGCGCCGCCGCGACGCCCCAGACCGCGACGAACCACAGCAGTGGCGTCGAGGAGTGACGGGAGAGCTCGTCGAGCGGCAGGGCTTGTCCGATGTGCGGGCCGGGCAGCGCGGGGCGCACGACGTACAACCACCCGGTCGCGGCGATCGCGACGAGCAGCACGACCGGGACGCCGGCGGCCTTACGAACCATGGAGCCTCCGGGCGGCGGCGAGGTACGCGACCGAGGCGTGCCCGCGCCAGAGCGACCAGTTGTGGCCGCCGTGCACGACGAAGTACCGATGCCGCAGGTGCAGGCGCGTCAGCGTCCGTGCGAAGCGGTCGTTTTGCTTCAGCTCGCGGTCACCGGTGCCGCTGTAGAGCCAGAAGTACGCGTGCTCTCGCCGCAGCAGCTTCGCGACGCGCGCGATCGTCAGCTGCGGGCTGTTGCGGTGCAGGATCGCCTTGCCCTTCCCGAAGATCGCCGGAATCGCGTCGGCCTGCTCGTAACCCGACCAGCTCTCGACGACGCGGAACTCGCGCGGATGGTGCAGGGCGATGTTGAGGGCGCCGTACCCGCCCTCCGACAGACCGCCGATCGCCCGCACCGCGGTCGTCCGGTAGCGCTGCTCCACCGCGTGCACGACGTCGCGCGCGACGAACGTCTCCCACCCCTCGTGCGGGCGGACGCCGTTCGCCCATTCCTCGTCGGTGAACGCCCCCGTCGAGCCGAACGGCATGACGAGGATCAGCGGACGCGCACGGTGCAGCGCGACGAGCTCGTCCTCGACGACGCCCATGCGCACGGTGTCGATGAAGGCGCCGGGCCGCCCGGGCACGCCGTGCAACAGGTAGAGGACGGGGTAGCGCGTGCGCGGATGCGTCGCGTAGCCCGGGGGTAGGTAGACGTCGACCGGCTGCTTGCGGCCACCGAGCGCCGCGCTCGCGATGTAGAACCGCGTCGCGGTCCCGTGCACCCTGACGAACGGCGCGTCGTGCGGCGGTGCGAACCCTCGGTAGACCCAGTAGTTCTCGACGTAGCGGTACACGCCGAGCAGGCCGACGGCGGCGAAGACGAGCAGTGCGGCGCCCGCGGCCCACCCGCGCAGAGGGACCGGCAAGGCCGACGCCGACACAGCACCGTTGTACGCCGCCGCGCCTGACGAAAGGATTAACGGGCGAGGTGGGCGAGCGCGAGGTGCAGCCAGGCGCGCGCGTGCGCTCGCCAAAGCGACGTCTCGTGCGCGCCCTTGTACAGCTCGAAGAGGTGCGCCACGTGAGCCTGCGAGAGCTCGCGGTCGAGTTGCACGTTCTCGCCCGCAAAACGCGCGTCCCCGCGGCCGACGTAGAACGCGAACCAGGTGCGGCGGCTCTGGATGTCGTGCACGAGCGTGTGGACGTTCGTTGCCGGCCCGCGCGCGAGCGCTTTCGTCCCGGTCGGGTCGGTCGGGTGGAAGTACCCGGACCAGGCCTCGATCACGGAGAACACGTCGGGGTGGTGGAGGCCGACGACCGTCGCGCCGTAGCCGCCTGCGGAGACTCCGACGAGCGCACGGCCGCGGGCGGCACGGATGGTGCGGAAGTGGGCGTCGATGTAGCGCGGCACCTCGCGGGCGATGTAGGTCTCCCAGTCGCGGCCGGCGCCCCAGTTCAGGTACTCGGGATCCGTGTCGGAGTCGCGCGCGCCCTGCGGGACGACGAGGATCGCGGGGCCGGCAGCCCCGATCGCGGTCGCAAGCCACGAGTTGCCGAGGTAGGACGTCGACCCGGCCGGCAGCCCGTGCAGGAAGTAGACGACCGGATAGCGCCGGCCCGGCTGGTCGTCGTAGCCCGCGGGGAGGATGACCCGCGCGTGCACCTTGCCTTTCAGTGCGACCGAGACGATCCCCTCGTCGAGCTCGCGGTTCTGGTGCGCGAGGGCGCTCGCCCCGAGGGTGAGGGCGAGGACGGCGAGGACGAGAAACGCGCGGGCACGCACCCGTCCACCATGCCCGTTCAGGCCGTGGTCGGACCCCGGGAAGCAACGATTTCTTCAGTATTTCCTCGCTACCGTCGGCGTGGATGCTCGCCCTGGCCGCCGCTCTGGCAACCGCCGCGCTGCTCCCGGGCTTCGCACCGGCGGCGCAAGGGCCGGCGGGCGGGCAAGTGCTCCGCGGCACGTTCCCCGGCACCGTCCGCACCGGGTTCGTCTACCTGCCGCCCGGCTTCGACGTGGCGGAGCGCTACCCGGTGGTCTACCTGCTCCACGGCATGCCGGGCTCGCCGGACGAGTACGTCGACGGCACGCAGCTCGCCGAGTTCGCGGACACGGAGATCGCGGAGGGCAGCCTGCGGCCGTTCATCGCCGTCATGCCGGCGGCGGGGACGAGCCGCGACTACAACGGCGAGTGGGCCGGGCAGTGGGAGCGCGCGGTGGTCGACCTCGTGCCGTGGGTGGACGCGCATCTCCCGACGGTTGCCGCGCGGAGCGCACGCGTGCTCGCCGGCCTCTCCGCCGGCGCGTTCGGCGCAGTCGACATCGGCCTGCGCCACCTCGACCTGTTCGCGACGATCGAAAGCTGGAGCGGGTACTTCGACCCGTTGCACGACGGGCCGTTCAAGGACGCGCCGCGGACGGTGCTCGCCGAGCACGATCCGACGCAGCTCGTGCGTGGCGAGCGGCGGCTGCTCGCGCGGTATCCCACGCGCTTCTACCTCTCGACCGGCCCGCTGCACAGCCACTGGGCAAAGCCGGCGCAGACGATCGCGTTCGCTGCCGAGCTGCGCGGCCTCGGTCTTCGCTACACCCTGCGCGTCTTCCGCGACAAGAAGGGCGAGTGGCGTGCGCAGCTGGACGACGGTCTCAGCTTCGCGCTCGGCACCCCGTAGAATCCGCTCGGTGCTGGGAAACGTCCTGACCGCGATCGTGACGCCGTTCCGCGAGGACGGGTCGATCGATTTCGACGCGTTCCAACGCCTTGCGCGGCACCTCGTCGACAACGGCTCCGACGGCATCGTCGTCGCCGGGACGACCGGCGAAAGCCCGACCCTCTCCGACGAGGAGCGGATCGACCTCTTACGCGCCGCGATCGAGGCCGTCGGGAGCGACGCGACGGTCGTCGCGGGAACCGGGACGTACTCGACCGCTCACTCGGTCCACCTGACCGAGCGCGCGGCCGAGCTCGGCGCCGACGGCCTGCTGATCGTCACGCCGTATTACAGCAAGCCTCCGCAGCGCGGGATCGTCGCGCACTTCGAGGCGATCGCGCAGGCGAGCGACAAGCCGATCGTCGTCTACAACATCCCCTCGCGCGTCGTCGTGAACATCGAGCCGGCGACGATCACGGAGCTCGCGCAGATCCCGACGGTGCGCGCGGTCAAGCAGGCATACGACGACCTCGCGCAGGCGAAGCACATCGTCGATACCGGCCTCACCCTCTATGCGGGCGACGATAACCTGATCCTGCCGTTCCTCGAGCTGGGCGGCGTCGGCGGCATCTGCGTGCACACGCACGTCGTGGGACCGCAGGTCGCCGAGCAGGTGCGCGCGGTGCTCGACGGGGACGTCGAGCGCGGGCGCGAGATCGACAGAGAGCTCGCGCCGGCCTACGAGCTCCTCCGCGTGCAGACCAATCCGATCGCGATCAAGGCGGCCCTGAACCTCCTCGGCCACGCGGTCGGGGCGCACCGCCTGCCGCTCGTCCCTCCGACGGAGGACGAGGTGGGCGCCGTGCGCAGCTGCCTGGAGCGGCTCGGGCTGCTCGTCGCCGCCTGAGCGGCGCCGATCCCTACACTCCTGGGCCAATGACTGACGTGCTCCGCGTGATCCCCCTCGGCGGCCTCGGCGAGGTGGGCAAGAACATGACCGTCTACGAGCTCGGCGACGAGTCGATCGTCGTGGACGCCGGGATGGCGTTCCCGCGCGACGAGCACCTCGGCGTCGACGTCATCCTTCCGGACTTCGGCTACCTGCACGACAAGAACGTGCGCGCCGTCGTGCTCACGCACGCGCACGAGGATCACGTCGGCGCGCTGCCGTTCCTGATGCGCGAGATTCGCGTGCAGGAGATCTGGGCGACGCGCCTCACGCTCGGCCTCGTGAAGTCGAAGCTCGACGAGCACGGCCTGCTGCGCGCCGCCGAGCTCCGCGAGGTCGACCCCGAGGGACCGCCTGCCGAGATCGGCCCCTTCCGGCTCGAGTTCATCCGCATGGCGCACTCCGTCCCCGACTGCGTCGGGATCGCGATCGAGACGAGCGCCGGCCGCGTGTTCCACACGGGCGACTGGAAGCTCGACCACACGCCCGTCGACGGACTGCGCACGGACGTCGGCCGGCTCGCAGAGCTCGGCAACCGCGGCGTCGACCTGCTGCTCGGCGACTCGACGAACGCGGAGCGGCCCGGCTTCACGCGCTCCGAGCGCGTGGTCGGCGAGGCGTTCCGGCAGATCATCCCGAACCGCACCGGCCGCATCCTCGTCTGCAGCTTCGCCTCGAACATCCACCGCATGCAGCAGGCGATCGACGTCGGCGTCGCGTCGGGACGCAAGATCGTCGTCGTCGGCCGCTCGATGCGCCGCAACATGAACGTCGCGCGCAACCTCGGCTATGTCGAGATGCCCGACGACATGCTCGTCAAGGCAGCCGACATCGACGAGCTCGCACCGCACGAGCAGCTCGTGCTCTGCACGGGCTCGCAGGGCGAGCCGCTGTC
>Ga0066702_10000162_pt1 | contig 13608 bp, 12 predicted proteins | sample GraSoiAngelo_151_FD_66507 | JGI IMG/M metagenome (GOLD analysis project Ga0066702, IMG submission 66507) | Grasslands soil microbial communities from the Angelo Coastal Reserve, California, USA - 14_1009_12_20cm | ecosystem: Environmental > Terrestrial > Soil > Grasslands | place: USA...
GGAGGGCAACGCCGTCCACGACTGGCTGCACCCCGACCGGGTGGTGATCGGCAGCGACGACCGGACCGCCGGCCAGCGCCTGGCAGTGCTGTACGAGCCGCTCGGGGCGCCGGTGATCATCACCGATCCGGCCTCGTCGGAGACCATCAAGTACGCCTGCAACGCCTTCCTGGCGGCCAAGGTCTCCTTCGTCAACGCCATCGCCAACCTGTGCGCCGCAGTCGGGGCGGACGCCGTCGACGTGATCCGGGGCATGAGCTACGACCGCCGGATCGGGGCCGACCACCTGTCGCCGGGTCCCGGTTGGGGTGGTTCGTGCTTCCCCAAGGACACCAGCGCCCTCATCCGGATCGCCGAGGACCACGGCTACGACTTCGCCCTGCTGCGGGAAGCGGTGGCGGCCAACGAGCAGCAGTTCGACACCGTCGCCGACCAGGTGGAGGTGGCGGCCGGAGGCCGCCTGGAGGGGCTCACCGTGGCGGCGTGGGGGCTGACGTTCAAGGCGGGGACCGACGACCTCCGGGACTCGCCCGCCATATCGGTCCTGGAGCGGGTCAAGGCCCGGGGCGCGGTGGTGCGGGCGTTCGATCCGACCCGGCCCGATCCCACCCAGCCCTACCTCCGGAGCCTGGGCTTCGAGGTCCACGACGACCCGTACGAGTGCTGCCGCGGCGTGTCGGCCCTGGTGGTGCTCACCGAGTGGCCGGAGTTCCGGGAGTACGACCTGCGGCGGGCGGCGGCGCTGATGACCCGCCCGGCCGTGGTGGACACCCGCAACATGCTCCAGCCGGCCTCGGCCCGCGACGCCGGCATGGCCTACACCGGGATGGGCCGCTCCTAGCCCAGCTCCTACCGGGTCAACCGTGGAGCTGGGATCGGAACCACGGGATGGTGCTGGCCACGCCCTGGCGCAGCGGGACCTCCGGCTCCCAGCCGAGCGCGGTTCGGGCCAGTGTGATGTCCGGCTGGCGCCGGGTGGGATCGTCGACCGGCAGCGGCAGGTGCACCACCTCCGAGCGGCTACCGGTCAGCTCGATGACGATCTCGGCCAGCTCGGCCACGGTGAACTCGCCGGGGTGGCCGATGTTGACCGGGCCCACGTAGTCGGAGTCCAGAAGGGCCAGGAAGCCGCGTATCTCGTCGTCCAGGTAGGTGAAGCTGCGGGTCTGGCGGCCGTCCCCGTAGAGGGTCAGCGGCTCTCCCTGAAGGGCCTGGACGATGAAGTTCGACACCACCCGGCCGTCGTCGGGGCGCATCCGGGGCCCGTAGGTGTTGAAGATGCGGACGATGCGGACGTCCACCCCGTGCTGGCGGTGGTAGGCCATGGTCATCGCCTCGGCGAAGCGCTTGGCCTCGTCGTACACGCCCCTCGGGCCGATCGGGTTGACGTTGCCCCAGTACGTCTCGGGTTGGGGGTGGACCAGCGGATCGCCGTACACCTCGCTGGTGGAGGCCAGGAAGAAGCGGGCCTCCTTGGCCCGGGCCAGGCCGATGAGGTTGTGGGTGCCCAGGCTGCCGACCTTGAGGATCTTGATGGGGATCTCGGTGAAGTCCTTCGGGGACGCCGGGCTGGCCAGGTGCATGACCGCGTCCACCGCCCCGTCCACCGTCACAGGCAGGCTGACGTCGTGGAGGACGAACGCGAAACGGGGGTCGTCCATCAGCTCCCGGATGTTGTCCTCCCGGCCGGTGACGAAGTTGTCCACGCACACGACCTCGTCCCCGCGGGCGAGCAGGGCCCGGCACAACGCCGAACCCAGGAAGCCGGCTCCGCCGCTCACGACCACACGCATCGCGGCGACGATAGCGTCGCCCGCCCGGGTGGGCCGGGTGCCTGGTCGCCCCCGCCGGCGCCGCCTACCATGCCCCGCCATGCGGCCGGACGCCAGCGCCGTGGCCGCCGTCGTGGTGAGCTACGACAGCACCGGCTACCTGGGCCCCTGCCTCAGCTCCCTCCGGGCCGACGGGGTCGATTCGGTCGTCGTGGTGGAGAACGGTCGCAACGACCGCTCGAGGATGGCGGCGGTGGCGGCCGGCGCCGACTGGGTCCAGGCCGGCGCCAACCTCGGGTACGGCCGGGCCGCCAACCTGGGCGCCGGACAGGCGGGGGCGGCCGACGCCGACTACCTCCTGGTCTGCAATCCGGACATCGAGCTGCGCCCCGGCTCGGTGGCGGCCCTGGGGGCGGCCCTCGACGCCGACGCCGAGCTGGCCGCGGTCGGGCCCCGGATCGCCAACCCGGACGGCTCGCTGTACCCGTCGGCCCGGACCTTCCCGAACCTGGTCGACGCCCTGGGCCACGGCCTGTTCGGGCTGGTGGCGCCGCGCAACCGGTTCACCCGCCGGTACCGGATGCTCGACTGGGACCACTCCGCCCCGGCCCGGGTGGACTGGGTGTCGGGAGCATGCTTCCTCGTCCGGCGCCGGGCATGGGACCAGGTCGGCGGCTTCGACCCGGCCTACTTCATGTACATGGAGGACGTCGACCTGTGCTGGCGCCTGGGGCAGGCGGGCTGGAAGGTGGGCTACGTCCCCGCCGCCGAGGTCGTCCACATCCAGGAGGTCTCCGCCGATCTGCACCCCTACCGGATGTTGGCCGCCCACCACGTCTCGATGTGGCGCTTCGCCCGGGCCACGACGACCGGCGGGGCCCGGCTGGCCCTCCCCCTCGTCCTGGCCGGCCTGGCGGGCCGGTGCGCGGCCGCGGTGGTCCGCCGGCGCCTGGCGGGCCGGGTGCCCCCGGCTGGGGTGGCCGAGTCCCGCCCGCTAGCCTGACGCGCTGCTATGGGCCGAGCTTCGTCGAGCAAGAAGGTGGCGCGCGCCGCCGGGATAGGCGGCGGCCGGGTACACCGGCGCCAGACCCCGTGGGCGTACTACGGGATCATCGCCTTGATCGTCATCCTGGGCGTGGTCGGCACGCTCAGCAGCCGCCAGCGCCGCGACCACCAGATCAACAGCGGGGGCAACGTGCCCCCGACCATTGGGACGGTGTGGCAAGAGGGTTACGCGGTGTACGCCTGCGGCAAGTTCCTCGACCCGGTCAGCATCAAGGCGCCCGACCCCCAGGGCATCACCACCCGCACCCCCGGCATCATCAACATCGACCCCACGGTCAAGGCGGCGGCGGGCAGCAACGCCACCCTGGGCAAATTCGCCGACGCGGTGGGGATGAAGCTCAACGCGGCGGAGCTGCAGGTGCCCGGCGGCCACCTGTACGTCGACGGCGCGTCCTGCGAGGGCAAGGCCGGGCACGTCTACGTGAAGGAGTTCACCGGCACCTCCGACTTGGTGGGCCAGCTCTACAACGGGGCGCCGCGACAGCTGCCCAAGATCGACCCCGCCCTCATCCGCCTGCACAACAACGCCCTTCTCACCATCGCCTTCGTGCCGACCTCGGCCGCCGACAGCATCCCGGCCCCGCCGAAGTCGGTGACATCCGCCCTCACCGCGCTGGAGAAACAGCAGGCCAGCTCGGCGACCTCGACGCCACCCGTCAGCGCCGTCACCCCCACCACCGCGCCGCCCGCGTCCTCCTCGACGACCAGGTAATGAAGGCGGTCGTCCTGGTCGGGGGCGAGGGCACCCGGCTGCGGCCGCTGACCCTCACCACACCGAAGCAGATGCTGCCCGTGGGGGGCCGACCCATGATCGAGCGGGTCCTGGACTGGCTGGGCGGCCACGGCGTGGACGAGGCGGTGCTGTCGCTCGGATACCGGCCGGACGCCTTCCTCGAGGCCTACCCCGACGGCCAGGCGGGCGGCATCCGGCTGGCCTACGCGGTGGAGGAGACCCCGCTCGACACGGCCGGGGCCATCCGCTACGCCGCCCTCGAGGCGGGCATCGACGACATGTTCGTGGTGGTCAACGGCGACGTCCTGACCTCCATCGACGTCACCGCGCTGGTGGCCTTCCACCATGGCCGGGCGGCCGAAGCGACCATCGCCCTCACGCCGGTCGAGGACCCCTCCCGCTTCGGAGTGGTGCCCACCGACCCCGACGGGCGGGTGACGGACTTCATCGAGAAGCCGCCCCCGGGCGAGGCGCCGACCAACCTGATCAACGCCGGGACCTACGTCCTCGAGCCTTCGGTGCTGGAGCGGATACCCGGGGGGCGGCGGGTCTCGATCGAGCGGGAGACGTTTCCCGCCCTGGTCGCAGACGGGGCGCTGTACGCGCTGGGGTCCGACGCGGCATGGGTGGACGCCGGCACGCCGGCCACCCTCCTGGCCGCCAACCTGACCTACGCCCCTCTCGGACCGGACGGGCCGGGCGTGACCGCGAGCGTGGTCGCCGACGACGCCGTCATCGGGAAGGGGGCGCGCATCGAGCGGTCCGTCGTGATGAGCGCGGCGGTGATCGGGGCCGGGGCGGTGGTGGCCGATTCGATCGTCGGCGGGGGCGCCCGCATCGGAGAGCAGGCGCGGGTGACGAACCACTCGGTGCTGGGGTATGGGTCCGTGGTCGAAGCGGGGGCCGAGCTGTCCGAGGCGCGCCTCCCGCCAACCACCTGAGGCGGCCCGGGTGCGGGTTCTGGTCACGGGCGGGGCAGGGTTCATAGGGTCCAACCTGGTCGACCGGCTGCTGGCCGAGGGCCACCAGGTGGACGTGGTCGACGACCTCTCGGCCGGCAGCCTGGCCAACCTGGCCGAGGCCCGGCGCAGCCCGAATGGGCGGATGACCTTCCACCAGATCGACGTGCGGGCCCCGGCGCTGGGTGAGCTGATGCGCCGCAGCCGGCCGGACGTGGTGTACCACCTGGCCGCACCGGCGGCCGGGACCACCGCGCTGGAGGGGGCCGACAGCCACCTCATGGGTTCGCTCCGGGTGCTGGAAGGGGCCCGGATGAGCGGGGCGCAGAAGGTGGTCTTCTCCAGCGGGGCGGTCGTGTACGGCGAGCCCGACCCCGGCGACCTCCCTCTGCGGGAGTCGCATCCGCAGCGCCCGGCCGACCTGGACGGCGTGGCCAAGAAGGCGGTGGCCGACTATCTGTTCGCCTATCGCGAGATGCACAGCCTCGAGTACACGGTGCTGGCGCTGGCCCACGTGTACGGCCCCCGCCAGCCGGAGGGGCCGGTCGTGGCCACCTTCGCCGCCCGCCTGACAGCCGGCGAGTCGTGCACCATCCACGGGACCGGAGGCTCGACCCGTGACTTCGTGTTCGTCGACGACGTGGTCGACGCCATGGCCCGGGCGGCCGAGCGGGGCGGCGGGCTGCTGATCAACGTCGGCACCGGCCGGGAGACCGCCGTCCGGGATCTGTACCGGGCCATGGCCGCCCAGGCGGGGGTGGACCGGCCCGCGGCGCGGGGCCCGGACCGCCCCGGCGACGTGCGGCGCATCTCCCTCGATCCGGGACGGGCCTCGATCCACCTGGGGTGGAAGCCGTGGACGTCACTGGCGGAAGGCACCGCGGCCGTCCTGGACTGGCGCCGGGCCCACGCCTGAGGGCTCAGCGGAACAGGTCCTCCTGGTAGGGCCGGACGATCTCGGACCGGACCGACGACTCCCGCAGCCAGTCCGGGTCGACGCCGCGCACGATGGCCACCGGGACGCCGGCCGACTTGCCCATCACGAGCTCGGCGGCGGCCGCCAGCTCGTCGGCCACGCACACCTCGGTGACGGCCAGGGGGCGCCCGAGGGCGTCGCCGGTGCCCCTCAGGTCGACGACGGCGGCGATCCCGGCGGTGCCGATGGCCACGTCGGTCACGCCGCGTCGCCAGGTCCGGCCGAAGGTGTCGGAGACGATCACCCCCACCTCGAGGCCCGTCCGGGCCCGCAGCCCGTCGCGGATCCACCGGGCCGACCGGTCGGGGTCCACAGGCAGCAGAGCGGCCCACCCGGACGCCACGTTGGAGAGGTCCACGCCCGAATTGGCGCACACGAAGCCGTGGCGGGTCTCGGTCATCACCAGGTCGCCGCGGCGCCGCAACACCCGCACCGCTTCGGCCTCGACGTGGGCCTTGTGGGACAGGGGATCGCCGGGGTCGATGGCGACCAGGCGCCCTTCCGCCTTGGACACGACCTTCTGGGTCACCACCACCACGTCGCCCGGCTCCAGGCCGGCGTGGCCGGCGATCAGCTCGGCCAGGTCGTCCCCGGCCGCGACCTCGGGCAGCCCGGTGACGGGGATGAGGGCGATCGCGGTCATGCCGGGGCCAGCGCGTCCAGGGCCAGGCGGGCCAGGTGGGCGGCGGCCGCCGGGCTGGACATGACCGTAGGGCCGACCACGGCCCGCATGCCGGCCGCCTCCACGTCGGCGGCCCGATCGCGGTCGGCCTCGTCGATGACCAGGGCGGCCGCGTAAGGCGCCCACATGCGGGCCACGCCGGCGACCGAAGGTTCGTGACCCAGCTCCGACATCATCCGGTCGGCCGGCCCTTTGAGGGCCCGCCCGGCCACGATGGGTGACACCGCTACCGTCCGGCTCCGGCGGGCCGTCACCGCGGCGCCGAGGCCCGGGACGGCCAGCACCGGGCCGATCGACACGACCGGGTTCGAGGGGCAGATCAACACGGTGGCGGCCGCCCCGATGGCCTCGACCACGCCGGGCGCGGGCCGGGCCTGCTCGATCCCGGCCAGCCGGATCGACCGCACCGGGACCGAGTGGCGGGCGCCGACGAAGTACTCCTGGAACCCGATCTCGCGCCCGGCGCCGGTCCCGTCCGCCACGACGACCCGGGTCTCGACCCGGTCGTCGGACATCGGGACGATCCGGACGCCCAGCTCCCAGCGGGCCGCGATCTCCGCCGTCACCTGTGACAGGGGCGCGCCCTCGGCCAGCCGCGTGGTGCGGTACAGGTGGGTTCCGAGATCCTGGTCCCCCAGGTTGAACCAGCCCAGGCGGTCGCCGCTGTAGGCCCGCAGCTCGGCCATGGCCGACCACGTCTCGCCCTTGAGGCCCCACCCGGTGGCGGGGTTGATCATGCCGGCCAGGGTGTACGTGACGGTGTCGAGGTCGGGGCTGATGTGCAGCCCGTGCATGACGGCGTCGTCGCCGGTGTTGACGACCGCCGTGACGTCCGCGGGGGGGACCACGGAGACCAGCCCGCTCAGCATGCGGGCCGCCCCCACCCCTCCGGCCAGGGCCACGATCACCGGAGCACCCTATCCTCCGCGGTGTGTTCCAACGCCGGGCCGGAGGGCCCCTGCGCGTGGCGGTCGACGCCACCCCGCTGCTCGGGCAGCGAACGGGCATCGGCGTGGCGGTGGACGGCTACCTGCGGGGCCTGGCCGCCCGGGCCGACGTGGTCACGGCCGCCTACGGCCTGACCGGGCGGGGCTGGCGGCAGCTGCGGGGCCAGGTCCCGCCCGGGATCCCGGTGACCGCCCGCCCGGCGCCGGCCGCCGCCCTGCTGCGGGCATGGACCCGGGGCGACCACCCGGGAGGCCGCTGGTGGACGGGACCGGCGGACGTGGTGCACGGCACCAACTTCGTCGTGCCCCCGCAGCGGGGGGCGGGGCGGATGGTGTCCGTGTGGGACATGACCGCGGTGCGCTACCCGGAGCTGTGCACCCCCACGTCCCGCCTGTATCCCGGCCTGGTGGCCCGGGCGGTGGGCCGGGGCGCATGGGTGCACACCGGGGCGGCCGCCGTGGCCGACGAGATCTGCGAGCACTTCGGGCTGGACCGGGAGCGGGTCCGCGTGGTCGCCCCGCCCGTGACCGCGCCGGCCGGACCGGGCCGGGAGGACGCCCCGACCCGTCAGGGCGGCGAGCGGCCCTACATCCTCGGGCTGGGCCGCACCGAGCCGCGGAAGGACTTCCCGGTCCTGATCCAGGCCTTCGACCGGCTGGCCGCCCGCCATGCCGACCTGGAGCTGCGCATCGCCGGGCCGCCCGGTTGGGCGGAGCCCGAGGTGGCGGCGGCCGTGGCGCAGGCGGTCCACCGCGACCGGATCCGCCGGGACGGCTGGGTGGAGGACGCCGGTGCCCTGCTCGCCGGGGCGGCGCTGTTCGCCTACCCGTCCCGCTACGAGGGGTTCGGCCTGCCCCCGCTCGAGGCCATGGCCGCCGGGGTGCCGGTCGTGGCCACCCTGGCCGGCGCCCTCCCGGAAGTGCTGGGCGGGGCCGCCGAGCTGGTGCCGGTGGGCTCGGCGGAGGCGCTGGCGGCGGCCATGGAGGCCGTGCTGGACGACGACGATCGGCGGGCGCAGCTGGTCCGGGCCGGGCGGGAGCGGGCCGGCCGGTTCACCGTGGAACGGGCGGCCGAGGGACTGGTGGCCGCCTACCGGGAGGTGGCCGCCGACCGCCCCGGCTCGACGAGCTGATCGAACACCGGGGCGAACCGACCGGGTTGCGGTGCCCGCAGCGGGGGGCGGGCCCGACGACCGGCCGCGGTGGAGCCCCCGGCCGGCAGCAGGTCGCAGATGGCGCCGGCCAGGACGCCCGGATCGCCGGGGGTCACCAGGCGCCCGGCCGGGCTCTCGCCGCGGGCGGCGGGGCCGAGGATGTCGAGCGGGCCGCCCGCCGCCCCGGCCACGACGGGCACGCCGCTGGCCAGCGCCTCCACGATCACCAGCCCGAAGGGCTCCGGCTCGGTGGTCGCCAGCACGAACAGGTCCAGGTCGGCCATGAGCTCCGGGACGTCCCCGCGGTGCCCCATCCAGTGGACCCCGGTGAGACCGCCGGCCCGGCGGCGGAGCTCGTCGGCGTAGGCCTCCTTGCCCGGCACGGGTGACCCGGCGATCACCAGGAGCACCTCGGGCCGGCGGGCGGCGACGAGGGGGAAGGCGTCGAGGAGCACCCCGAAGCCCTTCCAGGTGTCGATGCGGGCCACGGACCCGATCAGGGGGACGCCGTCGGGGAGGCCGGCGGCGGTGCGGAACCGGCCCGCCCGATCGGGGCCGAAGCGGTCCGGGTCGGCGTCGTCCACGATCGTCACGACGTTGGCCGGGTCGAGCTGGGCGGCGACGGCGCCCGACACGGCTATGACGGTCGTGGCGAAACGCCGGGCCAGGAACCGCTCGACGCCGAGGGCGGCCCGGGACTGGAACACGATCTCGCGGGCGTGCCAGACGTGGGGCCGGCGGGTCAGCCAGGCGGCCGCCCATCCGTACCACGAGTGGAGCGAGTTGGTGTGCACCACCCCGGCGCCGACGCCGCGCACCAGGCGGACCAGGCGGGCCACCACGAGCGGCCAGGCGGCGGCGAAGCGGACCCAGCGCAGCGGGCCGCCGGACGTGGTCAGACGGGGCATCGGGAGGACGTGCACCGTGGCCCCGGCGGCGGCATACTCGGCGGCCAGCCGGACCGGGCCCGGGACGGCGACGTGGCAGCTCCAGCCGTCGGCCGCGAGCTGCCGGAGCATGCCGATCAGAGCGTGCTCGGAACCGCCCCCGTCGCCGACGGGCTGCACAGAGAGGATCCGTTTGTTGCGTGTGGCGGTCAATGCGGAGCAGCTCCTGTACCGGTCGCCGGGCGGGATCGGCCGGTACACGGCGCAGCTGCTCACTCTACTGCCGGCCGCCCATCCCGACTGCGAGGTGGTGCCGGTCGTGGGCCGGCACACCGAGGCGGAGGTCCAAGCCGCGCTGTCCGCCTTCGGGGTGAGCGAGGCGGTGCGCCGACGCGCCGCCGGCCAGGCGCTGCCGGCGGCGCTGATGTACGAAGCGTGGGTCCGGCTGGGGTGGCCTCCCTTGCGGGGCGTCGATGGGGCGACCCTGGTGCACGCCCCGTCGGCCGCGGTGCCGCCCGCGTCCGGCCGGCCGCTCGTGGTGACCGTCCACGACGCCGCGCCGGAGCTGTTCCCCGAGGGGTTCACCGCCCGCGGCCGCCGGTTCCACCGCCTGGGCATGGCGGCGGCGGCCCGCCGGGCCGAGGTGGTGATCACCGTCAGCCAGTCGGCGGCCGACGAGATCGCGGCCCACACGCCGATCGGCGCCGACCGGATCGTGGTGGTGCCCAACGGGGTGGATCCGCCGGCGGCCGACCCGGCGGCCGACGCCGAGGCGCGGGCCCGGCTGGGGCTGGCCGGCCGGCGATACCTGTTCTGGGTGGGCAGCCTCGAGCCCCGCAAGGGCGTCGGCACCCTGGTCGCGGCGGCGGCCGAGCTCAAGCGGTCGGGGGCCCACCCCGACCTTCTCACCGTCGTCGGCGGCTACGCCGGCTGGCTCAACGACCACTTGATCGCGCCGGCCGACCGGGCCGCCCTCGGGGACTCACTGGTCGAGGCCGGTCGTCTGTCCGAAGCGGACCTGTGGGCGCTGTACCGCGGCGCCGCCATCTTCGCCTTCCCGAGCCACCACGAGGGCTTCGGGCTGCCCGTGCTCGAAGCCATGAGCCAGGGCACGCCGGTGGTCGCATCGGACATCCCGGCCATCCGGGAGGTGGCCGGTGACGCCGCCCTGCTCGTCCCGCCGGGCAACGTGGCGGCCTGGGCCGGCGCGCTGGACGGCCTGCTGGCCGACGAGACGGGGCGGGCCCGCCTCGGGGGGGCGGGGCCGCGCCGGGCGGCCCGGTTCACCGCGGCGGCCACGATGGCCGCCACCCACGCCGTGTACCAGACGGTAGGGTCCTCCGGATGAAGGTGCTGGTCACGGGGAGCAAGGGCTTCGTAGGCCAGTGGCTGATCGCCCACCTGGAGGAGCAGGGGGACGAGGTGATCGGCCTCGACACCGAGGTGGACATCACCGAGCCGGCCGGCCTGCGGGATGTCGTCACCACCGCCGCCCCCGATGCCATCTGCCATCTGGCCGCCCTGGCCAGCGTCGGGGCGTCCTGGGGGGCGTCGGAAGCGACATACCAGGTCAACACGGTCGGGACGGCCAACGTGCTCGACGCCGCGCTGGCCTGCGCGGCCCGGCCCCGCGTCCTGCTGATCAGCTCCTCGGAGGTCTACGGCCGGGTGACCCCGGCCGACCTGCCTCTGGGCGAGGACCGCCCCTTCGCCCCGGTGAGCCCGTACGCCGCCAGCAAGGCGGCGGCGGAGCTGATCGGGCTGCAGGCGTGGCTGGGGTCGGGGCTGGAGGTGGTGCGGGCCCGCCCGTTCAACCACACCGGTCCCGGCCAGCGGCGCGACTTCGTGGTGCCGGCCCTGGCGGCTCAGGTCGCCCAGGCGGCCCAAGCGGGGTCGGACGGCCTGCACACCGGCAACCTCGACGCCCGCCGCGACCTCTCCGACGTGCGCGACGTGGTCCGGGCCTACCGCCTGCTCCTGACCGACGGCCAGGCGGGGGCGGTCTACAACGTGTGCCGGGGGGAGGCGGTCAGCATCCGGGCCATCGCCGAGCGGTTGCTCGCCATCGCCGGCCTGGACCTGCCCATCGTCGTCGACGCGGAGCGGCTGCGGCCGGTCGAGATCCCGGAGCTGCGGGGGGACCCGACCCGGATCGGGGGGGCGGTCGGGTGGGAGCCGGTCTACGACCTGGAGCGCACCCTGGCCGACGTCCTGGCCTTCTGGCAGCACGGCTGACGCCCGGACGCGCCCGTGCCGGCCGCGGGCGGCCGGCACGGGGCGGGGGGGAACTGCCGGGGGTCAGCCCAGGCCGACGGCGGAGCGCAGGGCCTGCTCCTGGGTGGCGGCCGCGCCGCGCACCGACTGGATGAGATCGCGGGCCGTCTGGGGCAGAACCTCCTCGAGGCGGTCCAGCTGGTCCTCGAACTGCTGGCGGACCGGCGCCACCGCCTCGTCCACCGACTTGGCCAGGTCGGTCAGCTGGGTCCGCACCGCGGCGGCGTCGGGCAGCTCGGAGGGCAGCGCCTCGCTCGACACCTTGACCAGCTGGGCCCGTAGCTCGGCCAGCTGCCCCCGGGCCGCCTTGACGTAGGTCTCCAGCTGCGAGTTGAAGGTCGTCGAGAAGGACGACAGGGCGGCCAGCTGGGCCTCGATCTGCTTGGTCAGCTCGACCCGCTGGACCTGGGCCCGCTGGAAGCCGAGCACCCCGAGGCCGACGGCCACGTAGGCCGCTTCCTTGAGGGCATTGTTGAAGTCGGCGGTGGCCTTCTCCAGATCGATGTTGGGAACCGTGAACTCCGGCATCTGCGTCCTCCTGCGAACGGTTGTGCTTGCTGTGGTTAGCATCGTATAACAGTTGCAAGCACTCGGCAAGCCATCGTGACCCAAGTCACGCCGGCCGGCCGGGGGATCGGTGCCGTGGCGGGACAGGCCTGACGGGCCGGGCCCGTGGCCCATTAACTAGTGTCTTCCCTCCGGATGGCAACCGAATCCCCCCCGCCGGCGCCGGCCGTGGTGGCCGTGGTCGTGACCTGCGACCCCGGCCCGTGGTTCCCCGAAGCGCTGGCGTCCCTCGCCGCCCAGGACTACCCCAACCTGTCGGTCCTGGTGATCGACGCCGGCAGCCGGGACGACCCGACGCCCGCAGTGGCCGCCGTGATGCCCGGGGCGTTCGTGCGCCGGCTGGAGCAGCGCACCGGCTTCGGACGGGCCGCCAACGAGGTGCTGGAGATGGTGGAGGGGGCTTCCCACTACCTCTTCTGCCACGACGACGTGGCTCTGGCCCCTGATGCGGTGCGGGCCCTCGTGGAGGAGGCCTTCTTCTCCAACGCCGGGGTGGCCAGCCCCAAGTACGTGCAGTGGGACGACCCGGACCGGCTGCTCGCGGTCGGCCTGACGACGGACAAGGTCGGGGCCCGGCGCAACCTGGTCGAGCCGGGCGAGCTGGACCAGGAGCAGCACGACGGCGTCCGGGAGGTGCTGGTCGCCCCCGCCGGGGCCACTCTGGTCCGGGCCGACCTGTTCCATGCCCTGGGCGGATTCGACCCGGTCATCGACGGCGAGGGCGAGGACCTCGACCTCTCGTGGCGGGCCCGCATCATCGGGGCCCGGGTGATGGTGGTGCCGGCGGCCCGGGTGCGCCACCTGCAGGCCGGCGCCGGCGGCCTCCGGCCCCGCCGCCGGCAAGCTGACCGCCGCGAGGCCAACCGCTACCGGACCATGCTGACCTGCTACCGCTGGTACACCCTGCTGTGGATGGTGCCGCTGGCCGCCTTCTGGGCTCTCGGGGAGGCGGTGACGCTGGCCCTCCAGGGCAAGGTGGGCGAGGCCCGTCCCGTGCTGCGCGCTCTCAGCGCCGCCACCCGCCAGCCCGCCCAGCTGCGGCGGGCCCGGTCCGCCGTCCAGCACCACCGCCGCATCGGCGACCGGGACCTGCGCTCGCTGCAGGTCCGGGGCAACGCCCGCCTCCGGCTGTTCGTGCGGTCACGGGTCGACGACGTGCGCACCGAGCTGGAGCACCAGGGCCTCATGCCGAGACCCCGCCCGGACCTCTTCGAAGGCTCCGAAGTCGACGCCGACGGTCGGGTGGTCGCCCCGCCCCAGCCCGAAGGCCCCGCCCCCCGGCGGCGCAGCCTCAACGGCACCCTCGCCGCCGTCCTGGTCGTCGTCTTCGTGATCGGCACCCGGTCGCTGTTCGGCAAGGGTCTGCCGCACGTGGCCACCCTGCCCGACACCTCGGCGGGGTGGGCCGGCATCTGGAGAGCCTGGTGGTCGGCCTGGCAGCCGGCCGGTCTGGGGGTGGCGGCACCCTCCTCGCCCGCTCTGGCCCTCCTCGGCCTGCTGGGGACGGTGCTGTTCGGGGCGGTGGGCACCCTGGAGCACGTCGCCGTCCTCGGGCCGCTGGTCATCGGCCCGCTGGGTGCCTACCGGGCGGC
>Ga0066702_10000163_pt1 | contig 13598 bp, 10 predicted proteins | sample GraSoiAngelo_151_FD_66507 | JGI IMG/M metagenome (GOLD analysis project Ga0066702, IMG submission 66507) | Grasslands soil microbial communities from the Angelo Coastal Reserve, California, USA - 14_1009_12_20cm | ecosystem: Environmental > Terrestrial > Soil > Grasslands | place: USA...
TCGGGCCGCGACCCGATCGACCTCGAGGAGCTGTTCAGCCACCTCCGCGACGATGATCGCCTGGACCAGCCGATGCCGGCCGGCACCAAGATGGGTCACATCCACCTCCACGTGGCCGACGTCGACGATGCTCTGCGCTTCTACCACGACCTCGTCGGCTTCGACGTGATGGGTCAGGTGCCCGGCGTCGGCTTCGTGTCGGCCGGCGGATACCACCACCACGTAGGCCTGAACACCTGGGCCGGTCAAGGTGCCCCGCCGGCACCGTCTGGAACGGCGGGCCTTCGCCGCTACACGATCGAGCTTCCCACGCAGCGCGACCTCGACGATGTCATCGGTCGCCTGGAGCATGGCGACGTCCGGCTGGTCGAAGAGGACGACGGCCTGGCGGCGGCGGACCCATCGGCGAATCGGGTCCTGTTTCGCGTCGCCGGCGACCTGGCTAGGCTGTAGCCATGACGTCCCCACGATGGGACACCGACGAGCGCGGCCACGGAATCGCGGACGCTCGGGGCAGGCTGCCTACGATCTTGGAGCTCGCTGAGTTGGCCCAGTCACAGGAGTGGGTGGCCGAGGATCCCGAGGCCCACCTGCTGCCCGGCCTCCGGGATCGGGTGGATATCTCCGGGCTCAGCATGGAATCGGCCCAGGCGGAGCCGGACGGGTCGTTCAGGGTGCGCCTTTTCTCCTCGACGAAGCAGTCACGTCGAGAGATCCGTCAGTCGGTGTGGGCCATCCTCGGTGGAATTGCCGAACTCACAACTCTGGTCCGCGAGACGCAGAGCGGAAACGCGACCATTTTCGACGTGGTGACAGGCATCCCGCCGGGCGGCACTTTCGCTACGCATGGGCATACGGTGCGAATCGAGGTCGAGCAGCCCGCCTGAGCGCTAGGTAGCCATTGCTCGGCGCCGCTCGACAGCTTCTGCCAGAAGCGTGGCCAGGTCGAAGACCTGCAGCTTCGCGCCCGTCTCGCGCACTCCGTCGTCGAGCATGACTGTGCAGAACGGGCACGCCACCGCGAGCGTCTCGGCCCCGGTCGCGGCCGCTTCACGTACGCGCTCCTGATTGATCGGCCGGCCGCGCTTCTCCTCCATCCACATGCGGGCACCACCGGCGCCGCAGCAGAACGTGCGCTCCCGGTTGCGCGGCATCTCAACAGCCTGGCCGACGGCCGCCACCAGCTCGCGCGGCGCGGTGTGGACGTCGTTGTGCCGGGCGAGATAGCACGAGTCGTGATACGTGATCGTTCGCTCGCTGGGCATCGGCGCGAGCTTGCCTTCGTTGACCAGGTCGGCCAGGAACTGTGTGTGATGCACGACTTCGTACGTGCCTCCGAAGTCCGGGTACTCGTTGCCGATCGTGTTGAAGCAATGCGGGCAGGTGGTCACGATCTTCTTTACGCCCGAATCGTTCAAGGTCGCCACGTTTTCACCGGCCAGTCGCTGATACGTGTACTCGTCGCCCATGCGTCGGGCGGGGTCTCCGGTGCACGCTTCGCGGGGCCCGAGGACCGCGAAGTCGACCCCGGCCATCTGCATCAACTTGGCGGTCGAGACGGCCGCCTTGCGCGCACGCTCGTCGAATGCCGGCGCGCAGCCGACCCAGAACAGGATCTCCGGCGGTCGCTCGCCGGGCTGCAGAACGCGAACGCCGAGTCCTTCCGCCCACTGCATGCGGTCGGCCTGCGGTTTGCCCCACGGATTGGAGGTGCGGTCGACGTCGCGCAGCATCGTGCCGGCCTCATCCGGGAACCGCGATTCGACCATCACGAGGTTGCGGCGCAGGTCGATCACGTGGTCGATGTGCTCGATGCCGACCGGGCACTCGCGCACGCAGGCGCCACAGGTCACGCAGTCCCAAACGATGTCGTCGGTCACGGCATTGGGCACGATCGGCGAGGCAGCCCCGCTGACAAGGTGGTCGCGCATCGCCATGATCAGGAGCTTTGGCGACAGCGCCTTGCCGGTCGCGTAGGCGGGACAGACGTCCTGGCAGCGGCCGCATTCCGTGCACGACATCGTGTCGAGCATCTGCTTCCAGGTCATGTCGGCTGCGCGCGCGGACCCGAAGCGGACCTCTGCTTCGGGCTTCTCGAAATCGATGGGCTCGATGCGGCCGCGCGAACGTGTTCTCCCGAAGTACACGTTGAAGGCGGCGACCAGGATGTGGAGGTGCTTCGAATAGGGGAGATAGACGAGAAAGGAAAGGATGATCAGCACGTGCCCCCACACCGCTGCGCGTTCGAGCACCGGGGCCGCGGGCGCGACCACGTGCGACAGCGCGTCGGATATGGGCGCCCACTGCTCCGGGTAGTCGTTGAGGCGCAGCGCGATCTGTGACGCATGCCACAGAAGCAGCGTGCAGACGATGCCCGCGATCAAACCGAGGATGAGGTCCGCCTCGCCCAGGTGGCTGCCTTTGAAGCGAGCCGGTCTCTGCACCTTGCGGATCAAGAAGGCCGCGATCACGCCGATCAGCACGACCAGCGCGAACACATCGACCAGTAACGCGTACCAACCCTGCGCGCCGAGCCAGGGCAGGGTGGAGCGAGCGTCGACCGCGCCGATCATGGCGATGACGATCGTCGGGAAGAGAACGAGGAATCCCCAGAAGATCGCGGCGTGCACCAGGCCGGGGACCAGCCGCTGGAGCAGCTTGCTCTGGCCGATCACGATGGTCGCCTCAGCGCGTGCCCGCGCGGGAATGTTGTCGAAGCGCGCCGCCGGCTTCCCCGAGTGCAGAAGCCTGTAGAGCGACCATGCGCGGCGCGTGAAGAGGGCGACGGCGACCCCGATGGCGACCGCCAGCGCGATGGCCTGGACGACGATCACTTCTGCTTGCGGATCTCGGCGGAGATGGCGGGGACGATCTCCTTCAAGTCTCCGGTCACCGTGTAGTCCGCGTTGAGCATCAGCGGCGCCTGCGGGTCGGAGTTGATCGCAACGATTCGCTTTGCTCCCTTGAGGCCCGCCATGTGCTGTGTCGCGCCAGAGATGCCGCATGCGATGTAGACCTCGGGTGCGACCTTCGTTCCCGTCTGGCCGACCTGGTCCGTGTGAGGCCGCCATCCGGCGCTCGTCACCGCGCGTGAGCAACCCACCGCGGCGCCGAGCAGCGAAGCGAGCTCCTCGATGATGGCGAAACCCTCTTTCGAACCCACACCGCGTCCGCCGCTGACGATCACCTTCGCGGTCGTCAGCGAGACGCCGCCGTTCGCCGGCGCGACGTGGTCGGAAACCCGAACGATCAGGTCCGCTTCGTCCGGCGCCTTCACGTCGACCTCGACCGGGGGCGCCCCGGAGTCTGCGGGCACGGTGTGCGCCGCGACCGTGATCAGCGGTCGCGGGCTGTGCAGGCGCGCGTCTTCGAGCAGGCTGCCACCCCAGCGCTGGCGCGTCACCTGGACCGGGTCACCCGGCGTTGCCGCGATGCAGTTGGCTGCAAATGGCAGACCGGTGCGTGCGGCGAGCCGAGCCATGACCTCGTTGCCCCTATCGGTTCCGGCCGCGAAGACTGCGGAGACATTCAGGTCGTCCGCCGTGACTGCAAGGGCGGCCGCCAGCGCATCGGGTGCGAAGGGCTGCACCGCGTCCATTCTCAGCGACCGTGGCTCTCCGAATTTCCGCGCCAGCGTCAGCGCCTGCCGCGACGGCTCGTTGTCCTCCATCAGCACAAGGACGGTCACAGCAGGCCGGCCTTCTGGAGGACTTGCACAACAGCGGGGGCGGCCGCCGCACCGTTGCCCAGGGATTCGGCGCGCCGGCCCTGGCCGGCCGGCACAGCCAGCCTGACCAGCTCCAGCCGAGGCGCTGGCCGGGACGGATTGCTCACCACGATAGGTTTGCTCCGCGCCCGCATCTTGCCTGGCACGGATGGATAGCGAGGGAGGTTCAGCCCTTCCTTGACCGTGAGCACCGCGGGCAGCGGCACCACATAAACGTCCCGGCCGCCCTCGACCTCCTGCTCGCACCGCACCGACGAGCCGTCGATGGTGACTTTCTTCAAGCCCGTCACGCATGGCCGCCCTAGCGCGTACGCGATACGGATACCGACCTGAAACCCGCCCGAATCGGCCGATTCGTTGCCCAAGAAGATGATGTCGAAGGGACCGTTCGCGGCTTCATCCGCGCGGATCGCTTCCAGCAGCGCAGCAGCGCTCGCCTCCGCGTCCCATTCCTGGCCGTCGGTCTGGATGTGAATGGCGCGGTCGATGCCGAGTGCCATGGCATCGCGCAGCTGCTCCACCGCCTCAGGTGGGCCGAGCGTGAGGACCACCGAATCGCCTTGGTTCGCCTCGATCAGGCGAACCGCCTCCTCGACACCGCACTCTTCGTGCGGGCTCATCGTGAAACCGAGGTGCTGCGTGTTGATCGCGCGCGCATCATCGGTCAGCAGGATCCGCCCACCGGTGATCGGTACCCGTTTGATGCAGACAGCGATGCGCATTGTCTAGGCCCGAATGCGTGTGTTCTCGGGATCGAACAGCGGGGTCGCACCGGCAACAGCGACGGTCACGGGGTAGCGCTCGCCCATGTACTCGACGAGCAGCTGGTTGCCGCCCACCGCGTGCTCCGGCGTCAGGTAGGCCATCAGGATGTGCTTCCCCACGGACGGCCCTGCGCCGGCGCTGGTCACGTATGACCCGCGACCGAGACGATCGACGATCCGCTTGCCTTCTCGCGTGAGGATCGGTTCCCGGCCGAGCATGTAGCGCTTCTCGCCGCTTCTGGAACGGTGGTCGTCGACCGTAAGCGTGCACAGGATTGCGGCCGGCTCTTCCTCGCGGTGGCGGAGATGCGCCGCTTTGCCGACGAAGTCCTCTTCCTTCACTCGAGGAGCGGTCATGCCGGCCTCGACCACGTTGTATTCGGTCTCCAGCTCGTTGCCATGGGCGCGATAGCCCTTCTCCAGCCGCCCGGTCGTGCCGTACACGCCGATGCCGCAGGGAACCAGGCCGTGCGGCCGCCCCGCCTCCCACAATGTGTCCCACAACTTCAGTCCCTGTTCGATCGGTATGTAAAGCTCCCAACCCAGGTCGCCGACGTATGAGATTCGAGACGCGAGCACCCTCTGCGTGTCCACCTCAATCGTGCGGCACGTGCCGAACTTGAAGCCTTCATTCGAGACGTCGTCCAAGGTGACCGCCCCGAGGATGGCGCGCGCGCGCGGACCCCAGAGTCCGAGCGTCGTCATGGATGAGGTCATGTCCACGAGCTCGGCCCCCGCGACGAGCTGGTCGCGAAACCATTTCTTGTCCGCCATCCCTGCCGCGCCACCCGTGACGACCCGGAAGTGCTGGTCGCCCAGCCGCATGATCGTGAGGTCTGACTTGAAGCCGCCGTTATGGCTGAGCACTGGCGTGTACACGACGCGTCCGATGGGGACGTCCATCTGGCGCAGCGCCGCGCACTGCACCGAGGCAAGCGCTCCCGGCCCTACGACGTCGAAGATCGTGAAAGCCGAGAGGTCGAACAGTCCGGCGCGCTCGCGCATCGCGAGGTGCTCGGCGTTGATCAGAGGCGACCACCAGCGCGACTCCCACTCGGACGTCCTGCGCGTGACCCGATCCCCGAACTCTTCCAGCAGAGGCGCGTTCGAGTCGTACCACTGCGGCCGCTCCCAACCCGCAGCCTCGAAGAACATCGCGCCGAGCTCACGCTCGCGCACGTGGAACGGCGCGAGCCTGATGTTGCGGTTCGAAGCCCACTGCTCGCTCGGATGGACGATGCCGTACGTCTTGTTGAATCCCTCGGCCGCCCTCGCGCGCACGTGCGCGCGCGTCTTTTGGTGCTCGTGGAAGCGCGCGATGTCAGACGAGTGGAGGTCGATCTCCGACTCTCCATGCACCATCCACTCGGCAAGGGATTTGCCGGTGCCGGGTCCTTCTTTCACCCAAACGGCGGCGGCTGACCACAGTCCCTTCACGTCGGGCGACTCGCCGAGCACCGGCATTCCGTCCGGCGTCAGAGAAAGAATGCCGTTGATGGCGTATTTCACACCGACTGATTCGTCGCCCACGATCTCTGGCATCAGCTCGAGCGCGTGCTGCATCTGCTCTTCAAAGTCGGCTTCGGTGAAGGGGAACTCGGTGGGAGAGAGGGCCGCTTGCTCGACGGGAGGCAAGTCCTCCGGGTCATAGAGGATCGGCCGGTGCGCGTAGGAACCGATCTCCAGGTCGCCGCCGGCCTGACGCTCGTACATGTTGGTGTCCATGTCGCGCACGATCGGATGCTCGATGTCCGACTTGGCGCCGCGGAAGCGCGGCACTGGTCCGATGTCGATCATCTGGTGCACCGCCGGCGTGAGGGGAATCGTTGTCCCGGCCATCCGCGCCACACGTGGGCTCCACACGCCGCAGGTGACGACCACCGTCTCCGTCTCGATATCGCCCTGCGTGGTCCGCACGCGGCGAACTCGCCCGTGCTCCACGTCGATGCCCGTCACCTCGGTCTTCGCCGAGACGTGGAGGGCCCCCGCGGCCTGGCCGTTCTCGCGCATCAGCGTGCCCGCGCGCAGGGAATCGACCACCCCCACACCCGGCGTGTAGAAGCCACCCAGGATCACCGACTCCTCGATGTAGGGGACGAGCTCCTTGACCTGAGCCGCGCTCACGAGCGAGGTCGGCGCGATGCCCCATGACTCCGCCGAAGCCATCCGCCGGGTGAGCTCCTGCATCCGCTCTTTGGTTCGCGCGACCTCGACGCCGCCTGACTGGATGAACACCCCGAGCTCCTTGTACTGGCGGACGCTGTCCATCGTCAGCGCGGTCATCTCCTTGGAGTGATCGACCAGGTAGATGAAGTTGGAAGCGTGGCCGGTCGATCCGCCCGGGTTCGGCAGCGGGCCTTTGTCGACCAGGACGATATCGCGCCAGCCCAGTCGCGTCAGGTGGTACGCGAGGCTGTTGCCGACAATTCCGCAGCCGATGACGACGCATCGCGCGTGGGCCGGCAGGCTCATTCGGGTTGGTAAGGCGAGCGCACCTCTTCGGGGAGCTCGTACCAGCGCATCCGGTCCCCGACCTGCGCCCGCATCCGCCATTTCAGCGGCTTCGGCTGCGCCTCGACCACTGCCCAAAGCTCGTCCAGGCGCGAGCTCACCAGGGCACGATCCACATCGAGCTCATCCACCGTGTGGCGCAGCTTTTCGATGTTGATCTGGAGTGTCCGGTACATGCCCCAGTCGTCCGCGACCAGCCTTGCCAAGTAGACCGGATCGATCGCCTCGTCGTCGTTGGTTTTGATCGGATGGTCGAGCAGGAGCGCGGTGAGGTCGACCATGTCCTTGCGGTTGACCTCGTAGATCTGCAGCTTGCTGAGCAGGAGGTCGGATGGGCTCGCGCATGGTCCTTCGTGGCCGAGCCTGTTGCGCAGGTCGATCACGTGCGACATCCGGATCACGTCGATGAAGACGTCGACCTGCTTGCCGTTGCTTCCGTCGAAAAAGTAAAGCCGGCGGTCGCCCTGCATCAGGTTGAAGCGTTCGTTCGCCTCGTAGCCGAGCGATGGAAAAAATGCGAGCGCCCGCTTGCGGTCCTTGGTCGAGATCACATAGTCGAGGTCGCCGTACTTCCTTTTGAGCGGAGCGCTGTGGGCGCTCGGCGAATGGAGGTGGATGCCCGCACCGCCGAGCAGCTTGACCCCGAGCTTCTGCGCCTTCGCGGCTTCTGCGACACGCTCGGCCTCGGCAATCGTGTCCGGAAGTGGCCCGTTGGATGTCACTCGGGCGAGATCTCGATCACGATCGTCTTGAGGTCCGTCATCTGCTCGAGCGCGAACCGTCCGCCGACGCGCCCGATGCCGCTCTTCTTGCCGGCCCGGCCGCCGAAGGGCAGATGCGCCTCCCAGTAGTTCGTCGACTCGTTGATGTTCACCCAGCCTGTCTCGAGCTGGTCCGCAAATCGAAGCGCGCGGGACAGGTCCTTCGTGTACACGGCGCCGAGCAGGCCGTACGGAGAGTCGTTCGCAAGGTCCAGCGCCTGCTTCTCGTCGCGGAACTTGATGATCGGCGCGATCGGCCCGAAAGTCTCCTCGCGGCTCACGCGCATCGTCGGCTCGACTCCGTCGAGGATCGTCGCGTGGTAGTAGAGGCGGGTCGGAAAGCCCTTCGCGCGCTCGCCGCCGAGCACGAGCTTGGCGCCGTTCTTCAACGCGTCCGCGATGTGCTGGTCCATCTTGGTCGCGACGCCTTCGTTGTTGAGCGGCCCGAGCGTGGTGTCGTCCGCGAACGGATCGCCCAGTCGCAGCGCGCGCGCCGCGTCCGCCAGACGCGCCACGAACTCGTCTCGGACGGGCTCTTCGACGAGGATGCGCTCACCGGCGGTGCAGCTTTGGCCGGCGCAGAGGTAGCAGCCGACGATGGCGCCCTCGACCGCCTTGCCGATATCGGCGTCCGCGAAGACGACCTGCGGCCCGTTGCCGCCCAGCTCGAGCATCACGTGCTTGCCCGCCGCACGCTTCGCGACGGAAGCTCCCGTCTCGGTCGAGCCGACGAAACCGACGCCATCGACCAGAGGGTGGCCGGCCACCTCGTCGCCGACCTCGGCGCCAGGCCCGGTCACCAGGTTCAGCGCACCGGCCGGAAAATCCGCCTCGGCCATGCATTCCATCAGAGCGACCGAGATGACGCTGGTCGAGGTCGCCGGCGTCCACACGACGCAGTTGCCTGCGGCGAGCGCCGGTGCGATGAGCTCGGCCGCCATCGTCAGCGGCCAGTTCCAGGGCGTGATCACGCCGTATACGCCGCGTGGGTAGTGGCGCGCGAGGACCAGCTTGGTCGGGCTTGCGGATGGAAGGACGCGACCCTCGAGTCGCTTCAGGTCCTCAGCCGCGATCCGGAAGTACTCGACGGCCTCGCCGACCTCGCCCATGGCCTCTGCCTTCAAGGGCTTGCCCTGATCAAGAGTCAGCAGCCGGGCCAGCTCATCGCTGCGCTTCTCGATCGCTTCGGCGATCCTGTGCAAGCGCTTCGAGCGCTCGAAGCCCTTGAGCTTGGCCATCGCGGCGCGCGCTTTGTGCGCGGCCTCGACCGCACGCTGCGCGTCCGCGCGCGTGCCCTTGGGGACCTGGGCGATGATCTCGCCCGTCGCCGGGCTGTCGGCATCGAACAGCTCGCCGCTTTCCGACTCGACCCACTTGCCGTCGATGAACATTTTTCGGACGGACTTTGCAATCTCCACGGTCATCGGACGCACCACCCTCTTTGGCGCCCTGCGCGCGCCCGGCGGAACATTTTCTTCACGGACTTGGCTACGTCGATGGTCATTTCCTGGCTCCGTTCTTGCTTCCGAGGTCGAAGGCCTGCTTGTAGATGCGCCGATACGCGGCCGCGTCGACGTCCCGCGGGTTGCCGATCGTCTGCGGATCGGCGAACGCCTTGTCCGCGAGCATCGGGATCTCTTCCTCGCTGAAACCGAGCTCTTGCATGCCCGGGATGTCGACGTCGCGCGTCAGCTCGTGCACGTACTCCACCGCCATCTCGGCCGCGCGCCATGTCGAGATGCCGCGCGTGTCAAGGCCGAAAGCAGCCGCCATGCGCGCGAAGCGCTCGGGCTCGCCCGAGTGGTTGTACTCCATGACCGGGCCAAGCAGCCGCGCCGTCAGCGCGCCGTGCGGCGCGTCATGCACACCACCTGCGGTCTGGCTCATGGCATGCGCCGCGCCGGCGGAGTCGGTGCCGTATGCAAGACCCGCGAGCATCGCCGCCGCGCTCATGTGGTAGCGAGCTTCCAGGTTGTTCGCCTGCGAGAAAGCGACGCGAAGGTATTTGGCGACGTACTCCATCGCGAGCAGGGCCACCGCGTCGGTGAAAGGCTGGTGGTACGACATCGTGAAGCACTCGACCGCGTGGGCCAGCGCGTCCATGCCGGTGCCGGCGGTGACGCCAGGAGGCAGCTTCACCGTCAGCTCGGGATCGATCACCGCGACCCAAGACGCGATGTTCGGCGTGCCGCCGACGTTGAACTTGATCTTCCGTTTCGGGTCGGTGATGACCGCCCATAGGGTGACCTCGCTGCCGGTGCCGGCGGTGGTTGGAACCGCGATCATCGGCGGGATTCGCGACTCGATGGGGCTGTGACCCCACTCGTACTCGACGATGCTGCCATGGTGCGCAGCGACGACACCGATGCCTTTGGCGGTGTCCATCGAGCTCCCGCCGCCGATCGCGACCAGCCCGTCACAGCCTTGCGAGCGATATTCGGCGGCACCCTCGTCGACGAGCGAGACGCCCGGGTTGGCGCGAACCTTGTCGAACACAACCGGCTCGACGTCGGAGCGTCGAAGCGATTCGAGCGCGACCTCGAGCAGCCCGGCGGCCTTGACGCCCGCGTCGGTGACGAGCAGCGGCCGCCGCATCCCGAGCTGGCTCGCCTCGGGGCCGAGCTCCTGGATGGCGCCGAGCCGCTGCACGAGGCGAGTCGGGCTCTGGTAAGTGCGAAGTGTGTATTCGAGCATGGGGTTAGAAAGGTAGCCGCCGGGCAAAAGCCCGGCGGCATTTGGAACCGCTATTCAACCGGAATCTCGTGGTGGATGCGGCGAAGGTCGATACCTTGCCGGTTCCGCACGACGCGAGCGACCACGTAGATGACCACCGCCACGACGTAGGTGGCGACGAAGTAGATGACCGAGTTGGGCGTCTTCTGGAGCGACGTCCCGTAGAGGTTGTCGGGGTTGAACGACCACTGGTAGAGCATGAACAGCAGGAACAAGCCGGTGATCACACCCACGACGGTGATCCCGGGCACGCCGGCGATCTTGAACCGTGCAATCGGCGAGGCGTCGTAAAGGTCCTTGCGCCGCCACGGCAGGATCACCGCCGCTACCACCGTCGCGAAGAAAGTCAAGGCGAGCACGGCGGTGGCGTCCAGGAACACGCTGGTGAAGTCCGGTTTGTACGCGTAGATAGCGCTGATCACGATCGACGGCGCGATCATGAGAACCAGCGAGCCGTAGGGCACCCGGCGCTTGGCCGAGATGTTCGCAGCCCATGCCGGCAGAACGCGGTCGAAGGCGGCGGCGAATATGACGCGGGTCGAGGAAAGGAACAGCGTCCCGGCCCAGCCGAAGAACCACAGGCCCATGACGATGATCAGCAACGCCTGGAAGAGATGGTTGTCGACTAGGAATCCGGCAAACATCACGGGGTAAGGCCAGATCGGAACCGGTGGCGCCACAGCGCCCTGGACGAGGAACAGGTTGTTCCAGTAGGCGGCATTGGCCGACTGGTAGAAGTTCCATCCGATCGTCTTGTTGATCAGGAGCACCACGACCACGACCATGGCCACGGTGACCCAAAGGCCGGCGAACATGCTCCAGAACGGCTTCCGGATGTCTTTGGCTCCTCGGACCTCGCCGTACAGGGTTGCGCCCCAGTTCGGCCAGAGCAGGTAGAAGGCCAGCCAGGGGAGAAGGAGAAGCACCGGACCCCATGCGAATGTGCCGAAGCTCGAGCCGGCGAATGTCTTGCTGGCCGCATCGATCGTGCCCTGGTACGCGTTGGCGGGTGCGCCGAACAGGCTCGTGGCTTCGCGGTTGAACGCGTTCTGAAAGTCGCTCTGGCTGTAGAACAGGAGCAGGCCGCACACGACAGCCAGTCCCGCCAGGCCGATCCAGAAGCAGACCTTCTGGATTCGCGCGTAGGTCTCCATGCCCATGGTGACGACGATGCTCACGAAGGCGAGCACGATCAGGCAGGAAACGAAGATGCCGGTCTGACTCGTGAAGAACATGGCCACGCTGCTCCACCCGAGCGTGTAGGCCAGCGGTGAGAAGAACTGGACGACCAGGATGTTGGCGTAGATCGGCGCCCAGAGGAAAAGCGTGAACCACCATCCGGTGATGGAGAGGACGAACCCAAGCCCGCCGCCGAGCACGCGACTCTGCCATGCGTAGTCGCCGCCGGTGCGTGGCATCACGCTCACCAACATCGCGTACGTGATGACCAGGAAAGTGACGAGCACGCCGAACAGCAAGATCCCCGCGAGCAGCTGGCCGTCGGGGACGGTGTAGACGTACGACATGCCGTACAGGCCGAGCGTGATCAGGTTGATCGACCAGAACGAATAGATGAACGCATCGAACGTCGACCAGGCCTTGACCAGCCCCGTCGCGTTGCGCAGGAACAGCGCGGGTCGCGTCCCCGTCGCAGTCCCCATCGTCGTGTCCGCCATCTGTGCTTCCTCCTTACCTCTTCATCCGTTGACCAGCTGGTAGCTCTTGATTCCCTTCTTGGGGTCGAGCTGGATGATCGCCCCCATGAGCATTCCTTCCTCGTAAGCGCTGCCCGGGTTGATGGACAGCGTCTTGCCGATCTTGATGGCGCCCTTGCTCTCGTGGATGTGACCATGCAGGGACAGCAGCGGCTGATGCCGCTCGAGCGCCTCCCGCACGGCGGTCGAACCGACGGGACGCAGCGCGCGGCCGCCGTGCAGGAGCTTCAGGTCGGCGTCGATCGCGGGCGCTTCGTCGAGGCCTGACTTGAAAGGTGGGCAGTGCAGGTTGAAGATCGCGCGCGAAGGATCGGGAACCTGCGAGGCCATGCTCTCGATGCGTTCGGCGAGCTTGTCCTCGGACTCTTCGCGGTGCGTCTTCCACGGTGTCGGGTTGGACCAGCCGGTGGAGATCATCGCAAAGCCGTCGACGTCGACCACGCGACCTTCGCCCAGCTCGACGAGCTCGGCGCGTCTGATCACGTCGTCCACCTCCATCTCGTCGTCGTTGCCCGGGGAGACGAAGCATCGGATGCCAGAGCCGCGAAGCTTCTCGGCCGCCATGCCCATCCAGCGCTCGACCCCTTCGAGCATCACCTCCTGGAAACATGCGGCCCGTTTGCCTGCATCCCCGTCGAGCTCATGCAGGCGGTCGACGCTCATGCGCAAGGGGTAGTAGCCCTTGCGCCGGATGTTCGCCTCGACCTCGGTGACCTGGTCGGCCGCGACAGCCTGGTGTTCGCCGCCGAGCGTGACCGTGTAGTGCCCGTTCTCGGAGACGATCGGCACGATGGCCTTGCCGGTCATATCTCCGCCGCAGATCAGCACGTCCGCGTCATAGAACCGGGCGGCGTTGAGGAACTTCTTCCAGCAAACCTCTGAGCCGTGCAGGTCCGTGGCGAAAAATACCTTCGGCATTACCTCATCACCTCTCCACGAGCACTTTTCGGATCTCGCGCTCGAACCCCGTGATGTGCCGACGCATCACGTCGTCGGCGCGGGTGCCATCCCCGTCGAGGATCGCCCGCAGAAGCTCGACGTGCTCGTCCACAGCCTGGCGCAGAGCCACCTCGCGGTCGAGCACGAGGTACCACAGGCGCAGGCTGAGGTTGAAGTAGCGTTCGAGCGTCGCCTCGAGGAATGGGTTGTGGGCGCTGCGGTAGATCAGCCGGTGGATCTGCTGGTCGAGGTGCATGAGCTCGCGCTGGTCGGTCACCCGGCCCGGTCCGAGCAGCGCGAGCAATCCCTCGATCGCCTCTCGGTCTGACGTCGTCAGCTTTTCGGCGGCGAGGCGCGCCGCATGCGACTCGAGCACGACCCTGACCTCGGTGATCCGAGCCAGGTCGGTGATGTTGACGTCGGTGACGAATGTGCCGCGGTGGGGAAT
>Ga0066702_10000164_pt1 | contig 13596 bp, 10 predicted proteins | sample GraSoiAngelo_151_FD_66507 | JGI IMG/M metagenome (GOLD analysis project Ga0066702, IMG submission 66507) | Grasslands soil microbial communities from the Angelo Coastal Reserve, California, USA - 14_1009_12_20cm | ecosystem: Environmental > Terrestrial > Soil > Grasslands | place: USA...
CCGAGCGCCTGCGCGTCGTCACCGGTGACCCGGCGACGGTGAGCAGCCTCCGCACCCGCTTCGAGGAGAGCACCAACGGCGGCGGGGGCGAGGAGTTCGCCGGCTTCGTGCGCCGCCAGGCGGTGCTCGCCCTCGAGCGCGCCGAGCGGCGGCTGGTCGGCGACCGCTACAAGGTCGCGCGCCTGGTCGGCGACGAGATCACCTCGAGCGCGCGCTTCCGCGAGAAGCTGGCCCGGCTCGCCGAGCAGCTCGACCGCGCCGAGGCCGAGGTGCTCGCCGAGGCCGCGGGCTACCTCGAGGAGATGGCGGCGAGCTCGAGCCGCCTCGCCATCGACACCTGGGAGCAGCTCGTCCGCTTCGCGCTGCGCGGTCACTCCGTCGACGTCGACGTCGACGGGCTCGAGCGGCTGCGCGCCCTGGGTCGCCGGCAGGCGCTCGTCTTCCTCCCCAGCCACCGCTCCTACGTCGACCCGCTGGTGCTCCGCACCGCGCTCCACGCGCACGGGTTCGCCCCCAACCACGTCCTCGGCGGCGTGAACGTCGCCTTCTGGCCGATCGGCCCGCTGGCGCGGCGCAGCGGCTACGTCTTCATCCGCCGGAGCATCAAGGACAACCCCGTCTACAAGCTCACGCTGCGCGAGTACGTCGGCTACCTGGTGCGCAAGCGCTTCAACCTGGAGTGGTACATCGAGGGCGGTCGCACCCGCACCGGGAAGCTCCGGCCGCCACGACTCGGGCTGCTCGCCTACCTGGTCGAGGCGGTGATGGAGGGCGCCGCCGACGACGTCCAGCTGGTGCCGACGTCGATCGTCTACGAGCACCTCCCCGAGGTCGGGGCGATGGCCGCGGAGGGCGCCGGCGACTCCAAGAAGGCCGAGAGCCTGGGCTGGTTCGTGCGCTACCTGCGCCAGCAGGGGAGCACCCGCAGCGTCGTCCACCTGCGCTTCGGCGAGCCGCTCTCGCTGCGCGAGGGGATGGCCACGTCGAGCAACGGCAGGGCCGGCCGCGCCGTCGAGAAGCTCGCCTTCGAGGTGCTCCACCGGATCAACCGCGCCACCCCGGTGACCGCGCCCTCGCTCGTCACCCTGGCGCTGCTCGGCGCCGAGGACCGGGCGCTCACCCTCGACGAGGTCTGCGCCAGCCTGGCGCCGCTCGCCGCCTACGTCGAGCGCCGCGGCCTCCCGACGACCGCCGGGGCCACCGACACCGCGCCGCGGGCGGTGCGCCGCGCCCTCGAGGCGCTGCAGCGGCAGGGGCTCGCCGACCGCTTCGCCGAGGGCGTCGAGCCGGTCTGGAGGGTCATGCCCTCCCGCCACCTCGAGGCCGCCTTCTACCGCAACGGCGTGGCTCACTTCTTCGTCAACCGCGCGCTCGTGGAGCTGATCGCGGTGCACGCCGTCGAGGAGCGGATGCCGGACCCGGTGCAGTGCGCCTGGGAGGAGGCGCTGCGGCTGCGCGACCTGCTGAAGTTCGAGTTCTTCTTCGCCGGCAAGGCGGCCTTCGCCGAGGACCTGCGCGACGAGATCCACGTCGTCGACCCGGAGTGGGAGCAGCGCGGCGACCCCGACGAGGTGCTGCGGCGGCTGACCGGCTCGCAGCTGCTCCTCGCCCACCGCATCGTCCGCCCCTACTTCGAGGCGTACCTCGTCGTCGCCGAGCGGCTGGCGGCGCGCGATCCTCGCGCCCCGGTCGAGGAGCGGGCGTTCCTCCGCGAGTGCCTCGGCGATGCCCGGCAGCGGCGGATGCAGCAGCGGCTCCGCTCCCCGGAGGCGATCTCCACCGACCTCTTCCGCACCGGGCTCGCCCTCGCCGCCAACCGCGACCTCGTCGACCCCGGCCGCGAGCCCGTCGCCGAGGGCCGACGCGCGCTCGCCGCCGAGCTCGCCGCCGTCGTCCGCCGGCTGGAGACGATCCGCGAGCTCGCGGTGCGGGCGCAGCCCCTGGGGACGCCGGCGTGAGGGGGCTCGACGCCCGCCTCGCCGAGGTCGAGAAGGGTCCGACCGGGCCGAGCATCGGCGCCTTCTTCGACTTCGACGGCACCCTGATCTCGGGCTACTCCGCGACCATCTTCTACCTCGACCGGCTGCTCAAGCGGCAGGTGAGCGCGCGCGAGCTGGCGAGCACCGTGATCGCCGGCGCGGAGATGAGCCTCCGCGGCGCCGACGTCACCGGGCTCATGCGGATCGCCGCGCAGGCGATGGCCGGGCACTCCGAGGACGAGCTCAGCGAGCTCGGCGAGCGGCTCTTCCTGCAGCGGATCGCCGGGATGGTGTTCCCCGAGGCGCGAGCGCTCGTCCGCGCCCATCAGCGGCTCGGCCACACCCTCGTGCTCGCCTCGTCGGCGACCCCGTACCAGGCCTCGCCGCTGGCGAACGACCTCGGCTTCCGCCACGTGCTCTGCTCGCGCGTCGAGGTGGTGAAGGGGGTGATCACCGGCAACCTGACCGGGCCGGTGCTCTGGGGCGAGGGGAAGGCGCGGGCGGTGCGCGAGCTCGCCGAGCGTGAGGGCATCGACCTCGCGGCCAGCTACGCATACGCCAACGGCGACGAGGACGTCCCCTTCCTCGAGGCGGTCGGCCGTCCCCGCCCGCTCAACCCGCAGGACGGCCTGCGCCGGGTCGCGATGAGGCGCGGTTGGCCGATCGCCCGGTTCGCCAGCCGGGGCCGGCCCGGCGCCGAGCAGGTGCTCCGCACCGGCGCGGCGCTCAGCGGCCTCGCCGCCGCGGGCGCGGTGGGCCTCGGTCTCGGCCTGCTCAACGGCAGCCGCCGCCAGGCGGCCAACCTCGCCACCTCGGTGGGCTCGGACGTCGCGCTCGCACTCGCCGGGGTGCAGCTCAACGTCAGCGGCGAGGAGAACCTCTGGAGCCACCGGCCGGCGGTGTTCATCTTCAACCACCAGAGCTCGATGGACGTGCCGATCATCGCCAACCTGGTGCGCCGCGACCTCACCGGCGTCGCCAAGAAGGAGGCGGCGCGCGATCCCCGATTCGCGCTGCTCGGCTACGTCGCCGGGGTCGCCTACGTCGACCGCGGCAACACCGAGCAGGCGAAGGCGGCTCTCGCCCCCGCGGTCGAGCGCCTGCGCGAGGGCGTCTCGCTGGCGATCTCCCCCGAGGGCACCCGCTCGGCGACGCCGCGGCTGGGGCGCTTCAAGAAGGGCGCCTTCCACGTCGCGATGCAGGCCGGCGTCCCCCTCGTCCCCATCGTCATCCGCAACGCCGGCGAGGTGATGTGGCGCGGCTCCTTCCTGGTCCGGCCGGGGACGGTGGACGTCACCGTCCTGCCCCCGGTCTCGACCCGGGGCTGGCGGGTGGAGGACGTCGGCCGTCACGCCTCCGAGATGGAGCAGCGCTTCCGCGAGACCCTCGACGACTGGCCGGACGGCGGCCGCGAACTGCGTGGCCGCGCCCGTCCGCGGCCGGCGGCGCCGGCGGGACCGGCGGTCGAGCCGCCCGGCGGCAACGGCGCCGCGGCGCCGGTCAGGCGTAGAGCGCCTCGATCTCCGCGGCGTACTTCTCCGCGATCGGCCGGCGCTTCAACTTCATCGTCGGAGTGAGCTCGTCGCCCCCCGGCTCCCAGAGCTCGGGGAGGACGGCGAAGCGCTTGATCTGCTCCACCCGGGCGAGCCGCGCGTTGGCCGCCTCGACCGCCTCGTCGAGGGCGGCGCGCACCCGCGGATCGGCGGCGAGCGCCACCGGGTCGGCGCCGTCCATCCCGTGGGACGCCGCCCAGGCGGCAGCGCCGTCGGGGTCGAGGACGAGCAGCGCGGTGTTGTAGGGGCGGCGGTCGCCGATGCACACCGCCTGGCCGATCAGCGGGCTCGAGGTCTTCAGCGCGCTCTCGATGTTCGCCGGCGACATGTTCTTGCCGGCGGCGTTGATGATCAGCTCCTTCTTGCGGTCGACGATGCGGACGTAGCCCTCGGCGTCGATGGTGGCGATGTCGCCGGTGTGCAGCCAGCCGTCGTCGTCGATCGCCTCGGCGGTCTTCTCGGGGTCGTTGCGGTAGCCGCGCATCACGGTGTCGCCGCGGAGCAGCAGCTCGCCGTCGCCGGCGAGGTGGAGCTCGACGCCGGGCAGTGCGACGCCGACGGTGCCGATGATCGCCCGACCGGGAACGTTGATGGTGCCGCAGCACGAGACCTCCGACATCCCCCAGAGCTCGAGGATCGGCAGCCCCATGGCGGCGAAGTACTCGAGCAGCTCGATGGCGATGGGGGCGGCGCCGGAGACCAGCCAGCGCGCATGGTCGAGCCCGAGCCGAGCCCGCACCGGCGCGAGGACGAGCTCGTCGGCGCGACTGCACTCGGTGAGCAGCGCCGGGTCGGGACCGGCGCCCTCGCCACGCATCGCGGCCTGCTCGGCGCGCACCCGGCGCAGCCCGCAGTCGAGGGCCCAGCGCATCGCCGTGCGACGCTCCTCGTCGGCGGTGGTGACCGCGGCCTCGAGGGCGGCGTGCATCCGCTCCCACACCCGCGGCACCGCGCCCCAGACGGTGGGCCGCACCTCGGGGAGGGCGGCGGCGACCGCGCGCGGGTCGGGGATGCTGGTGATCTCCACCGCGAAGGTCATCCCGGTGTAGTGCGCCGCCCAGCGGTCCGCGATGTGCGCCGAGGGCAGGTAGGAGACGGAGCGGTCGCCGGGCTCGAGGGGGAGCATCGAGGTGGTGGCGCGGAGCTGCGCGAGCATGTTGCCGTGGGTGATCTCCACCCCCTTCGGCGGTCCGGTCGTGCCCGAGGTGTAGATCAGGGTGAGCAGGTCGGCGGGCTCGACCCGCCGCCACGCGGCGGAGAGGTCGAGTTCCCCGTCGCCGGCGCCGTCGGCCTCGAGCCGCTCGAGGGCCACCGCGCCGTCGGGGGCGCCGTCGATGCAGACGACGTGCTCGACCGCGGTGCCCGACGCCGCCTCGCGCACCCGTGCGGCGAACTGGGACTCGCAGATGGCGACCCGGTTGCCCGCGTTGCGGAAGAGGTAGGCGATCTGCTCGGGCGGAAGGGTGTTGTACACGGAGAAGGGGGCGGCGCCGAGGTGGATCGCCGCGGTGTCGCAGAGGTGGAACTCCGGGCGGTTGGTCATCATCAGCGCCACGGTGTCGCCGTGGCCGACGCCGAGCCGGTGCAGGCCGGCGGCGATGCGCGCGACCCGCGCGGCGTACTCGCCCCAGGTGATCCGGGTGGCGCCGCCGACGGTGCGCAGTGCCACGGTGTCGGGGTGGCGCGCGGCGGTGTTCTGAAAGGCCTCGCAGAGGCTTCGCACGTCGAGGGTGGTGCTCATGTCGGGCGTGCCTCGTGTCCGTTGCTGTGGGCGTCGTCCATCTCAGCCTCCGGTGGACGGCGCCAGCGCGAGCACCTCGGCCAGCCCCTCACCCAGGCAGTCGAGGAAGAGGTCGACGTCGGTGATCGCCGCGGCGTCGCAGTTGACCCCGATGCAGCAGGTGTCGACGTGGGAGACGAGCGCGGCCATCACCGCGCACCCGGGCAGCGGCCCGAAGGGATACATCCGCTCGATCCGCGCCCCGGCGATGTACACCGGGTAGGGGATCCCCGGGACGTTGCTCGCCTGCAGGTCGAGGCCGCCGGTCTGGGCCGCGTACCAGCGGGTGATCAGCGGCGTCGGCACCAGGTTGAGCGCCGGGGCGATCAGCCCGAGGGCGTCGGCGGCGGGCTCGGCGCGCGCCCCGAGGACGAAGTCGTGGACGAGGCGGATGCGCTCGGCGGGGTCGGCCTCGCCGACCGGTGCGGCGAGCCGGGCGCCGGCGAACCGGTTGCCGCCCATCGGATGATCGTTCTGCCGCAGGCTGATCGGCATCGCCATCGGCATCTCGTCGATGCTGACGCCGAAGTGCTCGTGATAGCGGCGGAAGCCGCCGAGCAGGACGGCGATGTAGGCGTCGCCGAGAGTTCCTCCCGCGGCCTTCCCCGCGGCGCGAAGCGCGTCGACCCCGCACTCGAGAGCGCCGAAGCGCCACGACAGGCTGCGGTTGCGGAGCAGCGGCGAGGGCGGCGCCGGGGGAGGCGCGAGCACCCGCTGCAGCGAGCGGCCGAAGCGCACCGCGCCGCCGACCGCGTCGGCGGGCTCGGCGGCGATCCGCGAGAGCGCGGCGACTCCCGACCCCACCAGGTTCCCGGCGTCCCGGGGCGCCCCGAGCAGGCGGCGGCGCACCTGGTCGCCGAGCGCGGAGAGCGGGGAGATCCGCCCGGGCGGAGGCGGCTCGGGCAGCGGCTTGTGCGGCGAGGGCTCGCGGTGGCGGCTGTGGAGCAGGCTGAGCAGCTGGACCCCGCCGAGGCCGTCGGTGACGCTGTGGTGGATCTTGAAGATGTACGCCGCGCGCCCCTCCTCGAGCCCCTCGAGGAGAAGCGCCTCCCAGAGCGGCCGGGCCCGGTCGAAGGGGGTCATCGCCGTCTTCTCGGCGATCTCGAGGACCTGGGCGAGCGTGCCCGGCGGCGGGATCCGGGCGCGGCGGAGGTGGTAATGGAGGTCGAAGTCGGGGTCGATCGCCCACACCGGTGCGCCGAGGTGGAGCGGCGGGTCGACCACCCGCTGCCGGGCCCGCGGCACCAGGCGGGTGCCCCAGTCGTGGGCGGCGACGAGGCGGTCCCAGTCGGGGGCCTCGTCGAGGAGGTCGACGAGGGTCATCGGGGCGCGCAGCCGCGGGTCGCTCTCCGCCCGCCACATGAGCGCCTCGAAGGGGCTCATCTCCCCCGACGTGCCCCAGGCGCCGGCCGCCTCCCAGGCCTCCTCGTTGGTCTCGGGCAGGCGGGCGCGCGCCATCAGCCCGCCGCCAGCTCGGTGGTGGGCCGGCTCCGCATCAGCCCCCGGAAGGCGTCCTCGGCGGTCCGTCCCTCGTTGACGACCAAGTAGACCTCGCGGGCGATGGGCACCTCGACGCCGAGCTCGTCGGCGATCTCCATCACCACCCGGGAGGTCTTGACCCCCTCGGCGACCATCTTCATCTCCCCGGTGATCTCGTCGATGGTGCGTCCCCGGGCGAGCTCGATGCCGACCCGCCGGTTGCGACTCTGCGGGCTCATGCAGGTGGCGAGCAGGTCGCCCATGCCGGCGAGGCCGGCGAAGGTGTGGCGCTCGCCGCCCATCGCCATCCCCAGCCGGGTGAGCTCGGCGAGGCAGCGGGAGATGACCAGGGCGAGGGTGTTGTCCCCGGTCCCCAGGCCCGACGCCATCCCCGCGGCGATGGCGAAGACGTTCTTCAGCGCCCCGGCGATCTCGGCCCCGCAGACGTCGGTGCCGGTGTAGACCCGGAAGAGCCGGGTGCGGAAGATCTCCTGGAGCGCCGCGGCGACGTGGAGGTCGGGCATCGCCACCAGGGCTGCGGCGGCGAAGCCGTCCATGATCTCCTTCGCCAGGTTGGGACCCGCCAGGACACCTGCGGGGTGCCCCGGGAGCACCTCGGCGATCACCTCGGTCATCCGCGCGCGACTGCCCTGCTCCAGCCCCTTGCTGAGGCTGATCACCGGGATCCAGGGGCGCAGGTGGGGGGCGGTCTGCTCGAGCACCTGGCGGAAGCCGTGGCTCGGCACCGCCATCACCACGACGTCGGCCTCGCTCACCGCCTCGTCGAGCGCGGCGGTCCCCTGGAGCGCGGGGGGGAGGGTGCGGTCCGGCAGGTAGGCCGAGTTGGTGTGCTCCGAGCTGATCTCCTCGGCGACCTCGGGGCGGCGGGCCCAGATCGTCGTCGGCGTCCGCCTCGCCACGATCGAGGCGACGGTCGTGCCCCACGACCCCGCCCCCACCACCGCGACCCGCGCCTGCCGGGTCACGGCGCCGCTGCCGTGACCGCGGCGTCCTCGCGGCCATAGATGCCGCGATAGCGCTCGGGGAGGAGGTCGGCGATCCGCTCCATGATCCAGTCGGCGCCCTCCTGGTTGCTCATGGACGCGTCGGGAAGGCGGACGGGCGCCCCGAAGCGGACGTGCACCTCGGCGCGCCGCGGCATCGTCGCTCCCTTGGGGAGGGCGTTCTCGCTCCCCCAGATGCCCACGGGGACGATCGGGGCGCCGGAGCGGCGGGCGAGGAGGCCGATCCCGGGCTCGGCCCGCTGCAGGCTGGCGTCGGGGCTGCGCGTCCCCTCGGGCATCATGATCAGCACCCGCCCCTGGGCGAGCACCGCGAGCGAGCGGCGGATCGCCAGCCGGTCCGCGGTGTGCCGGGCGACGGGGAAGGCGTTGTAGCCGGCGAAGAGCCAGGCGGTCTTCCGGTTGCGGAACGCCTCGGCCTTGGCCATGTAGTGGACGTCGTGACGGCGGACGAGCGCGCCGATGAGCGGCGGGTCGCAGGTCGCGATGTGGTTGCCGGCGACGATGCATCCCCCCCGTGGCACATTCTCGAGACCCTCCACCCGCAGCCCCTCGCGAAGGAAGTACCACATCAGCCCGAGCATCAGCCGGCGCTCGAAGGGGTACAGCGGCGAGGTGCGGATGGCGGCGACCACGGCGGGGACGCTCAGCTCCCGGGAACGCCGGCGCGGCGGCAGATCTCGAGGGCGAGCTCGACCACCTCGTCGATGCCGTGCGCCCCGGTGTCGATGACGTGGGCGCCGGCGGCGCGGCGCAGCGGCGCGACCACCCGCTCGGAGTCGCGGGCGTCGCGGTCGGCGACCTCGGAGCGCAGCTGTGCGGCGTCGACCGCGGTGCCCCGGGTTCGCAGCTGCACCTCCCGGCGCGAGGCGCGCACCTCCGGCGCGGCGTCGAGGTAGAGCTTCACCTCGGCGTGGGGGAAGACGACCGTCCCACAGTCGCGGCCGACCGCCACCGCACCGCTCGCCGCCGCCTGGCGCTGGGGCGCGAGCAGGGCCTGGCGCACCCCCGCCATCCCGCTCAGGGCGGTGAGCAGCGGGGCGTCGCGAGGGTCGCGGGCGGCCTCGCCAGCGTCCTCGCCGTCGACCCGCACCACCCAGGTGCCCGGCCCGCCACCGGGGTCGGTGTTGAGCTCGATGCGCACCGCGGCGGCGAGCCGCGCGGCCGCGCCCGGGTCGCTGCCGTCGAGGCCGGCACGCACCGCGGCGACGGTGACCCCGCGATAGAAGAGCCCGGTGTCGACGAAGGGGAGGCCGAGCGCCACCGCGAGCCTGCGGCCGAGGGTGCTCTTGCCGCTCCCCGCCGGACCGTCGACGGTGACCACCGGCGGCCGGTCCCGCTCCCCCGTCTCCACCGCGGCCGGCTCGTCTGCCACCCGGCTCATCCACCATCACCGAGCACGTCGGTGGGGTCGGTGAGGCCGGTCGCGGCGCGCAGCTCGGCGTCCTCGGCCGGCCGCAGCCGCCGCCAGCTCCCCTCGGCGAGCCGTCCCAGCCGGAGCGGGCCGAAGGCGGTCCGCTCCAGGTCGGTGACCACCAGCCCGGTCGCGGCGCAGAGCCGGCGCACCTCGCGCCGCCGCCCCTCCCCCATCTCCACCTCGAGCAGGGTGTCGCCGCGCCGCTCGCCGGTCACCGCGGCGGAGAGAGCGCGGGCGGGGCCGTCGTCGAGGTGGACGCCGTGGACCAGGGCGCGGAGCACCGCCGGGCCGACCCAGCCGCGCACCGCGACCCGATAGCGCTTGCGGATGCCGTGGCGGGGATGGGTGAGCCGGAGCGCGAGCTCGCCATCGGTGGTGAGCAGGAGCAGGCCGCGGCTGTCGGCGTCGAGCCGCCCCACCGGGAACAGCCCGGTGGCGTCCTCGACGAGATCGAGGACGGTGGGACGTCCCCCGGGGTCGCGGCGGGTGGTCACCACCCCGAGCGGCTTGTTCAGCATCAGGGTGCGACGCTCGACCTCGGGCGGGACCGGCCGGCCGTCGATCGCGACCCCGTCGCGCACCGGGTCGACGAGCATCCCCACCTCGGCTCTCCGGCCGTTGACCGCCACCCGCCCCGCCTCGATGAGCTGGTCGGCCCCCCGCCGCGACGCCACCCCCCGGCCGGCGAGGTAGCGGTTGAGCCGCAGCAGCGGACGCGCCCCGACGAAGCTCACGTGGCCGCCTCCTCGGGCAGCGGAGCGGGCTCCTCCTCCCAGCGCTCTGCGGGGAGCTCGGGGATGACCGTGCCCTCGGGCAGCGGGGGGAGGTCCTCGACCCGCTCGAGGCCGACGACCTCGAGGAAGCGCAGCGTGGTGCCGAAGAGCCGGGGATGGCCGGGAGTGTCCTGCCGCCCCACCTCGGCGACGAGGCCGCGGCGCTCGAGGCTGTCGAGCACCGCCTCGCAGTTCACCCCGCGGATCGCCTCGACCCCGGCGCGGGTCAGCGGCTGGCGGTAGGCGACGATCGCCAGGGTCTCGAGCGCGGGGCGGCTGAGCCGGCCGGGACGCTCGGGGTTGAGCGCCCGCTGCACCGCCCACACCACCTCGGGCCGGGTGACGAGCTGCACCTCGTCCTGGTGGCGCTGGAGCATCAGCCCCCGGCCGCGCAGCCGGATCGCCAGGGTCTCGGCGGCGACCGCGAGATCCTCGGGCGTGCGACCGAGAACCGAGGCCGCCTCGGCGAGGGTGAGGCTGCGGTTGAGGGCGAAGCAGACCGCCTCGAGGGCGGTGTCGAGCTCCTCGGCGGGGAGGAAGCGGACGTGGTCGGGGACGGCGCGGTCGATCTCGGGGTCAGCCATGGGCGTCCGCCGTCACCGCGGTCACGGTGATCTCGCCGAAGTTCCCCTCCTGGTCGACCCGGGCCTCGCCGCGCTTGATCAGCTCGAGGAGCGCGAGGAACCCGGCCACCGCCTCGAGCCGGGAGCGGGCGGCGGCGAAGACCTCGTCGAAGCGCAGCGTGCCCCGGGCGATCAGCAGGTCGCGCAGCTCGGCGGTCTTCGCCTCGACCGAGACCGAGGTCACCGGGACGTCGAGGGTGTCGGTGTCGGGGAGGCGCTCGAGGACGGCGCGGAAGGCGTTGAGCAGCCGCTCGGGGGCGATGGTGAGCCGCTCCGAGGGCACCACGTCGGGGCAGACGGTGCTGAGGAAGCTCCGGGCCCCCTGCTCCGAGGCGTCGGCGAGCAGCGCCTCGGCGGCGGCCCGGAAGAGGCGGTACTCGGCGAGGCGGGCCCCCGGGTCGTCCACCTGGGTCGGGTCCTCGAGCGCCGCCTCCTCGGCGTCGATGGCGCCGTCGGGGAGCAGCCGCGCAGCCTTCAGCGCGAGCAGGCGGGACGCCAGGGTGAGGAAGTCGGCGATGGCGCGGGGGTCGGTGTCGGCCTCCTCGAGGCGGGCACGGAAGCAGGCGGTGATCTCGCTCACCGGCAGCGCGGCGAGGTCGATCTCGCCCCGGTGCGCGATGGCCACGAGCTGCTCGAGCGGCCCCTGGAACCCGGGCACGTCGACCGGGAAGCGGGGCGGGGGAGCGTCCGTCGAGGGGTCCAGCTCACTCATCGCGGCCAATGGTACGGGCGGGGCGGAGCCGGGGCGCGGCCGCGCCGCCCTGCCCCTGGGTGAGCAGCTCGCGGGCCCGCGCCAGCGCCGCCTCGGTCGGGGTCCCGGACATGAGCCGGGCCACCTCGCGCACCCGATCCTCGCCCTCGACCGCCTCCACGGTGGCCTCGGTCCGGCCGGCCCGGTCACGCTTGGCGACGACGAGCTGGTGGCCCGCGGGGGCGGCGATCTCGGGGCGGTGGGTGACGACCAGCACCTGCCGGCGGCGGGCGACGGTCGCGAGCACCTCGCCCACCCGGGCCGCGGTGTCGCCGCCGAGGCCGGTGTCGACCTCGTCGAGGACCAGGGTGGGGCAGTCGTCGGCGTCCGCCACGACGGCGCGGAGCGCCAGCCCGAGGCGGGAGAGCTCGCCCCCGGAGACGCCCTCGTCGAGCGGCAACGGCACCTCGTCGCGGTTGGCGCCCAGCCGGAACTCGACCCCGTCGAGCCCCTCGGAGCCGCACGCCACCCGGGCGCCGTCGACCTCGAGCCCAGCCTCGTCGGGGGTGCGCTGGAGGACCACCCGGAAGCGCGCATTCGGCAGCCGCAGGCGGCGGAGCTCGGCGGTCACCGCCCTCTCGAGCGCCGCCGCCGCCGTCCTGCGCGCCCGGCTCAGCGCCTCGGCGGCCGCGGCCGCCCGGCTGCGGCTCGCCTCCACCTCGGCGGCGAGCGCCCCGGCGCCGCGGCCGCCGCCGGCGGCGTCCACGAGTGCCGCCGCCTCGGCGAGGCGCTCGAGAGCGGCCTCGAGGCTGCCCCCGTGGCGCCGGCGCACCCGCTCGAGGACGTCGAGCCGCTCCTCGACCGCGGCGAGCCGGCGGTCGTCGACCTCGCAGAGGGCGGCGAGCCGCCGGGCCCGGCGACCGAGGTCCGAGAGCACCGAGATCGCCTCCTCGGCGTCGCCGACGAGGGTGGCGAGCTCGGCGTCGCCGGTGGCGGTGGCGATCGGCCGGCCGGCGGCGACGGCCCCGGCGACGAGGTCGGCGGCGGAGCCGTCCTCTCCCCCGCCGCAGGCGGCGCCGAGCGTCTCCGCCGCCTCCCGCAGCCGGGCGGCGCCCCGCAGCCGGGCGCACTCGGCGGCGAGCGCCGCGTCCTCACCGGCGGAGAGGCGCAGCGGCCCGAGCTCCGCGACCAGCTCGCGGGCCCGCTCGAGCCGCTCGCCGTCGCGGGCCGCCGTCTCCCGGGCGTTGCGTTCGGTCTCCTCGGCCGCCCGCCACGCGGCGACCGCGGCGGCGGTGGCGCTGCGGCCGGCGGCGACGGCCTCGCCGCCCAGGGCATCGAGCAGGCGGCGCTGCCAGGCGGGGCGGAGCAGGCGGTGGCTCTCGCCCTGGGCGGTGATCTCGACCAGCTGCTCACCGATCTCGCGAAGGGTCGCGATCGACACCAGGGAGCCGTTGACCCGGCAGCTGCCGCGGCCGCTCACCGGGATCTCGCGCGAGAGGGTGATCAGCTCCTCGACGGTGATCCCCTGGCCGAGGCAGAGCTCGCGCACCGCCGCGGGCACGGCGTCGAAGACCGCGGCCACGGTCGCGCGCTCGCGGCCGCGGGCGACCACCTCGCCGTCGACGCGGCCGCCGAGGGCGAGACGCAGGCCGGTGACGCAGAGCGACTTGCCCGAGCCGGTCTCGCCGGTGAGGGCGGTCAGCCCGTCGCCGGGCGCCAGGGTCACCGAGCGGAGCACGGCGAGATCGGCGATGCGGAGCTCGACGAGGGCCATGACGGAATCCTCTAGGGCTGGGTGAGGCCCCGGCGGCCATCCGGCTCGTCCAGGGTGTGCTTCAGCGGCATCCCGAAGCGGAGCTTCTCGCGCAGCCGCCGCAGGAACGAGTGCGAGCCGGGGACGAGGACGACGTGGAGCTCGGGGCCGGGCCGCACGATCACCTCCGCCCCCTCGCGCAGGGGCACCTCGACGTGCCCGTCGGCGGCGGCGAAGGTCCGGCCGCGGAGCACCACGACCCTTACCGTCACCGCCTCGGGGAGCACGACCGCCCGGGTGATCACCGCATGCGGCGCGAGCGGCACCACCACCAGGGCGCGCACCCGGGGGTCGACGAGCGGCCCCCCCGAGCTCAGCGCGTACGCGCTCGATCCGGTGGAGGTGGCGACGATGACCCCGTCGGCGTCGAACTCGCCGAAGAGCTCGGCGTCGACCTCGATCCGCAGCCGGGCCAGGTTCATCCCCGTCGACTTCACCACCACCTCGTTGAGCGCGAGGTAGCAGG
>Ga0066702_10000165_pt1 | contig 13590 bp, 13 predicted proteins | sample GraSoiAngelo_151_FD_66507 | JGI IMG/M metagenome (GOLD analysis project Ga0066702, IMG submission 66507) | Grasslands soil microbial communities from the Angelo Coastal Reserve, California, USA - 14_1009_12_20cm | ecosystem: Environmental > Terrestrial > Soil > Grasslands | place: USA...
CCGGCATGGCCCAGGGCCGGAGCAACGCCGGGATCGCCGAAGCCCTCGGCCTCTCGGAGCGGGCGGTCGAGAAGCACATCAACTCCCTGTTCTCCAAGCTGGGCCTGCGTGAGGAGAAGGACGTCAACCGGCGGGTCAAGGCCGTGCTCGTGTACCTGAGCGAGCACGCCGAGCCATGACCGGCATCGGCGTCGGGGTGCTCGTCGTCGACGACCAGGCTCCCTTCCGGCGGGCGGCTCGCGCCGTACTCGAGAGGAGTGACGGGTTCGAGCTGATCGGCGAGGCCCAGACCGGCGAGGAGGCGGTGGCCCTGGTCGGCGACCTCCATCCGTCGCTGGTGCTCATGGACATCAACATGCCCGGCATGGGTGGAGTCGAAGCCGCCCGGCGGATCGTCACCGCCGACCCCGACGTGGTGGTCATCCTGTGCTCCACCCGGGACGTGCCCGACGTGCCCGCCACAGTGGCGGCCAGCGGAGCCCGGGCCTATCTGAGCAAGGAGTCCTTCGGCGTGGACGAGCTGCGCCGGATCTGGACCGCGTCTACGGCGTAGGAACGGGCACGGAGCCCGAGACAGTCACGCCCTCACCAGGTTTCGAAGTCCATCGCACAGAGCCGCCGATGGCGCCGACCCGGTCGGTCATATTGACCAGGCCGTGGCCGCGGGGCGTCGAGTCCGGGTCGAAGCCGGGTCCGTCGTCGGAGACCTGGAAAAAGAGCGTGCCGCTGTCGCACCGCACCTCCAAGCGAACCATGGCGCCGGGTGCGTGCTTGGACGAGTTCTGCAATGCCTCCAGACAGCAGAAGTACACGGCCGCTTCGGTGTCCTCGTCGAAGCGGGCTGCGGTGGTGATCTCGACATCCACCCTCTGTGTCGAGCGACCGGCGGCGGCTTCCAAGGCCGGGGCCAGCCCTCCGTCGGCCAGAAGGGGTGGGTAGATGCCGTGGGCCAGCTCACGCAATTCGGCGACGGCGTTCTGCACCTCGCCGTTCATCTGGTCGAGGAGGCGGCCCGCCTCCCGGGGGTCGGTCTCCAGCAGGTCCCGGGCCAGGCGCAGGCCGATGGCGAGAGCCACCAGGTTCTGCTGGGCCCCGTCGTGGAGATTGCGTTCCACCCGCCGGCGTTCGGCGTCGCCGCTGGCCACGATGCGGGCGCGGGACTCCCGCAGCTGGGCGGCCTGGGCCTGCAGCTCGGCCAGGGACTCCTGCAACGCAGCGTCCAGGCGCATGTTGTGCAGGGCCAACCCCACCTCGCGGGCCAGATCGCCCAGTATCCGGTCGTCGTCCTCCGAGAAGAGCTCGGCCGCGGGGGACCGTTCGACCAGGATCAGGCCGAGGAGCTCACCGGCGTTGCGGATCGGAGCTACGCGCAACTGGCCCCCGGCGGGGGCCGTCAGGCCCGGCAGCCAGACGTCGATCCAGGCGTTGCCCGAGACCGCGGCCCTCGTCACGGCCGGACGCTCTCTCTCGGAGACCGTGATCTGGGGGGGCCCGCCCCGGTCGGGGACCCCGGCCGCCCGCTCCAGCACGGGGCCGGATCCGGTGTAGATGTCGGCCCGGGCCAGATCCATGGTGCGCACCAGGGACTCCGCCAGCTGGAGCAGCAGCTCCTCCATGGGAGTGGACCGGGTCAGCCGGCTGGAGAAGGCGCGGATGAGCTCGTCGGGGGCGTGGCGGCTGCCGAAGACGACCCGGTTGGCGGTGACCAGGAGCCGCCGGCGGGCCGGCCCGAAGGACACGGCGGCCAGCGCGGCCGCCACCATCGACAGGGCCAGCGTCTCGCGATCGCCGCCACCGGTCGGCGCGTTGCCCAGGCCCCGGACGACGACGAGGTACACGGCCGACAGCACCACGGTGAAGGCCCCGGCCGCGAGCGCGTCGACCAGGGCCCGGCCCCCCAGCCCGGCCAGGCGAGGTGTGGCCGAGGCGGCCAGGGCGAGAGCGGGACCGGCTACCACGGCGATCACCGCGGTGGGCACCACGTCGGCAGGCCAGTCGACGAGGGCGTGCAGAGTGAGCTCGACGACGACGACGGAGGCGGTCCCAGCAGCGCCGGTGGCCAGCCAGCGCAGGCGGTCGCTCGTTCTCATTCCTCGATCCGACCGTCCCGCATCGCCACGACCCGGGTGGCGGCGGCGGCCACCTCGGGGTTGTGGGTCACCATCAGGATGGTCTGGCCTCCGGCGTGCAGACGCCGCAGCAACTCGATCACCTCCCGGCTCCCGTCGCTGTCGAGGGAGCCGGTCGGCTCGTCGGCCAGCAGCACCGTCGGATCGTTGGCGAGGGCCCGGGCGATGGCCAGCCTCTGGCGCTGGCCCCCCGACAGGGTGGCGGGCGTGGTCGACGCCTTGTCGGCGATGCCCAGCAGGTCGAGCAGATCCCGGCCCCTCGACTCGGCGGCCCGGCGGCTGCGTCCGGCGATGACGGCCGGGAGGGCCACGTTCTCCAGCGCGGTCATGCCCTCCAGCAGGTTGAAGAACTGGAACACGATCCCCACGTGCCGCCGGCGTAGGCGGGCCAGTGCGTCGTCGTCCCGGCCCTCCAAGGCCTCGCCGGCCAGGTTGATCCGGCCGTCGTCGGGCGTCTCCAGCCCGGCGATCAGGTTGAGCAGGGTGGACTTGCCGCACCCCGATGGCCCCATGATGGCGACGAACTCCCCGTCGGCCACCACCAGGTCGACGCCCCGGACGGCCCTGACGGGGGCGTTGTCCGCCTCGAAGGTCTTGCGCAAACCGCACACCACCACTGGCTCGACCGCGCCCACGTCCCGAACGCTACGTGGTCCCTCACCCGAACGAGAGGGTGCTGGCCTCACCGCACGGGTGTGGTCACCACCCTGGGCGCGGCGACCGGCGGTGGGGAGCGGTGGGTCGCGGTGGGCCGCCGGCCAACCCTTGTCCCCTGAGGTTCACGGTGGCGGGGGCGGGAATGTTGACTGGCGGTGCAGACCGACGCCCCGGACCTGGTGGCTCAGGCGCTGATGGCGGCGTCCCTGGCGGCCTACATGTGGGCGGCCCACCGGCTTCACCACCGGGGCCGGCGGTGGAGACGCGGTCGGACGGCCTCGTTCGGGGCCGGGATCGCCTGCGTGTGGCTGGCAGTCGCCTCCGTCCTGGTGTCCTACGACGAGACGGACGTCACCGCCCACATCGTCCAGCACCTGCTGCTCATGATGCTGGCCCCGCCTCTGCTGGCGCTGGGGCGGCCGCTGACCCTCCTTGCCCGGGCCGGGCCTCGCCGGGCCCGGAAGTGGGTAGCCCGACGGGTGCGGGGCCGGGCCGCCCGGCTGCTGACGAACCCGGTGGTCGGAGCCGCGCTCTACCTCGGCTCCATGTACGCCATGCTCACCAGCCGGGCGGTGTACCGCTTCCTCGACACCCACCAGGCGGCCCACGACGCCAGCCACCTCTGGCTGCTGGCCGCCGGGCTCGTGTACTTCGAACCGCTGCTCGGCGAGGCCGCCGTTCGCCGTTCGCACCCGGTCCGGATCATTCCGGTGCTCGCCGTCATGCCCTTCGAGGTGATGGTCGGCATCTGGTTGCGCTACCAAACGCGACCCTTCCTCGCCTCGAACACTCTGGCCGACACCCAGCGGGCCGGCGAGGCGTTCGTCGTCGGCTCGACCCTCCTCGCCACGGTCTGGCTGGGGATCATCGTCGCCCAGTGGGCGGGCAGGGAGCTGCGGGAGGAGCGCCGCCGCGCCCGACGCCCGCCGTCGCTCGAGTGGACGACCCCGTGGTGGGTGGGGCCCGGGCAGGTCAGCGGACCCGCAGGATGTCCCGTATCCGGTCCGCCCGCCGGGCCAGCGGGGTGACGAGGGCCAGGACGCCCGGGATGGCCGGCGTGTGGGGGTGGGGCCGGGTCGGGCCTTGCGCCGAGAGCTCCTCGAACAGCCGGCCGAGGCGGACGGCGTCATAGGGATCCAGCCGGGCGGCCAGAGCGGGGAGGATCTCCTGCTCCTCGAGGCGGACGTGCCGGAGGATGGCCTCCACCGCCGGTTGGACCAGCTCGACGCTGGCGTCGGTCCCCGAAACCTTCTGCAGGGCGTGCAGGCGCCGACGGGTGTCCCGTTCCTGGTCGGCGGCCCGGGCCCGGGCGGCGGACGTCTCAGGGAGGCGGTCCCGCACCACAGGCCAGAGGATGCGGGCCTCGGCCGCCTCGTGACGCGACGCCAGGGCGATCAGCGTCCGCACGCCCTTGGTCGTCCCGTGCTGACCCAGGGGCCACCTGCGGTAGCGGCGGCTCACGTCGTCGACCGTCTCGATGATCCTCTGGTGCTCCATCGTGATCGCTTCGACCAGCTCGAACGTCATCGCGGCCTCGCCGCCCGCTCACCGCGGCCGAGACTGCCGAGGTAGGCGTTGTAGGCGCGCAGTCTCGGGGACTCCAGGGCGGGGTCCCAGCTGAGCTCGCCGGCCGTGCGGCCGGCGGTCGGACGGCGGCGTCCGGCAGCAGGCGGGTCGGGGCGGGTGACCAGCACCCACCACAGCCAGGCGGCGATGCCCCCGAAGGCGGGCCACTCCACCACGTAGAGCCAGCTGAGGGCATGGCCTGAAAGCGCCCGGTCCACCTGCCACCAGGCGGCCACGGTGCACAGAACGACGGTGACGGCAAGCAGGACGTGCAGCGTCAGCGCCCGCGGCGAGAAGAGCCGGCCGGTCATCCCGCTCTCCGGCCGCGCCGGGCCCAGGAGGCGGCCAGGGCCCCGAGGGTGACGGCCGTTCCGACGGTGGCCGCCTTGCGGGCCCACGCCGACGACCCGGCCGCCGGGATACCCGTCTCGGGGTCCTGCCAGGCCACCCGGTCGGGGAGGTACCGCGTCGGTGGAGGCATCACCTTGTCGGCGGACTCGACCGGGGGGGAGACCTTCACCCCGGGTGTGCCGGCCAGGTCGCGGCAGATCTTCCACGTCACCGCGCCGGCCAGCAGAGGAAGACCGATGAGCAGACCCCGCAGCGCGAAGGTGACGGGCGGCTGCTGGATGTCGAGGTAGAAGCCCAGCACGTCCTGGGCGCCGGCGACGGTGAGCACGAAGTAGAAGGTCAGACCGGCCACCCCCAGCGCGGTCCGCCCGGGCCTGTCCCGGGGCCGGTCCAGCAGGTTGTGGTACAGGTGGTCACCGGTCCACCACCGCTCCACGAAGGGGTATATCCAGAGCAGGAGGAATGTCCCGAGCGGCAGCACCACGGCGGGCCAGAACACCTCTGACACGGTCCAGCCGAACAGGTGCAGGCGCCAAGGCGGCATCAGGCGCAGGGACCCTTCGAGCCAACCGGTGTACCAGTCGGGCTGGGCGAATGAGCTGGCCAGGTAGGGGTGGTAGGGCCCGTACTCCCAGATCGGGTTGATCTGCACCAGGCCGCCGAGCAGGCTGACCACCCCGGCGACGATTAGCAGCAGGGCGATGGAGCGGAAGGCGTAGGTGGGGTAGAGGTGGGACCCGACCAACTTTCGCTCGCTGCGTCCCTCGCCGGGGAACTGCGTGTGCTTCTGGCGCCAGATCAGGGCCAGATGGATACCGAGCAGCCCGAAGATGAGCAGCGGGGCGACGAACACGTGGAGGATGAAGATGCGGTGTGTCAACTCACTCGATGGGAACTGGCCGCCGAAGAACAGGTAGGCCAGCCAGTTCCCCGCCCAGGGGATCGAGAGCGCGATCGAGTAGGCGATCCGCAGGCCGAGACCCGACATCAGGTCCCCGGGCAGCGAGTAGCCGGTGAACCCGTTGAAGATGGCCAGCAAGAGGAGTGTCACCCCGACCACCCAGTTGAGCTCACGCGGCTTGCGGAAGGCGCCGGTGAAGAAGATGCGGGCCAAGTGGCACACGATGGCGGTGACGAACAGGTCGGCGGTCCAGTGGTGGATCTGGCGGATCAGCAGGCCGGCCCTGACCTCGAGGCTCAGGTTGACGGTCGACTGGTAGGCGAGGTTCATCGTCTGCTCGTGCAGCGGGGCGTACGGCCCGTGGTAGACGACCATGGAGTCGCTCGGGTCGAAGAAGAAGGCCAGCCACACTCCGGTGATGACGAGGATGAGGAAGCAGTAGGCGGCGATCTCGCCGAGCATGAAGGACCAGTTGTCCGGGAAGATGTGGTCGAGCGCCTTCTTCAGGAACTTCTGGCTGCCCAACCGCTCGTCGAGGGCGGCGTTCGCCCGGCTGATCCGGCGTCCGGTCATCAGGCGTTGTGGCTGTCGTAGTGCCAGAACACCGGCCCCGGCGGCTGGGAGAAGTCGCCCGCCGACCGGAGGGTCCCGTCCAGGTCGATGCTGAGGGGCAGTTGTGCCAGCGAGCCGGCGGCCGGCCCGAAGATCGGCTTGGCCCCGTCGGTCGCGGCGAACGTCGACTGGTGGCAGGGGCACTGGAGGGCGAGAGTCTGGTGGTCATAGAGGTTGACCGGGCAGCCGGCGTGGGAGCACACCTTCGAGTAGCAGATCAGGTCGTTCGGCGCCCAGGTCTCCCGCCCGGGGAGGGGATGGTTCGTCCCGGGCGGCAGCCGGATGAGCACGGCCGGCACCGACGGATCCTCGAGATGGCCTGGCGGGAACACGGATGCCACGGCGCCCACCGGGAGGTCCCCGACCTTGATCGGCCGGCCGTCGGAGTCGACGAGCGGCAACTTGTACTTCCACACGGTCGAGGCCAGCGTGCGGGGCGGTGGCCCGAGGGATCTCAGGGTCGACAAGGCCCCGGCACCGACGCTGAGGCCGACCGCCCCGAGGGATACGAGCAGGAGCCGGCGCCGGCCGAGCTCACCCCGATCGACGGTGGCGAGCAACTCCGCCTCCTGCACCGGAGTGCTCCGGAAGTCGGGGTACTCCTCGGAGTACGGCCCGTTGGGCAGCAGGTGGTGGGACCACAGGACCAGGCCGACGGCGGCGAGGAGCAGGCTGGCCCCGAGGCACGCCCCTTCGATGGCGGTGTCGCCGTTGACCCAGTAGGTCACGGCCAGGCCGCTGCCGACCACCGCCGAACCGGCGAAGCAGAGGAAGATGGCCGTCCGCTTCACCCGCGCTCACCGATCCAGCGGATGGCGAAGAGCAGGAGCACCATGCCGATGAGCCAGACGACCGCCCCCTCCGCCACGGGCCCGAGGTGGGAGATGGGGTCGCCGCCCCGATCGACGGGGTGCTGAACGGATCGAATGTAGGCGGCGATGGCGTCGACCTCCGATGGAGAGAACACCTGCGGGGAGAACACCGGCATCTGGGCGGGCCCGACCTGCATGGCCTCCGCGACCTGGGTGGGCGTGGCTTCGGTCACCTTCGGCACGGCCCGGTCGTAGAGAATGCCGCCGCCGCCACCCCACCCATGGCAGGCGGCGCAGTACTCGTCGAACAGCTCGGCCCCCTTGCTCAGGTCACCCGCCGAAGGATCGACGGTCGGTATCGCCGGGCCGCCGTAGGCCACCATCGCGGTCACGTACCGGTCGAGGGCGGCGATCTCGGCCGCCGAGAGGATGCCGCCGTAGGGCGGCTGCTTGGTGGCGACGTCCCTCTTCGGCATGCGGCCTGTAGTCAGTTCGAAGTCGACCGCCGCTTCGCCGACACCCGCCAGGCTCGGTCCGCGCGACGTCCCCCTGCCGTCCGCACCGTGGCACGCCGCGCAGTCCTCCTGGTACAGCACCGCACCCGACGGGCCGCTCCGGGTCGCCGCCAGGTCGGCCCGGCCGCTCGGGGAGATCAGCATGCCGCCCATCGAGGCGGCGACGATGAGGGGCAACCAGACAAGGGCCAGGCGCTTCAACGCGACGCCTTCCACTCGGCCCACAGCCGGCCCGCCACGAGGGCGAGCAGCGGCAGGGCGAAGTAGGCCAGGAACACCCCGAACACCCATGCCAGACCGCCGATCAAACAGGCGGCGGCGAAGGCGGGCGCCGCTCCACCATCGCCCCCCCTCAGGCGACCGCCCGGCCGCTGAGGGCTGGGGCGGAAGAACAGGGCGATGGACGCCACCGCAACTATGGCGACCGCCCCTAGGTAGAAGGCCCGTTCCTGGTCCTCGTCCCTGGCGTCGAAGACGAACAGCAGAGAGGCCAGCACCCCGTTGAGCACTGCCCAGGCGGCGACGACCGAGACGCCCCGGGCGGCGACGCGGCCCATCACTTGTCCGCCTCCTGGCGCTCCCGAAGGTCCAGCAACGGGGCGTAGCCGAGGATCGGCGGGATGGATACGAAGTTGAACCTTGGCGGCGGGGATGTGGTCGCCCACTCCAGCGTCTGTCCGCCCCACGGGTCGGCGGAGGCCGGCACCCGGCGGTGCAGCGACCGCACCACGTTAGCGGCGAACACCACCATGGCCGCGGCCAGAATCCCGGCTCCGATGCTCGACGTCAGGTTCAGCGCATTCAAGGTCGGAGACGAGGAGTAGGTCGACACCCGCCGGGCCATCCCCAGGTAGCCCGAGCCGAACATCGGCAGGAACGCGACGTTGGTCCCCGCCACCATCAGCCAGAAGTGCAGCCGCCCCAGCCCTTCTCCGAGCATCGTCCCGGTCGCCTTCGGCCACCAGAAGTACAGGGCGGCGAAGAGGCCGAAGACACTTCCCGCGAACAACGTGTAATGGAAGTGGGCTACGACGAAATAGGACCCGTTGACGTGATAGTCGATCACCGGGGTGCCGAGCATGATCCCCGACAGCCCGCCGATCAGGAACTGGGGGATGAAGGCGAGGGCGAAGAGCATCGCCGTGGTGTACTCCAGGCGCCCTGTCAGTACGGTGGACAGGAACCCGAAGTACTCGATCCCGGCGGGGACGGACAGAGCGATGCTGGTGAGGCTGTAGTAGTCGTTGGCCGATTGCCCGGAGACGAAGAGGTGGTGGCCCCAGACGGCCATGGACAGAGCGGCGAAGACCATCAAAGACGCCACCGTCGGCTTGTAACCGACGTAGCGCCGCCCCGAGAACGTCGCCAGCACCTCGGCCACCGCCCCCACGAACGGGAAGAACATCACGTAAACCACCGGGTGCCCGTAGAACCAGAAGAGGTTCTGGTAGGCGACGTTGACCACGTGGTGGCCGAAAACCGACGGGTCGGCCCGCCCCGCGGCCAGCAGGGCCATGGCGGCGAGCAGGGATGGGAAGGCGGCGATGGTCATCATGTCCGTCACGACCATCGACCAGGTGAACACCGGCATGCGCAGGAGGGTCATCTCCGGCGCCCGCATGCGCATTGCCGACCACAAGGTGGTCGAGGCGAGGAGGATCATCCCGCTGGCGGAGAGAAACACGCCGACGATCCAGAGGCTTTCCCCGGGGCCCGTGGTGTAGACCGAGTCGGCCAGCGGCGGGTACGAATACCAGCCATCGGAGGCCGCCCCCCCGCCGGTCAGGAAGCCCGACAGCATGGCCAACGACCCCGCCACGTACAGCCAGAAGCCGAGAAGCGTGAGCCTCGGCCCGGCGATGTTCGGAGCTCCGATCTGAAGGGGGACGAGGTACACGCCGAGGCCGATGGCCACCGGGGTGACGACCAGGTAGATCATCCCCGAGCCATGGATCGTGAAGAGCTCGTCGTACAGGTGGGGGCTGACGACGCTCTGGCCGGGCCGGGCCAGCTGGCCGCGCATCAGAAGGGCGAGGGCACCCATCACCGCGAAGAGGGCGAGGGCGGTCCCGATGGTGAGCAGGCCTATCCGCTTGTGGTCCGTGGTCGTGAAGGCGGCGGCCATCCCCCCTTCCACCGGCTCCGGATCGAAAGCGTCGGCGGGGGCGAGCGGTTCGCTGATCCGGGTCACGACGTCGTTCCGGTCCCGGCGGTCTGCTGTTGGGCCATCCAGGAGGAGAACCGGGCCGGCGCCACGGCGACCAGGGTGAAGTGCATGGCGAAGTGGTACTGGCCGCAGAACTCGGCGCACTCCGCGTCGAAGCGACCGGCCGTCGGGATGGTCGTTTCGAAGGTGTTGACGAAGCCCGGATAGGCGAACAGCTTGAAGCGGAGAGCCGGTATCCACATCGAGTGGACGACGTCGTTCGACCTGACGTGGAAGGCGATGGGCTCGCCCGTGGGTAGTTCGAGGACCGGCAGGCCGCCGTCGACGCAGTTGCCGCTGACGGTCACCGGCGTGCCCTCGTACGTGAACCGCCAGCACCACTGGAAGCCGGTCACGTCGACCGTCAGCGCCGGCCTGGGGTAGGTCGTGCGGTTCTCGGTGAGCGAGAGGGTGGCGATGCCGGCGGCGGCGGCCGCCACCACGCTCACGTAGACGGCCTCCGCCTTCTTGTAGCTGGGCTTCTGGGACGCCTGGCGCCCGCGCCGGGTGAACGAGCGCAGGATGGCGAACAGGAACGCCACCGTGATGACGCCGAAGACGACCACGGCGATGGTCACCTCTATCCGGAAGGTGTGGTCGAACCGGGCGGGCAGGTTCATGTGGCCTGTGGCGGCAAGCGCGCCGTCCTCCCTAGTTCAGTTCCCGGACCGGCCTGGCAATACCCCGTCGCTCGACGCCGAAACGGGACTTCCGTTACCGGGAGTCGGGCATGGGTAACAACTGAGCGCTCGCCCCGGCGTACCCAGGATGGAGGTGTCGTTTGCCGTCGCACCAGCAGAATCCGCTGGTTGAAAGGTGGATGAAGGGCCGAGCCGCGGAGGACGAACCGATGGCCCGTGCCGCCGCGGCACGGACCGCAGAGCCACCGCCCATCGAAGGCGAGGACGAGACCACCGATCTGGTGTCGGTGATCGGCTGGCAGCACAACCAGGTGAGGTACCTGCAGGAGCAGCTGGAGGCGATACCCGGCGTCTCGAAGGGTGGCGACCGGGCCAAACAGCAGCAACGGGTCTCGATCGTCGACATGATGAGGCTCCGCCTGGCCCCCCACGAAACGGCCGAGGCCCAGCACCTGTGGCCGACGGTGCGCAAGTACCTCCCTGAAGGGGACGCCCTGGTCGACAAGGCGCTGGCGCAGGAGACGGAAGGGACGCAGCTGCTCATGCAGCTCGACGCCGTCCCGGGCGGCGATCCGCAATTCGACGAGTTGGTGGAGGAGCTGTCGTCGGCGCTGCGCAAGCACGTGGCTCATGAGGACCTCGTCCTCCTCCGGGTCTCAGAAGAGGTACCGGTCAAGGTCCGTGACGACCTGGGGAAGAAGTTCCTTCGGGCCTTCAAGGAACTCCTGCAGGACGACGCCGGCCGGCCGGCCGAGCGGAAAGGAAGGGCGCGCTGACGATGATCCGGAACTGGGTCGAGCACTGGCCCGCCCTACGCCAACTTCGCGACGGCGACCCCTTCGGCCGGGGCAGGGCGGTGAAGTCGCAGACCCAGGCCGACCTGACCCCGCGCACGGCCACAGCGGACAAGGTCGTCAAGTCGATATGCCCGTACTGCGGGGTGGGCTGCGGCCAGAACATCTACGTGAAGGACGAGAAGATCGTCCAGATCGAGGGAGATCCCGACTCTCCGGTCAGCCGGGGACGGCTCTGCCCCAAGGGAGCCGGCACGCTCGAGCTGGCCACCGGCCCCAGCCGGCGCTATCACGTGCTCTACCGCCGGCCGCATGCGACCGACTGGGAGCGCCTGCCCCTCGACCAAGCCATGGACATGGTGGCCGACCGGGTCCTCGCCACCAGGCGCGAAGGTTGGGAATGGCAGCGCGACGGCCGGGACGTGCGGCGGACGATGGGCATCGCCAGCCTGGGCGGGGCCACCCTCGACAACGAGGAGAACTACCTCATCAAGAAGCTGTTCACCGCGCTCGGGATAGTCCAGATCGAGAACCAGGCCCGGCTCTGCCACAGCGCGACCGTCGCCGGCCTCGGACCGTCCTTCGGCCGGGGCGGGGCGACCACCTCCATGCAGGACCTCCAGCACTCCGACTGCATCGTCATCGAGGGCTCGAGCTTCGCCGAGGCGCACCCGGTGGGCTTCCAGTGGGTGATGGAGGCCAAGGCGCGCGGGGCCACCCTGATCCACGTGGACCCCCGCTTCAGCCGCACCAGCGCGCTGGCCGACATCCACGTGCCGATCCGGGCCGGCTCGGACATCGCCTTCCTCGGGGGCCTCGTCAACTACGTCCTCCAGAACGACCGGTGGTTCCCCGAGTACGTCGTCAACTACACGAACGCCGGGCACATCCTGACGGAGGAGTACCAGGACACGGAGGACCTCGGCGGCATCTTCTCGGGCCTCCACCCGGACGCGGTCGCCTACGAGAACGACAGCTGGCTACCGGCGGGCATGTCCGTAACCACTGATCCCGAGGACGAAGGCGACAAGAGCGGCCCGGAGTACGAGGAACGGCTCCAGGCGGTGAAAGACGCCGGATCGGCGGAAACGCACGGGTCCGGGGGTGCGGGAGCCCACGGCGAGCCGGAGACCGACCTGAGCCTGCAACACCCCCGCTGCGTTTTCCAGGTCCTCAAGCGCCACTATGCCCGCTATACGCCGGAGATGGTGGAACAGGTGTGCGGCATCCCGCAGGACCTGTTCCACCGGGTGGCGGCGGTCCTATGTGACAGCTCGGGACGCGACCGCACCTCCGCCTTCGTCTATGCAGTGGGCTGGACGCAGCACAGCGACGGGTCGCAGTTCATCAGGGCGGCCTCGGTGCTGCAGCTCCTGCTCGGGAACATCGGGCGCCCCGGCGGCGGCATCCAGGCCCTGCGGGGCCATGCCAGCATTCAGGGCTCCACCGACATACCGACCCTCTTCAACCTCCTGCCCGGCTACCTGGGGATGCCCCACGCTTACGAGCACACCACTCTGGAGGACTACATCGAGGGTATGAGGTCGTCGAAGGGCTACTGGGGCGACATGCGCGCCTACATGGTGAGCCTGCTCAAGGCCTATTGGGGGCCGGCGGCCACCCGGGAGAACGACTACTGCTACGACTACGTCCCCCGCATCACAGGCAGCCACAGCACCTACGACACCGTCGAGCGGCAGATCGACGGGACTTGCAAGGGGTACTTCCTCATGGGGGAGAACCCGGCGGTGGGGTCGGCCAACGCCAAGATGCAGCGCCTCGGCATGGCCAACCTCGACTGGCTGGTCGTGCGCGACTTCTCGTTGATCGAGTCGGCCACCTGGTGGAAGGACGGCCCCGAGATCCGGACCGGAGAGATGAGGACCGAGGACATCGGCACCGAGGTCTTCTTCTTCCCGGCCGCGTCGCACACCGAGAAGAACGGTTCGTTCACGAACACCAACCGGATGTTGCAGTGGCACTGGGCGGCCAAGGAACCAGACGGCGAGGCCCGCTCGGACCTGTGGTTCATGTACCACCTCGGGCGCCTCATCCGCCGGAAGCTGGCCGGGTCCTCCGATCCTATGGACCGGCCGGTCCTCGACCTCACATGGGACTACCCCACTGAGGGAGAGACGGCCGAGCCGAGCGCCGAGGCGGTCCTGGCCGAGATCAACGGCTGGGACGCCGAGGGCAGCCCTTTGGCTTCGTACGAGCAGTTGAACGACGACGGCTCGACGGCCTGCGGCTGTTGGATCTACTGCGGGGTGTACGCCGACGGCGTCAACCAGTCCGCTCGGCGCAAGCCGGCCGACGAGCAGAACTGGCTCGGCCCGGAGTGGTGCTGGGCGTGGCCGGCCAACCGCCGGATCCTCTACAACCGGGCGTCCGCCGATCCCGACGGCA
>Ga0066702_10000166_pt1 | contig 13579 bp, 10 predicted proteins | sample GraSoiAngelo_151_FD_66507 | JGI IMG/M metagenome (GOLD analysis project Ga0066702, IMG submission 66507) | Grasslands soil microbial communities from the Angelo Coastal Reserve, California, USA - 14_1009_12_20cm | ecosystem: Environmental > Terrestrial > Soil > Grasslands | place: USA...
GCTCGCGGTCCTCGACAACATCGACGTGAACGGCACGCTCGTCGGTCGCGGCGAAAACCCCGCGAACAATGGCGGAGGCCGCGGCGAAAACGGCGGCGACAACGGGGACGACAACGACCAAGGCGAGAACCATTAGCTAATCGGGCGGCAGATCCGCCGTTCGCGGTCTGATGAGCCGGCACGGACCTCCGTGCCGGCTCAACTTGCAGGCGGTCCTTTCGCCGCGATCCGGGATGCCGCTCCTCGGTCCTCACCCACCACCCCCCTCCTGCGAGAATCAGCCGGCTCTCGAGGGGACAGGCCTCTGTTCATCTGCAGGCGAACCTTATTTGACAGCCCTTGCTTAACCGCCTATGACACGCGGCGCCGGAAAGAAGGGAGGCCACAGACACCGGCGACGAATGAGACCAAATCAAGGGGAGAGTGGGTATGAGAGTTCGAACATTCTTCGCAAGCATCGCGATCCTCACACTCAGCACGACAGTCGCCTTCGCAGACGGTCCATTCCAGGTCAAACCGAACGAGTTCGATCCTGGCAAGACATTCCTCGTCCAAGCCGCGTGGCTCAGTGGGATCGGCTGTCCCACCGCGGCGAAGATCGCCGTCCCAAATGCGGACTTCACAGGGATCGCGAGCTTTAGCACGTACACAGATACCGCCTGTGACACGGGCGACATCAAGGACAAGCAGAACGAGGGTTTGCTGCTTGTCAAGACCGGCCCGACGCTGACCAACTTCGCGGCCGCCGGCGCGACGCTCGAAGGGGTCAAGGGAACGACCCTAACCGAGCTGGGCTATGACATCCGGAAGCCAGGAGCTTCCACCCAAGACCCGCGCGGCTCGCAATGTGATGCGGACTCGCCGCGCTTCAACATCACGACGTCGACGGGCTTCTATTTCCTCGCCTGCAACTCGCCCCCTCCGACCACTACAACGCCCGGGATTGGTTGGATGCGCCTTCGCTGGGGGAACGGATCGGCCGGCTCCGTACAGGGTTATCTGAACGGCGCGACCCTAAGCGCAATCACCGGAGAAGTGAAGACCGTCGAGATCGTCTTCGATGAGGGTCAGGACGTCGCACCGACCAATTTCGGCGAGGCCATCCTCGACAACATCGACGTGAACGGAACGCTGGTCGGACGCGGTCCGACAGACGCGAACTAACGCGTGACGTGAGGCGGCCTCGATGAGGCCGCCTCGCGGTCCTTCGAACTCCGCCGCCGATCGCGGTCGTCCCGTCGTCAAGAGGCCGCTAGTACCACTCGTCCGACTGGTACTGCTGGCGGTCGTTCGAATGGTGAACGGCCTACCTGCCACTTGGCTAGTCGGCGCGTTAGGCGAGGTGGCACAAGCCATCTCGCGAATCGCGCCGCACGGCTCGGTTCGCGTGGCAAAGGGAGGACACGTGAAGCTCCGCACGCTCATGGCAACCCTCGCGATCGCGGTGCTCAGCACGGGCGTCGCGTTCGCCGACGGGAAAATCGAGGTCAAACCGAAAGAGTTCGATCCCGGCAAGACCTTCCTCGTTCAGGCGGACTGGCTCGACGGCATTGGCTGTCCCACCAGCGCGCACATCGCGGTGCCGAACGCCGACTTCACCGGGGTCGCCGGCACGGCGCCCTACTCGGACGCGGGATGCCCGACTGGTGACACGAGCGACAGGCACAACCAGGGTTTGCTTCTCGTCAAGACCGGCCCTACGAACAACTTCGCCTCTGCTACGGCAGAGCTCAAGGGTGTCAAGGGGATGCATCTCACCGAGCTCGGATACGACCTCCGCAAGCCGCGGACCTTCAGTGATGCAAGCGGTTCGCACTGCGGCGCAGGAGCCCCTCGTTTCGACGTGATCACGACGGACCACGTCGACCACTTCGTGGGTTGCGCTTCGCCCGCGCCGACTCAGACCGCGACCGGCGTCGGTTGGATCCGTCTACGTTGGAACCCGACGACTGCGTTCCCGCCGATCCTCGCGACCGACACGGTCAAGAGCATCACGATCGTCTTCGACGAGGGTCAGGACACCGCTCCGGACAACTTCGGTCTCGCCGTACTCGACAACATCGATGTCAACGGCACGCTCGTGGGTAACCACGAGGCGAACAACGACAACGGCGAGGACAAGGGCAACGGCAACGGAGACCACAAAGACAAAAAGGGACACAAGGGCGACCCCGACAACGACAAGAACGATCAGGACTAGCTCACCGCACCACTGCGTGCTTTCGCGAGGCGGCCCACGTCGGGCCGCCTCGCCGCGTCAAGCGATCGGGATCTGTGTGCCGAGATGCCTCGCGGCGAACGCGATCTCCGCCGTCACTTGCTTGAGCTGCTCGTCGATGACGAGTGAGCCGTGTCCGGCGTCGTACCGATACTCCTCGTATGGCTTTCCGAGCGCCCGCAGTCGTTCCGCATAGATGTCCACACTCCGTGATGGACAGCGCGGATCGTTCTGCCCGACGAGCAGCAGCATCGGAACGCGGACGCGCTCGACGTAGGTGAGCGGGTTAGAGCGGTGATAGCTCGCGGGTACCTCCGTGGGAGTCCCGCCGAAGAGCGCGGCGTCGTAACGCTTGAGCGGCTCCATCTCGTCTTCGAAAGCCGCGATGTAATCGCCGATCGGGACGATCCCGATCCCGAGCGACCACCGTTCGGGCTGAACTCCGAGGCCGAGCAGGGTGAGGTAGCCGCCCCACGATCCACCGGAGAGGATGGTGCGCGCCGGATCGACGATGCCTTGTGCGGTCAGGCGGTCATGCACCTTCGCAAGATCCTCGAGCTCGGTCAGACCAGGGCGACCAACGATCGCGTCTCGCCAGGCCTTGCCGTACCCGGATGAACCGCGGTAGTTGACCAGCACGACCGCGAAGCCGTGATCGACCCAGGCCTGGACGCCCGCGGTGAAGGCGTCCTGGTCGTGGGCCTCGGGACCGCCGTGCACCGCGAAGATCGTCGGATGCGGCCGCTGGCCGGAGGGACGCGCGATGAAATAGTGGATGCCATCGAGCTCGTCGTCCCCGTAGCGGACGCCGGCTGGCGCGGGATCGCCCGTCGCGCGAAGGACGATCCCTTCGCGCACTGACCGGATCTCCGCCGGCGTCGCGGCGTCCGTCCACTGGTACCAAACGTCGCCGTCGGGACGGACACGCGCGGTCGCAATCGTGCCGGGCGCGGTTTCGAGCCGCTCGAGCGCGCGCGAGGCGAGGTCGCACCGGTACAGCTCGCCGCGGCCGCGGTGCTCGTGTCCGATGAGCAGCGCCTTTCCATCGGGATACCACTCGGCGTAGGTCTCGCCCGGCAGATCGAGCTCGACGTCGTCGACACGGCTGCTCGCCGCGTCGAAGATCAGGGGCTGGCGCCGACCGCGCCGGTCGTGAAGGATGAGGAGCCGCTGATCCTGCTGGATCGGCGACCAGCGGACTGGCTGGAGTCCCTTGCTCGGTCCATCCCACAGCTCGGCCACCTTCGTCCCCGTGCGATCCACCACCCGGACCGCGCGATTTCGACTGTCGCCGTGCTCGGAATGCGCGATCGCGATGAGCGTCTCGTCGCGCGAAAGGTCTGCGACCGTCGCTGCCTGCGCGTGCTGGTAGATCAGCTTCGGCGGATCGTCCCCACGCAGAACGTAGACCGTGGTGCCCTCGTCGCTCCGCGAGCGACCCAGGACCGCGAAGTCGCCCCCCGTCGCCAGCCAGGCGCTGTACGCGGGCGCAAGCTCGGGCGCGATCGTCTCGCGCGCGCCGCCGGCGAAAGGCTCCCGCACCCAACGCCCGAGCTCGTTGCCCTTCTCGTCGTCGAACCACCACACCGACTTGCCCGAGGGGTCGAGCCGGCTGGGCACGCGATAGCCGGTGCCTTCGGGTCGATCGGTGACCTGCCGGTGCGTGCCGGTGCGGCGGTCCCAGGCGTACACCTCGAACCGCCCGCTCGCGTTCGAGAGATAGACGAGGTGCTCGGGATCGTCGCGCGACCACGTCGGGAAGCCGACACGTGGCGCGCGATAGCGGCGCTTCCACGCGGCCTCGACCCGCACAGCCTGAGGAGCGGTTACCACCGCCCGAGTCTAAACAGCGACTACGGCATCGTCGTTCGTCAGGTGACGGAGGGCTTCCAGCTCCGCGAGTCCTAACTTTTGGCGTGACCTGCGCAGAGTAAGCAAGGCATTCACGGCATCAAGAAACGCGTCGTGATGCTTCGGTGTCGTTCGACCTTCGTACGCGTCGAACCACCGTTCGACCGTCGGCCATCTCCACAGCGCCCGACCGGCCACGTGATGACTCGGTTGCGGGAAATGGCCCGGTCCGCGCTCACCGTTCACGAGCTGGCTGATGCTCTCTCGAGATCGGCTAGTGCGGTTGGCGATGTCTGATTGGCTCACGAGATCTTCCGGTTCCACGGCAACAACGGTGACGTCGGGAAGCGCACGCTCCACGTCCTCGATCGCGGAGACGACGGCCATGCCAAAGTCAGGCGCTTCCCGGTCCATGCCCACATATGTCTTTCCGTTGCGTTCGCTGGCCGTCGAATCCGGAACGGACCCGTAGAGCCCGTTGATCTGATTACGACTCAACTCGCCAGCGTCGAGCACAAGCGTGAAGCTAAATTCGCTCATTCCGACTCGTCCTCCTTTGATCGGTGTGGGCACTTCAACGACTCACGGACAAGTCGCGCAGCATGAGAGCCGGCGTTCTGCGGCGTTGCATGGACTGCGATTCGACATCCGCCACGCTCGTGATGAGCGCACAACAGAAAGCCCCAATGACCGCCTGGCTCGAGCCGCCACCACGGATCCGAGAGGATCGCCTCGAGCGCATCCTGCACCTCCTTCTTCGGGTGGCGACTTCCGCTCGGCAAAGCATCCTCCGGCCGTTGACAGTTGTCAACACTCGTTCGCCAAGGTCGACATAACCAAACCGAACGTATGTTCTCATAACTTCCCGAGCCAGGCTGAGGGCTGTGGGCTGGGCTACCGGCCGTCGCGATGGACGCTGAACACGTCGCGGACGCCCTCGAGCTTCGCGAGGACGCGCGAGAGCTGCTCGACGCTCGTGACCTGAAGCGTCGCGTTCACGGTCGCCGTCTTGTCTGGGTTCGCCTGCGCCGAGAGGGCGAGCAGGTTCACCTGGTTCTCGCTGATCACCCCGGCGACGTCGCGCAGGAACCCGTCACGGTCCCAGCCCTCGATGCGGATCGCCACGGGATAGGTGCGCGCCTGGGTCTGCTCCCAGGCGACGTCGACGAAGCGCTCCTTGTCGGCCGTCCCTCTCACGTTCGGGCAGTCGGCGCGGTGGACGGTCACTCCGCGGCCCCGCGTCACGTACCCGAGGATCTTGTCGCCAGGAACCGGATTGCAGCAGACGCCAAAACGCACGAGCAGGTCGCCGACACCCTTGACGTTCACGCCGCCGCGTGAGGTCGGCGGTGGCTGCGGCGGCGCCACTTCGGGGATTGCGAGCTCGGTGTCGTCGGTGATCCCGAGCCTCGTCACGACCTGCGCGGCGGTGATCGCTCCGTAACCGAGTGACGCGAAGAGCGTGTCGACGTCGTGCAGGTTCAGGCTCTCGGTGACGCGCTGGAGATCCTCGTCGGATATGTCGCCGAGGCTCCGCTGCGAGATGCGGCGCAGCTCCTTGTCGAGCAGGTCCTTGCCGTGGGTGATGTTCTCGTCACGTTCCGCGCGCTTGAACCATTGCCGGATCTTCTCGCGCGCGCCGGGCGTCCGCACCATGCCGAGCCAGTCGCGCGAGGGACCGCGCGCCGCTTTGCTCGTCACGATCTCGACGATGTCGCCGGACGATAGACGGTGGTCGAGCGGCACGATGCGCCCGTTCACCTTCGCGCCGATGGTGCGGTGCCCGACGTCGGTGTGGATGCGGTACGCGAAGTCGATGGGCGTCGCGCCGGCCGGAAGCGCCTTCACCTCGCCCTTCGGCGTGAAGACGAAGACCTCGTCCTGGAAGACGTCGAGCTTGAGTGACTCGACGAACTCCTGCGCGTCGGCGACATCGTGCTGCCACTCGAGGAGCTGTCGCACCCAGGCCAGCTTCGACTCGTAATCACGGTCGGACTTGCCGCCTTCCTTGTAGCGCCAGTGCGCGGCGATGCCGTATTCGGCGAGGCCGTGCATCTCCTGCGTGCGCACCTGGATCTCGACCGGCTGTCCGCCCGGGCCCATCACCGCGGTGTGCAGCGACCGGTACATGTTCGCCTTCGGCACCGCGATGTAGTCATCGAACTGTCCAGGGATCGGCGGCCACAGTGTGTGCACGACGCCGAGCGCGGCGTAGCACGACGGCAGGTCAGCGACGATCACGCGGATGGCGAGGACGTCGTAGACCTCGTCGAAGCCGACACTCTTGCGCTGCATCTTCTGCGCGATCGACCAAAGATGCTTGGCTCGGCCCGAGAGCTCCGCGCGGACGCCCGCCTTCTCCAGCTCCTGGGCGAGCGTCTTCATCGTCTCGTTGATGTAGCGCTCCCGGACCTGACGCCGGGCGGCGAGCTGCTCGGCGATGTCGCGGTACTGCTCGGGCTCCAGGTATTTGAACGCGAGGTCCTCGAGCTCCCACTTGATCTGCCAGATCCCGAGCCGGTGGGCGAGGGGCGCGTAGATGTCCATCGTCTGTCTCGCGATGCGCTTCTGCTTCTCGGGCGGAAGCGGCGCGAGCGTGCGCATGTTGTGGAGGCGGTCGCAGAGCTTGATGATCACGACCCGCAGGTCGTCGGCCATCGCGAGCAGCATCTTGCGGATGTTCTCGGCCTGATGCTGGTCGCGTGACTGGCCGGAAAGACGTGAGAGCTTGGTGACGCCGTCGACGAGGCGGCCGATCTCCTCGCCGAAATCACGTTCGATGTCTTCGACCTTCTTCGCCGTGTCCTCGGGGACGTCGTGCAGCAGGGCCGCTGCGACGGTCGCGGGATCCATGCCGAGCTCGGCGACGAGCATGCCGACAGCCGCGGGATGCGAGATGTACGGCTCGCCGGAGATGCGCTTCTGCCCCAGGTGCGCTTCGCTCGCGTAGACGAACGCGCGGCGAACAAGCTCGCCGTCGCCTTCGGGGTAATGACGGAGGACCTCGCGGACGAGCGCGTCAGCGTCGAGCTGACCGTGCCGCTGGGGCCGCAACCGATCGGTGATCCCGACGATGCGCGAGGTGATCGCCGAAGCGCGCTGGGCCATCAGGCGACCACTTCAGGGGCGGACGGGCGCAGGACGGGGGCTGGGGGGCGGAGCCCCCCAATCGCTGTCATCTCGCGGGCCGTCCCGACGGGGCCGAAGTCCTCGAGCTGCAGCTCGACGAACCCACGGAGACCCGTCCCGATCGTGACGACCGCGTCGACGCGCCCAGCGTCGGTCATGGCGTCAGCATGATCGCCGCGGCGGAAGGCCATCGCATCGAAGGTGAACCGACCGACCGTCACCTTGCAGCGCAGGTGATCGCTGTCGGCCCCGACCTGGCGAATGTCGAACACCCGCACGTCCCTCACGAGAAGCCGCGGCCGAGGGTTCCCCGCACCGCACGGCTCGAGATCGGCGAGCTCGAGCGCCAGTCGCGCGGTCAGCACCTCGGGCGCGATCTCGGCATCGACGCGGATCGTCGGGACCGGCCGGACTCCGCCAAGGCGCTCGCGCACGAGGACATCCAGTCTCTCGGCGAGTTCGGGGATCCGATCCACCGCGACCGAGAAGCCCGCCGCCATCGCGTGTCCGCCGTGCTTGATCAGGATGTCGTCGCAATCGTCGAGGGCTTCCGCGATGTGCACACCGGCGATCGACCGGCACGAGCCCTTCCCCTCGAGACCGTCGATGGCGATCACCGCCGCCGGCCGCCCGTAATCCTCCACGAGCCGCGACGCGCCCAGGCCGACGACGCCCGCGGGCCAGGCGGCATCGGCGACCACCGTCGCCCACGCATCAGGTCGCTCCTCGGCGCGCTCACGCGCACCAGCCACGACGAGCCGGGTCAGCTCTTGCCGCTCGGTGTTGCGCTGCTCCAGCCGCTCCGCGAGCTCCTTCGCCTCGGCGGGATCTTCCGTGAGCAACAAACGGAGCGCGTCCTCGGCATCGTCGATGCGACCGGCGGCGTTGAGACGCGGACCGAGGACGAACCCGATCTCGGTCGAACCGATCCGTCCGAGCTTCAGCCCGCTCCGATCAACGAGTGCGCGAACGCCAACGAGTGGGGCGCGGTTCAGCGCTTCGAGCCCCGCCCGAGTCAGCACGCGATTCGCGTCGCGCAGCGGAACGACGTCGGCCACCGTCGCGAGCGCCGCGAGCTGGAGCAGTTCGCCCCGCCGTGCCGCGTAGCGATCCGGACCGAGCAGCGCCTCGGCGAGTCTCAGCGCGACGCCCGCGCCGGCGAGGTCCTTCTCGATCGAGAGATCCCCAGGCCGTCGCGGGTTCACGAGGGCGAACGAGTCGGGAAGATGTGACGGGGGATGGTGGTGGTCCGTCACGATGAGATCGATCCCCAGATCGCGTGCGAGGAGCGCCTCGTTGACCGCGGTCACCCCGCAGTCGACCGAGACGACCACCTTCGCGCCATCCGTCGCCAGGTGCCGCAGGGCCGCGGCGTTGATGCCGTAACCCTCCTCGTAGCGGTTCGGGATGTACGCGGCGACTGTCGCGCCGAGCTCGCGGAAGACCCGGACGAGGATGGCGGACCCGGCGATGCCATCGACGTCATAGTCCCCGTAGACGACGATGCGCTCGCCAGTCGCGAGCGCACGACGTAGACGCTCGACCGCCCTGTCGAGATCGCGCATCGGCGGTCCCGCATCCGCCGGCCTTGCGGCGAGGAACGCGGCCATTTCCGACACCGCGATGCCACGGCAGCCGAGGACCTGGGCCACGAGCGCGGCGATACCATCGGGCGCATCGGTGGCCTTCGTGGGCATGATCCAAAGACGCTGCGGTGCGAGGGCCATGTGAAGCTCAAGTATCTCGCACGTCTGTTCACGTTCGCGCTGATCCTCTGGTCATGCGCGCCCTCGGCGGTCGCGAACGCTCCGACCGGCTCGTCCCTGCCGGCGGCACCGAGCATCACCCCGGCCGGCCCGAGCGGCCTCGCCACCGCCCCGCACGCGATCTTCGGTCCGATACGGCAGTGGTACCTCCTGCCCGATCCGCTCTTCCACGAGGACGTTCACGTTGCGGTGACGTTCCCGGACATCGACCCGTCGGTCGGTACGCCTCGCGCGCGGCTGCGCGGGAACGGCCGCGTCGTCGCGCTGACCCGCACGCCCGGGCTTCCCGCCTCGTGGCAGGCCGAGATGCCGCTCGACGGCGCGCGCGCCGGTCCGCAGAGCATCGAGATCGTGGTGCGGCTTCACGACGGCACCGACGCGTCTCTCGCCGCGCGCGATTTCATCCTCTCGGCACCCGAGTACGTGGTCTGGACCCTCGACTTCGAGGGCGACGCGGCGGGAGATCCCGAGATGGCGAACGCCGCCGCGATCGCGGACTCGCTCAAGGTGCCCATGACGCTCATGTGGAATCCGCGCGTGTGGACGACGACGCAGGTCACGCCCGAGCGCGCGCAGGTCATGCAGCAGTGGATGACCAGCATGGTCGGCCAGGGCTTGGGCGAGGTCGCGCTGCATCTCCACATGTGGACGGACTTTGTCCGTGCCGCCGGCCTCGTGCCGCGAACGGCGCCGAGCTGGGCTGGCCGAAGTGATGGCTACGACGTCCCGCTCACCGCGTTCAGCGAGACCGAGACGAAGACGCTTCTCGATTACTCATTGAAGCTCATGGCCGAGCACGGGCTGCCGCGTCCCACGAGCTTCCGCGCCGGCGGCGAGTTCGCGAACGCGTCGAACCTGCGGGCCCTCGCGGCCGCGGGTTTCACCGCGGACTGCAGCGCTGTGCCGGCCGGCGCCTTTGGACGGCTTCCCTATCCATGGACGCTCTCCATGGACGCTCAGCCGTACCACCCATCCGCAGACGATGCGAACGCGGCCGGCTCGCTCTCGCTGCTCGAGGCGCCGACGATCGGCGGGAACACGTATGCCTACGACGTCAACACGATCCGCCCGATGGTGCGCGCCGACCTGTCGTTCCTCGCGCCCGTCGGCGAGGCGGCGAGCGCAGCCCGCGCGATCACGATCGTGAGCCACCCGGGAACGATCGTCGCGACCGAGCGCGCCGCGATCGAATCGCTCTTCGCCGCGTTCGCGCCGCTGCGGTACGACCGCGACATCGGCCCGGTCCGTTTCGTCACCCTCGCCCAGCTGGCGAGGGCCTACGGCTAGCTAGATCAGCTCGGCCGCGGCGGCCTTCGCTAGCGCGCCGTTCTTGCTCCCGTTCTCTTCCTCGAAGAGCTTGGGCAGCTCGACCGGCTTTCGCTCGAAGGGCTTCGCGTGCTCGGGGTTGGCCTCGTCCGCATAGGTGAAGATCTCTTCGAGCTCGGGCCCGATCAGCTCACCCTTTGCGAGGAGCGCATTGGCCACCGCGTGGACCGCGTACTCCTTCTCGCGCATCAGGCGCTTCGTGTCCTGATAGAGGGTGTCCAGTAGGTGATCGGCCAGCCTCAAGACCTGCGGCGACGTCCCACCCATCGGGCTCGGAGGTACCGCGAGCAGCGTCGGGCCCATGCCGAAGTTCCCGACGTACGCCATCGCCGCGCCGGTCGCGCTCTGGAGATCGTGTGAGGCGTTCGCGGTCTTCGTGCCGAGGTACAGCTCCTCGACCGCGCGCGAGCCGAGCGAGACCATGATCCGCTGCTCCATCTCCTGCTGGTGGAGCTGGTAGCGCTCCTCCTTCGGAGACCACTGGACCACGCCGAGGGCGTCGCCCATGCGGATGATCGAGGCCTTCTGGATGCGGTCCTCGAGGTTGAGGTACCGAGCCGCGACCGCGTGACCGGCCTCGTGGTACGCGATCGTGTGCTTGTCCTTGTCGGACATGCTCGAGATCGGCTGCTTCAGTCCGAGCTGCCGAGTGTCTCGCGCGTGCAGCCAGTCGCGGTAGTTGAGGGACTCGCGGCCCTGATCGTGGGCGATGATGAGCGCCTCGTTGATGATCGTCTTGATCTCGATCGGGGTCCATCCGATCGAGTCGGCGACCATCATCTTCACGTCGATGTCGTGATCGTGCGCCTTCTGAGCGAGATAGTGCTCGATGATGTCCTTACGCCCTGGTGCGTCCGGCTCGTAGACGTTGAGCCTGCGGTCGAGCCGGCCGGGGCGGACGAGCGCCGGGTCGAGGACGTCCGGCCGGTTCGTCGCGCCGATGACGAAGACGACCGGCTTGGGCGGCACGGGTCCGCGCACGACGCCGAGCCAGCGGAGCATCTTGTGCTTCCAGCGGTCTTCCACGTGCTGACCGAGCGAATCCATCTGGTTCAGCATGGCGTTCAGACCGAACCGGCCCATGCCCATCATCCCGCCCATCATCATCTGCTGCCCCGCGCCCTGAACGCCGCTCCGCGACATGCCGATGGAGTCGAGCTCGTCGATGAACAGGATGCAAGCGCCGGGCGTTCCCGCTATGCGGTACTTCCGCGCGAGTCCCCGCGCGCGACGGAAGAGCGACATGACGATGAGCGCATCCACGCCGAACCACATCGACGAAAGACTCGACGCGTCGACGTAGATGAACGGGAGGTTCGCCTCGGCGGCGATCACACCCGCCAGGAAGGTCTTGCCGGTCCCGGGCTTTCCCGAGAGGAGCATCCCGCGTGGCACCTCGCCGCCGAGCTCCACGAATCGCTGGACCCCGCGCAGGATGCGGACGGTGCTCTTCGCGTGTTCCAGCAGGTCGGGCTGACCGCGGTAGTTCTCGAACGTGAGCCCGATCTGTGGGCTGTCGGGCGTCACTGTGTAGGTCCGGGGACGCGAGAGGAACCACATCAGGCCAGCGAACTGCGCGATGCCGGCCACGAGGAGGAAGAGGAGCTGTATGACGAGCGCCGGCATCGAGCCGAGGAACGCCACAAAGCCCTCGAAGACGTTGCGGATCCCGTAGAAGAAGAGGACGAGCGCCGCGATGCCGAGGAGGATCAGCAGGCGCCGCTTGTTGTGCTCGAGCACGTAAGCGCTCGTCGTGACGATCCCTCGGGCTGTCAATTCACACCTACCACCTGATCATTCGCGACGCGGAGCACGAAGCCAACGATGAAGTCGGTGCCATCGCTCGTCTTTCCTTGGACCACATACCCCGACAACATCCGACCCTCGCTTTCGACCGCGCCGACGAACTTCGCGCTGCGCACGTCGATGATCGGTTGGAGCGCGGTGTCGAGATCGTTCAGCTGGTCTTGGGAGAGCAGCTTCGAAAGCGCCTGCGCGTCGTCGTTCGCGACCGCGGCGACGACGTCGTGAGCGGCCTGCGGCTCGTCGGCTTTCGGCAGTGCCGGGTAGGGGCTCTCCGGCGGACCCTGGTCGGCGAACGAATGGACGATCACACCGACGGCCATGCCGAGCACGAACAGCAGGATCGTGCCCACTGCGCGTGCTTCGTTGATCGTCGGCGTGCGGGCCGTGATCGTCGCCGCGCTACTCACTGCGCAAGACCTTGCCCCCGCTGACGGTCAGCGCCAGCGGAAAGAACTGGTCCACACCGGATCCGCTCCGGAGACCGACCGCGTAGATATGGACGGAGATGGACCCCATCGAGGCGCCCCCGAGGTAGGTCATCGAGAGTGGCTGGATATTGGTGTTCCGGCCTTGCTGCGCGCCCTGGAGCTCGATCGCGCGTTGGGCGATGTCCTGCGTCGGGCGGATGTTCGTTACCGCCGACGGGTTCTGCGCCAGCAGACCGAGCATGTACTGTCGGGCGACCGGAGACTCGCCGCTCGAGAACAGCCCAAAATCCTGCGCGACGACGCCCACGACCGAGGCAAAAACGAATCCTGCGAGGATGCCGACGATCACCGTCCCGACCGAGCCGGCGATCAAACGTGAGAGTCCCACGGACGGAAGTCTACGCGCGCGTTGCGCCGCCTCAGCCTCCGGCAGCGAGCGCTCCAGCAGCGAAAACTAAGAGTCCACTAAGCTCGCTCGCCCAGAAATCGACACCTCTTTCGCGCGACGCCGGACCCAACGCCGCCGCATGCGAAAGAAGCTGCGTCCTCTGGAAGCGAGTCCCTCCTGGATGCGGCGTCGATGCCGCGACCTCCGCTTCCGCGACCGGCTCGAAGCGGTCGGCAAGGTCATGAAGCCAGAACACCGGCGTCCGAATGTGCGACCACGCCGTCTTCGGCGAGAGTCGCTTGAAGACATCGCGAAGGGTCGGCGGCAACGACCGCAGCCGATCGAGGGCGAGGTCGTACTGCGAAGCGGCGAGCGCGTTCCACAGAGATACCGCCTCGCTGCCTAGACCGTTCGGCGGATCGCCGTTCAGGCGCCCACCGCCGTCATGGAGGGCTTCGACGACCCGCGCACGATCGGCGTCGTCGCTAAGCGCTTCCGCCGCCGCGATGGGAAGCCGCAAGCGGACGAGCGGATCCGGGTCCCACGCCAGCTGCCGGCCATCGCGGACCTGCGCTCCCGTGACGACGCTGGCGAGGTACGTGTCGAGATCGAAGTAGGCGCCCAGAACTCCGACGTAGGCGGCCTGCTCGAGCGCGCCAGGCCGCGA
>Ga0066702_10000169_pt1 | contig 13552 bp, 10 predicted proteins | sample GraSoiAngelo_151_FD_66507 | JGI IMG/M metagenome (GOLD analysis project Ga0066702, IMG submission 66507) | Grasslands soil microbial communities from the Angelo Coastal Reserve, California, USA - 14_1009_12_20cm | ecosystem: Environmental > Terrestrial > Soil > Grasslands | place: USA...
GACTCTGGACCAAAGCCATGGCTGTGCTGCAGTCCAGACTACAAACTGGGAAGTGCAGAATTTCTCGTTCCTGATGAACCGGTCCAGCTCTGGCATATCGAAATCGCACTCATCAGAAATCGCCTTCACGGCGAAAAAGCGAATGCCTCGCGCCTGCGCTCCGTGAGCAACCGCGGAGGCTTCCATGTCTACGCCCTGAGCTGCATAGCTCTTCGCCAGCTTCGACTTTTGTTCAGTCGTCGCAATGGAAATGGAACTCACCAGGGTTCCTTTGCCAATTCCAGTCTCCGTGCGGCTGGTGTCTCTGGCATCCACGACCCATTGAGGAACGAACAAGTCGCCGGCCCTCATGCCGGGCTCCAGCGCTCCGGCAAACCCGACCGAAATCACGACGTGCGGTTCATACAGGGCGATGATGGCCTGAGTCGCCCTGCGAGCCGCTTCCGCGCCGATGCCGCCACAGATCAGGACTGCGCGTTCATTCTCGAAAAATTTGAACTTTCGACTCTGATACTCACGCTCAGCCAACGACCAGCTACGGATGATCGGTTTCACCTCACGTTCCAGCGCCGCCACGATCGCTACTTTGTTCGGCATGGCTATGCGTACCCGTTCGAGCGAAACCAGTCTGCCGCGCGTCGCAGCGCGCTGTCGACCGGAACCACCTTCCAACCCAGTTCTTTTTCCGCCTTTGCTGATGAGACGAACATCTTCTTGCGGCCCATGCGCACCGCATCAATGGTTGCGCGTGGCTCCCGCTTGCGGAGGCGACCAGTGACCAATTCGTCGACTACTCCCGTGGCCAGAGCGAGCACGTACGGCACTCTCACTTTCGGCGATGGCAGGCCGGTGATGGCCGCCAGCTTGTCCAGAATCTGCTTCAGCGTGAGGTTCTCGCCTCCCAGAATGTAACGTTCTCCACTTCGGCCTTTTTCCAGCGCGGCTACATGACCCAAGGCGCATTCGCGTACATCCACCAGATTCAGCCCTGTGTCCACATACGCCGGAAACTTCTTTTTCAAGAAATCGACAACGATCCTACCGGTAGGAGTCGGCTTAATGTCTTGCTCGCCTACCGGCGTCGTGGGATTCACTACCACCACTTCCATCTTCCCTGCGGCATGGCGGCCATAATCTAAAGCCACCTGTTCGGCCAGGAACTTCGATCTCTTGTAGTGGCCGATCATGTTCTCCAGCGCGACCGGCGAATTTTCGTCGGCCGGGTGGCCATTGGAAGTAAAACCCATGGTGGCAACGCTCGACGTGTATACGACCCGCCGGACTGCTTTCTTGCGCGCCGCTTCCAAAACGGCTTTGGTTCCTTCGACATTGGAGCGGTACATCTGGTCGGGATCGCGAATCCAGAGCCGGTAATCGGCAGCAACGTGGAAGACCGTGTCACACCCCGACATGGCACGCTCGAGCGAGTCGGGATCGCGCAAATCCCCGATCACCGGTTCCGCTCGCAGACCTTCAATATTCTTTGGATTGCTGGTGGAGCGGACCAGCAATCGCAAGTCGGCGCCCTGCCCGGCCAGAACTCGGGCAACATGGCTGCCCACGAATCCAGTCGCGCCGGTGACAAAAGCTTTCAAAATCAGGTCTCAGATTTCAGGTCTCAGTTGAACTGCAGATTCCTCGCTGCGCACGCGCGGCTACGAACGGCTCGGAGTGACAAACGTTCGAGGCAGCTCTCGACTGTTACGCCGCGTTGCTGTTGGATCCGGTTGTCTCGCCCGAGACCACTTTGGCGTAATTGGTTAACGCGAGCAGCGGGAAGTATTGCCGGTAGAGCGTATAGACCAAATAGAAAACCCGCGGGAAACCGGTGCCGGTGGTGTGTGGCTCGTCCCATGAGCCGTCTTTCTTCTGCGTGCGCAGCAGGTACGCAATGGCGCGAGCCACCGAGTCGCTGCGCGTGTCGTTTGCGGCCAGCAAACCCATAATCGCCCAGGCGGTTTGCGATGGAGTACTCGGACCGACTCCGCGCGTGCTCGGGTCGTCATAGGAACCGCAGGTCTCACCCCAGCCGCCATCGGGATTCTGTACCATGCGCAACCACTCCGCCCCCTGCTGAACGTAAGGCTCGTGTTCGTCTACTCCGATGGCTTCCAGGCCGCGCAGCACCAGCATGGTTCCGTAGATGTAGTTCACACCCCACCGTCCAAACCAGGATCCATCCGGTTCCTGCTGCTGGCGAATGAACTTAATAGCTTTCTTGACGCGCCGGTCGGTCTGGTCGTAGCCGTATGTCGCCAACATTTCCAGGATGCGGCCTGTAATATCTACCGTCGGTGGATCGAGCATCGCATTGTGGTCAGCAAATGGGATGTGCTCGAAGACCATGCGATCGTTGTCCTTGTCGAACGATGCCCAGCCTCCGCCCTTACATTGCATCGAGAATATCCAGTCGATGGCGCGCTGCACCGACTCGCGCTGATAGCGACCGTTGGGATGCTCGACGCGGCTTAGCGCCAGGCATACCATCGCGCTGTCGTCGACGTCGGGATAGAACTCGTTGTTGAATTCGAAATACCATCCACCCGGCTGGCCTTTGGTGTTCTTCACTTTCCAATCGCCGGCGTTGCGGACCTGTTTCTGCAAGATCCAGTCGGCGCACTTCACCAAACGCGGATCATTGGCCGGAACCCCAGCTTCGCCCAGAGCAAACAGAGCGTACGCCGTATCCCACACGGGCGACATGCAGGGCTGCATACGGAAGGTGTCGACTTCCTCAATGCCTAATTTTTCGAACTCGTCCATTGCGCGGATGACCTGCGGGTCATCCAGCGAATATCCCAGACAGCGAAGTGCAATGATTGAGTTCAGAATGGAAGGATAGATTGCGCCCAAACCATCACTCATCTCGAAGCGCTCGAGCATCCACTTTTCTGCTTGCTTCAGGGCTAGCCACCGCAGCGGACGAATGTGCACACGTTCCGCCCAGTGCACCATGCGGTCCAGTACGAGAAAGAAATTCCGCCAGGAAACCAGCTTCTTGCTCCAGTGCAGGTGCATGCGCGACTTGTCGCGTCCGCCGACGAACAACTCTTCCACACCCATCTCGTCGGGAATTTTCTTCAGAGGCTTCTTGGCATAGCAAATGGAAAGCGGCACCAAGATGGCGCGTGACCACGACGAGATCTCGTAGATGTTGAACCAGAACCAGTTGGGAAACAGGACGATCTCCGGCGGAATGGCAGGCACGGCGTCGTAGTCGTATTGTCCCAGAAAGCACAGGTAGATCTTGGTAAAGGTATTGACCTCGGTTACTCCGCCCATTTCCAGAATCCTCGCGCGGGCCCGCACCAATGCAGGATGATCCTGCTTGTAGCCTGTGAGCTTGAGCGCGAAGTAGGCCTTTACCGAAGCGCTGAGATTCGATGGCCCACCAATGTAAATGGGCCAGCCACCATCCTGGTTCTGATAACGCAGGATATAGTTGCAGCACTTTTCGTAACGCTCCTGGTTCCCGGTACCCAGCAGCGTGTGCAGCAGGATGTAATCTGACTCGAGAGTGGTATCGGCTTCCAGTTCGCCGGACCAGTAGCCTTGCTCATGCTGTTGGGAGAAGAGATGTTTGCGGGCGGCGTCCACCGCGACCGCAACCCGGCTGGCAAGATCGTCTATCTTGCCCATGCGCAGTTGCGGCGCAGAGGACCTTGCAGGGGAGTTCTCGTCCATCTATTGCTCCATCGCCGCCGCGGCCGGCGCGCTGGCGATCGCTTCCACGATCTCCGGCGGCAAACCGAAGCGGACATTTTCGGGCATAACCTCAACTTCCTGAACGTTGTTGAACCCCTTGCTGCCCAGGAACTTGACTACTTCTTCCACCAGGCACTCCGGAGCAGAAGCGCCAGCGGTCAAAGCAATGGTCTTCACGCCTTCCAGCCATGGAGACTCAATGTTTTTGTAACTGTCGATGAGGTGCGCACTGGTTCCCAGGCTGCGAGCAACCTCGACCAGCCGCTTGGAGTTCGAACTGTTATCGGAGCCCACCACCAGGAGCAGGTCCGCATCGGAAGCCACGTGTTTCACAGCTACTTGCCGGTTCTCAGTGGCATAACAAATATCCTGTGCATGAGGCCCTTTGATGTTGGGGAACCGCTTGCGCAAAGCCGCAATGATGTCTTTGGTCTCGTCGAGACTGAGGGTGGTCTGCGTCAAATACGCGATTCGGTCAGGGTCTGGCACGGTCAATGACGAGACTTCTGCCGGCGATCCTACAACCTGCGTCACCAGCGGGGCTTCGCCCAACGTGCCGATCACTTCATCGTGATCGCGATGTCCAATCAGGATCAGCGAGTAACCTTCCTTGGCGAACTTCACCGCCTCAACGTGAACCTTCGTGACCAGGGGACAAGTTGCATCAATCACTCGCAGGCCGCGATGCTCGCTGGCATACCGCACTTCCGGCGACACGCCGTGCGCGCTGTAGATCACGCGCTCGCCATTAGGCACCTCGTCGACGCTGTCTACGAAGATCGCTCCTTTGCCCTGCAGTTCTTCGACCACAAAGCGGTTGTGGACGATCTCTTTGCGCACATAGATAGGCGGCCCAAAGGCTTCCAGGGCGATGCGCACGATATCAATGGCGCGGACTACACCCGCACAGAAGCCACGCGGCTTCAGCAGCAACACGGTTTTGTTCTCAGATGACAAAGGCTCTTCCCCGTTTCCTTAGCTTCTAGGATACACATTTCCCCTGGAAAGGTTACCCTAAGAGTAGCGGAAAGTACCTGCGTGGTCAACGTAAGCCATAGAAACTGTGAGGATTAGCAGCGGGTGGGGAGATTTGCAGGCCGAACGGGAAGCAAAGCGGCTGGCCCGAGTCGCCCCTGAGCGTCTCGTCCTACGCATTGGTCTTGAGCATCTGTTCCGCGTGCTTGCGGGACGTGTCGGTCAGCTTCGCCCCTGACAGCATTCGAGCTACTTCTTCGGTCCGTTCCTCGCCGGCGATCGCCCGCACGCTAGTTCGGGTGCGGCTCCCAGCTTCTTTCTTCTCGATCAGGTAATGGTGGTCGGCAAAGGTAGCGATCTGAGGCAGGTGAGTGACGCAAAGCACCTGGTTGTTGCGGGATAGCGTCTTCAGTTTCTTTCCAACCGCTTCCGCGGCCCGGCCGCCAATGCCAATATCAATCTCGTCAAAAACCAGCGTGCGCTGCGGAGAGTTTCGCTTCCGGCTACTTTGGCTGGTACCCGCTTCCACGCTTGCCTTCAGGGCCAACATGACTCGCGAGAGTTCCCCGCCGGAAGCGATCTGCGCTAGAGGGCCCAGTGGCTCACCAGGGTTCGCCGAAATCAGATAAGCGACTTGATCGAATCCCGAGGCGCTCCAGTTTGATTCAGTCTCGGTGCTGTCTAGCTCAATTCGGAAGGTTGCCTTCATCGCGAGGTCATTAATCTCGGCCTCGACGACTTTTTCCAATTTCCGTCCAGCATCACGCCTTTTTTTGGAAAGCGTGCGGGCTTGCTGCAGGTAATGCTCTCCGGCATTTGCCAACTCGTTGCGAAGATGCTGCAAAACCTCGTCCTTGTTTTCAATCTCTGAAAGCTTGCGGCTAACGTTTGCCCCGAAGTTGATGACGTCCTCAAGCGCGGGGCCATACTTCCGCTTCAGACGATCAATCGTAGCCAACCGATCCTCTACCTCGGCCAGATGTTCCGGCGAGGCGTGAATGCCGCCGGCGTAGTCACGCAATGTTGCCCCCACGTCCTCAACGCTGATGCGCGCCGAATCCAGCGCATCCAATGCTTCCTGAAACTTCGGCTCATACCGGACTAGCTCCTCTAAATGCTTTTGAGCAGACCGCAGAGAAGCGGAAGTTGAACCGCTACCTTCATAGAGCAGGTCGAAGGCGTTCATGGCGGAGTTGTAGATCTTTTCGGCGTTCGCCAGAACCCTCTTCTCCGCTTCAAGCCGCTCATCTTCGCCGGCCTGGAGCTTGGCATCGGCAATCTCGCGCTTCTGGTAGATCCACAGGTCAACCAGCCGCAAGCGGTCCTGCTCGTCATGCTCGAGTTCCAGGATCCGGCCGCGAATACCCTTCCAGCCAGCAAAGGCATCGGCACAGATTTCCAGGTTGCTCCCCGCGTAGGCATCCAGAAGCGACAAGCGGGCTGAGGCGTCGAAGGAGAGAATCGACTCGTTCTGGGCGTGAATGGTGGCCAGGTGGGGGGCGAGCTGCTTGAGCACCGCGACGGTAGCTGCCTGATTGTTAACGAAAACTCTGCCCTTGCCTCCGGTGGCGATTTCGCGACGGAGAATCAGTGAATCCTCCTCCGGATCGATGCCATTTTCCTCCAGGATTCGCGCAATGATTTTCTCAGCGGCGCCAGCGACTTCAAAAACCGCAGAAATAGTGGAGCGCTCGGCGCCTGAGCGGATGACGTCGGTGGAAGCCTTCTCGCCGAGCAGAAGTGCGAGCGCGTCGATGAGAATGGATTTGCCGGCTCCGGTTTCGCCGGTCAGCAGGTTCAGACCGGGGGCGAATTCAACGGCAGCGTTATCAATAACGGCGTAATTCTCGAGGCGCAATTCGACCAGCATGGGATGTGAGATTGGCGGCAGAATAACACCTCCACCTCCCGCGGACCCACTGAATTGTTATGCTGAGCGAAGCAACGCACCTGCTTTCTCAACTCTCGTCTCCGTCTCCGCCTGTGCCTCGGTGATGGTCCAGGCAAACAGAGGGGATCTGCAATTCGTCGACTCAAAAAGAAAGCCGCGGATTTCTCCGCGGCTTCAGTGAGTTAACATGCTCGCCTTCTAACCTGCTTTTCGGTCCCTCTCCTGCAGACGCTCGGAGGACGGTTGTGTGCCACACGCCGAGCATCCAGAAATGATCTCGGCCCGCCGCTGGCGGAGTTTATCTTCGAAGGACGAGAAACGCCGGCCGGGACCAGTCGGCTCAATGCCGAGGTCTGTATCCGTGCGGATCGGCGTTACTGTGCGGTTCACGCCCGATTCAGCGGTAACCGAACTCGCGGTGGAGGTGCCGCTCGCCATGCCCGAACTAGTTGAAGATGATCCAGATCCTGCCGGCCGATTATTTTCCCCGACCAGCGGCCCCGTAGCCCCGGTACCCTGGGTCATTTGGGACGTAGTCGGCGTTATGTTGCGGTCCGTCTCGGCGCGATGCATGACCGGGCCGGTCTCCCATTTGGAACGATATTTGTTCTCGTAATCGCCCCACCTCTTCTCGTCTTTGACGTCTTCTTCGTTGTACGGCGGGAAACTCTCGATCTGCTGTTTGTTCAAGTCCACCTGAAAATCGTCTTCGTGCTCAGCGGACGCACGTAAGCGGTCAGCAGGAACGATGAATTTCTTGCTCGACAGCCAGCCGCCCGTGTCGACCACGATGTAGCGGATGCCGCCACTCGTGTGATCGAAAATCACATCATCAATCTTTCCGAGTTTCTCGTCATTGAGACCGTATAGTTTGGAGCCGCGGATATCGTCGGCATCGGTATCAGAAAAACGGTAATCGCGTAACGTACCGTAATGCACCATAATCCCTCCTCAAGTTGGCTTGTGCCCTCTGTTTTCATGAGGACTAGGCTTGGATGCATAGCGAGGCGTAGGCGTGTCGGCTTATGCCGATGCGAGAATCTGAGATTTGCGAGAGATCCAGGGTCGCTCGTTCAGCTACTCACTCGTAGCGCAGCGCCTCGACGGGATCGAGACGTGAAGCTTTCATGGCGGGGTACATTCCAAAGAACAATCCGACTGCCATCGAACTCCCAACCGCGACCACTACCGACCATAAAGGAACCGCCGACGGCAAACTCGGCAGCAGCGCATTAATCAACATGCTGATGCCGCCACCGAGAGCTACCCCGATGACTCCCCCGCTACCGGTCAAGGTGATGGCCTCGGTCAAGAATTGGCGAATGATGTCGCGCCGCCGGGCACCGATGGCCTTGCGAACCCCGATCTCGCGCGTTCTTTCGGTCACCGACATCAGCATGATGTTCATGACCCCGACGCCGCCCACCAGCAGTCCCACCGAACTGATCACCACTACCGCAATGGCGATCGCTCCGGTAATCTGCCGGAATTGATTGGCCAGTTCCTCGGAACTGGAGATGGCAAAGCTGTTGGGCTTGTCGAGAGGAACATTCCTGCGGCGCCGCAGCATGCCAATGATTTCATCCTCGGCAGCTGCCTTCCGCCCTGGATAGGCTTGAGCTCCGATGAAGTGCTCGTCGTCCTGCGGATTATGCTTGCGATAAGAACGGTAAGGCACGACTACGACTTTGTCGGCTGATTCGTCTTTGAAAAACTGGCCCTTGCGTTTTTCCAGCACTCCTACTACCTGATAAAACGCACCCCCCACGCGAATGGCCTTGCCGATCGGCTCTTCCGCGTGGAAGAGCCCTTCGGCGAGATCGTGGCCAATCACGGCAACGTCAACGTGGTGCAAGTCCTCCGCTTCGGTAAAAAATCGGCCTTTCTCCGGGCGCGCGTTGTAGACCCATTCGTACGACGGAATCGTACCGGTGAATTGAATGCCGTACACTTCGTTTCCCTTGTAGCGCGCCGGTATTTGCGTCAGCGGTTGACCTGGTTCAACTTTTGGCGAGACCTCCACCGTCACGTCCTTTACGTCAGGACACTGCTCCTCGATGGCCATTGCGTCTTCGTAGGTGAGCGGCTTCCTCAGCCGTTCTTCCGGAGTCAAACGGCCACGAAAACCGAAATCCCAACGGAAGACGAACAACGTGTTCGTGCCGTATTGATCCAGAAAGCCACGAATATCTCGGTCAAGGCCAACCATGATCGATGCCACAGCGACGATCGCCATGATCCCGATCACCACGCCGAGCACGGTTAGCAGCGAACGCGTCTTGTGCTGGCGGAGCGAATCAAACGCCATGCGCGTGTTCTCGCTCATTTCAAATCGCATGATTCGCCTCTACGTTTCAAATCGCAGCGCTTCAATCGGATCCAGCTTGGCGGCCCGGTTCGCCGGATATAGTCCGAAAAATAAGCCCACTCCCGCCGACACCACCAATGACAAGATCACGGCGCTGATCGGCACCTGCGACGGTACCGGTGTGAACATCTTGACCAGGGTTGACAGGATGTAGGCGATGGCAATGCCCGCCGCTCCTCCGACCGCCGCCATAACTGCGGACTCCACCAGGAACTGCAATAAGATGTCTCGCCTGCGCGCACCCAACGACTTGCGTACCCCGATCTCGCGCGTGCGCTCGGTTACGCTGGCCAGCATCACGTTCATGATGACGACACCGCCGATGACCAGGAACACCGAAACCACGCCGATCATCGTTTTTGCGATGGCGCCGGTCAAGTTCCGCCACAAGCCCATAATCGTGTCAGAAGCCAGGATGCCGAAGTTGTCGTCCTCTTTGGGATCGAGATGCCGACGTCCGCGCATGATGGTACGTGCCTCATCTTCCGTCTGGCGCATGTACTCCGGCCCGTATGCCTGGATGTTGATCGCCATGTTCGGTTCATGTTCGCCATACAGCTTGAGATAGGTGCGGATAGGAATGTAAGCAAAATTGTCTTGCGATTGACCAAACACGGTTCCAATCGGTTTGGCTACGCCCACAACGGTAAATTCGCGCCCGTTAATGTACAGCGTCTTTCCGAGTGGATCAACGTTGGGGAACAATCGTTTCGAGACGTCCTGCCCGATGAGGGTAACCTCGGCGCGACGGTCGTTGTCACCGTCAGTGATGTAGCGTCCAATCTCCGGCTCCTCTACATCCATGTCGGCAATATTGGCCGTCACGCCCCGAATGTTGACGTCGTCGTCCGTCTGTGTGCCAACGCGAACTTTCGCCTCGGTACGGCTCTCCAGGCCGACTGCGCGCGACCGCTTCATGCTATCGCGCAGGGCCTCGAAGTCTTCCCATGTGACTTGGCGGTTACGCTTCATGGCTTTGAAGAAATCCTGCTGGTTAGTGATGATAGGAAACCGGGTCACCAGAAACACATTTGATCCGAGGTTCGCCACTCGGGTCTCGATGTAAAGGTTGGCGCCTGTAATAACCGAGACAACGAAAATCAGCACCGAAACGGATAAGGTGACCCCGAGCAGAGTCAGCGCGGAGCGCAATTTGTGGGCGCGAAGCGCTGCCAAAGCTTCGAGCGCCGGATCACGGAAGATGGAGCTATGGCGCCGGAGGCGCTGTTTTACTCCCGCTGCGGCATACCTGCGAACCGGCGCCGAAGCGGGCGGTTCGATAACCGTGGAGCTTAAATGGTCCACGCAGAAGCCCTCCCCATTCATGGTATACGAGCCAAGTCCTGAATAGTTCCTTTGCTACCATTTGGACTCGGCAATTTCAGGCTAGTTTGGTGGAAATTGTGGGGTGATTGATAGGATTCGGGCTGCCGATTCGTCGTGCGGCTTAGTCTATAATCGAACCAGGAATTCTCAACAAATGCATTTTTCTTCTTTGCTGACACTCGTCATCGGCGGCGAAATCTTTGACTTAGTAGCACAAAGCGGGCCCGTCGCTAAACTGGTTCTTCTCATCCTCTTACTCTTCAGCTTGCTCTCATGGGCGCTGATCCTGGCGAAATGGAGCGTTCTGAAGCGCGCCAGGGTCCAGAGTGGGCGTTTTGTGCGCGCCTTCCGCAAGGCCCAGCGGTTGCAGGACGTGGGCGCAGTGGCGGAGCAGTTTCGTCCCAGCCCGCTGGTCGGCGTTTTTGAGAATGCCTTCGAGGAATTCAAGCGGCAGGTAGGCACCACGGGTGCCGTGCGAAACACCACCGCCATCCAGCGCTCGATGCAGATCGCTTCGTCGGAGGAGATTTCGCGGCTGGAGCGCAACCTGCCTTGGCTGGCGACTACCGGGGCTGTGAGCCCATTTATCGGTCTGTTCGGCACGGTTTGGGGGATCATCGATGCTTTCCACGGCCTTGGCACGGCAGGCGCAGCCACCCTGCGCGCCGTAGCGCCCGGCATCTCGGAAGCGCTGATCACGACTGCTGCCGGCCTGGCCACTGCCATCCCGGCTGTGATCGCTTACAACCTGATTACGCATTCGATCCGCGATTTCGCTTCCCGTACGGACGATTTTTCTCTGGAAGTCCTCAATGCGGTTGAGCGCCAGCCGCAGACCGCCCGTGCCGAAACGGCGGAGGTTCGCCGCTGATGGCCTTCACGTCTAACGGCAAAACCCAGACTTCCCTTTCTGAAATTAACATCACCCCGCTCGTCGACGTGGTGTTGGTGTTGTTGATCATCTTTATGGTGACGGCCCCCGTGTTGCAATCGGGGATTGAAGTCGCCGTCCCCAAAACCCGCACTGTGAAAGAGATCACGGAAGAGCGGCTGGTGATCACGATCGACAAGTCTCAACGCGTCTTTCTCGGCAACGATCCCATCAACATCAACGAGATTTCGTCCAAGCTGCGCCAGAAGATCCGCGATCCGCAGCACCAGTCGGTTTTTCTGCGGGCCGACGAGAACGTTCCTTTTGGCGCTTTCGCAACCGTGATGGATTCCGTTAAGCAATCGGGCATTACGAATGTGAGCATCGTGACCCAGCCCGTGGATCAAAATGGAAGCAAACGCTGACATCTTTTTCGAGCACACCGAGTGGCGGAAGCCGCTGTTCTGGTCGTTGCTGCTGCACGTTGGCGTCACCGTGGCGATCGTGGCGTACGGGATCCTGGGTCCCCGGAGTGGCGGGGGCGACTGGGGCTCCGGCGGTGGTGGCTCCGCCATGGGCGTGAGCTTGGTCTCGGGAGTTCCCCTACCCGCCGCCCAGGCTCAGACACAAAACGTCCTCGCGAACGAGTCTAAGGGATTAACCAAGTCCCAACCCAAGGAACAGGTGCAGGAGCAGGACGCGATCCCGATTGCCGATCGTACCGCCAAGAAGAAAAAGAAGACTGTGACAACAGCGCAGGAAAAGCCGCAACCCGTAGAAGAGGCCAGCAACGTGGTGCCGTTCGGAGAAGGCGGCCCGGTCAGCGGCCCGTATGGGGGCTTCAATGCCGGGGCGGCAAAGGGTGGATTCGGTTTCACTGGAGGCGGCGGCGATTTTGGCAGCCGCTACGGTTGGTACGTCCAGGTGGTCAACCAAAAGGTTCATCAGAATTGGCTGGCATACGAAGTTGACCCGCGGATAAAAGAGGCCAACCGGTTTTACCTGACTTTTGACATCACCCGTGACGGCCGGCCCACCAATGTGCAGGTAGAGCAATCCAGCGGAATTCCGGTCCTGGATCAATCTGCCGTGAGAGCGCTGCAGCGGATAGACACCTTCGGCCCATTGCCGGCCGATTACGCGGGAAACAAGGTTTCTGTCGAGTTCTGGTTTGATTATAAGAGGCCGTGACGGCTGGTTGAATTCACATAAGGACAGCAGTGACAACTTGGAGTCCCGGGGGGACCAAGTGATAGTAGCCTGCCATTTCAGTGGCGGGTAAAGTGAAGCGAAGATGCCAATCCCGGAGTATCGCTAAGGGTGCTACCCTCGGGCACTACATCCGCAGACTAGCTTTATAGGCTAACTACTTGGGTTCCAGATTGGGACGATGGGTTGAATTTATGATTCTATCTACCTTGCAAGCACATATATATCGCTCTACGATGATATTTAAGGCCTCTCCCGCCGCGTTACGAAGACCAGTGAAGAAATTCGTTTCTTCTCGACTAGCGCTTTGCGTGCTTCTGGCTGTTCTTAGCGCTTCGTTCACCTCCTCGGCTTTCGCTCAGGAAGACTGGATCAAGACCGGGACGGGTTTGGGTGTAGAGAAGATTCGGCTCGCAGCTGCCGATTTCAAAGCCAGCAATGCCGATCCGAAAAATGCTGACTTGGTGAAGACGTTCAACGACACCCTGTGGAACGATCTTGATAATGCCGGCATTTTCGACATGGTTTCCAAAAGCTTCTACCCATTACAGGCGCCCGGCCAGCCGTCGGATATTAAGTTTGGCGACTGGAGTGGGAATCCCGTGAATGCCTCCATGCTCGCGTTCGGCAGCCTGGGAGTCGTGGGTACCAGCGCGACAGTGACAGGATGGCTGTACGACGTGAAGAATACCAATTCGCCGCAGGTGCTCGGGAAGCAATATCAGGATGCCGCCACAAGTGACGCTGTTCGCGTGATTGCACACAAATTCGCGGATGAGATCATCTTCCGCCTGGGAGGCGGCATTCCGGGCATTGCCGAAACTAAGATTTATTTCGTGAGCAGCCGGACGGGCCACAAAGAAATCTGGAGTATGGACTACGATGGCGCCAACCAACACCAGGTCACGCATCTTGGTTCGGTAGCGCTTTCGCCGCGTATTTCTCCGGACGGGTCCCGCATCGCCTTCAGCGCCCTGACCAAGAATGGTTGGGACATCATGATGTACTCGCTCGACCTGAACCGGACGGTTGCTTTCCCACACTTTGGCGCGACCAATCTTTCTCCGGCCTGGTCCCCTGACGGTCTGAAACTGGCTTTCTCCTCTTCGCGAACCGGTGATCCGGAAATCTACGCGGTTGACGCGTCCGGCGGAAATCTCAGGAGGCTCACCGAGGCCAAAGGCCCCGACGTTTCTCCGGTCTTCAA
>Ga0066702_10000170_pt1 | contig 13517 bp, 11 predicted proteins | sample GraSoiAngelo_151_FD_66507 | JGI IMG/M metagenome (GOLD analysis project Ga0066702, IMG submission 66507) | Grasslands soil microbial communities from the Angelo Coastal Reserve, California, USA - 14_1009_12_20cm | ecosystem: Environmental > Terrestrial > Soil > Grasslands | place: USA...
GCCCGTAACATCTCACCCCGCGTTCGTGCGGGAGTTGCTGCCAGCTCCTCATAGGCCGCCCGCTGCCTGGCCCAGTTCTCCTGTCCGGCGGCGCGGCGCCGCTCCCATTCAAGCCACATCTGGTCCGTGCCGATGCTTGCCACCGAAACGATCAGGTCGACATCCCGCATCGCTTCAGAGAATGGCACGCGCGGCACGCCTTTGAGCGACATTCGGCGGACCTCATTGCCATCGATCCCCTCGAAGAAGACCTCGGCGATGGTGGCGAACTCCTGCTCACCAGCGTCCGTCTGCAATACGGTGGCCCGCACTCCCCATCCCGGATACAGCCGCGAGCCTACCCCGGCACCATCGAAGCCGGTCAGGCCCAGGGTTCCGCTCCAGCCGCGTCCCTTCGTCAGAGCGTAAGTCATGGCATTTGGAACCAGGTGACCCGAAAACCGATGGCTGCGGTCACCAATGTCCTCCTCGGCGGGCGTTAGGAAATAGGTCTCGCGAAAAAGCTGCTTGAACGGTTGGACGATTCGGGCTTTGACGAGCTGCTGTTGCCAGGCCGCCTGCTCCGCCGGCTCCATCTCCGCTGGATGGGCGATCCGTACCTGGCCGCCGTCGTTCAAGGCTGTCCGCTCGCCGTCCACTTGTTGCCAGCCGCCATCGATGGGCATCGCAAGCCTGCGCACATCCGCCCCGTCATCCAGATGCCAGACAAGCCGCCGGCCGATGTTGCCAAGCACTGGATGCCGGCCGAAGAGTCCGTCCCATTCCTTCATCGGCCACGTCCGTCCCTGCACCATGGCCTCTTCGAGTCGCTGGCGCTGAGCCGACAGGGTGTCTCGCAATAGCTTCGCCGTCTTCGTAATCTCATCCCAGCTGGCAGCGTTCTCGTCTCGAATCAACTTTGGGACGTCCTTGCGCGGTTTGCCATCCGGGCCGATCACTTCACGAACGACGGTTCCCTGGCTCCTCAACACCAACCGGACCTCATAATCGGCAACCCGCCATGCCCGGCGGCCGCTGCCATCGAGGCCGAGGTCGGGCACCAGCGCGTCACCGAGCGCCTCCACATCCTGGCCGGTCTGCTCCGCCAGGCGATCGAGTTCCTGCCCGATTCGCTTGGCCAGCGCTCGATGGTGAACCTTCCGCTGGAGTTCGAGGAGCCAGCGCAGTGCGTCGCGATCGCCGGGACGGGCCAGCGCCCAGACGGCTGCGGACCCGATCGTCGGGCTGCCGACCCCACTCTTGGACCACGCCAACACGGTGCGATACAGCAGTTGTCGGGTCGCCTCATCCGTCCAACTGGAAAGCGCCAACGTGGCGGCGCGGGCAATGTCAGCCGGCGATCCGCCGTACTGAAGTCCGGTCGGTGCCTCACCCGCAAACGACAACTCGATGAGCACAGCCTTAAAGCCTTCACCTGCCTTCCGGCGGAGCCGTTCCCATTTCTCTAGCCATGCTTTGGTCGGCGCCGGTCCCTTGAGGTCCTCGGAGAGCCTTAAGAATTCGATTGCCGTCTCCGTGTGATCAACGAGGACCCCGACCGGGACACTGCCCTCGAGTCCCTTCAGGAGCTTTCGGATTAGCGTGGCAAACGCGGATGGGCCATCAGCCAGCAAGCGCAGCAGGCTCTCGCCCAGCGCCGGATCGCGTTGGCCAATCGCAGCCACGGCATCGGCAACCAGTCTGGGTGGAGGAAGCGGTGGTTGTCGATAACGCTGGAAGAGGATGTACTCGCGGTTCTGGCTGGTCCGCTCGATCAGAAGTGCCACCGCGTTTGCGACCCGCGGCAGACTCTCTGGCGTCGCATGCTCGATGGCCGCGCCGATGATCGGCCCGAGAAAGGTCAGCGCCGGCGCCTGCTCGGTCAGGTTTGGGTCCTTGATTCTGCTGATCGACCTGGCGGCCAACATCGCATCCTCGGGCGTGACCAGCAGCCGGCGGGCCGGTTTACCGCCGAGAATCGCGCCGGCGAAGAAGCTGCCACTGAAGGAGGTCAGCATCTCCCCTGGCTCATTCACCAGCGACTGAAGAACCCTGTGACACAGATCGTCATCGAGTTCGGCAAGCCGCGCGGCAATGTCGGCCGCCCATTCCTTCAGGTTCATAAAGGTGTACGAGTCGAACCGCCCAGTCACCTTGCCCGCCACGGCGGCACGGACCTCATCCGCGATGGCCTCGGCATCGTTCTTTGAACTCGACCTGTCCCGAAGCCAGCGGATCATCGTTAGTCTTGTTCGACGCCTAGGGCATCACAGCGAGACAGATGTCCGTCACCGGCCTATTTACGAACCCCTCTGGGCATCGTCGATGATTTCCTGCACCTTATCGGCGTTAATGCCGATTTCGTCGCCGATCTCCTGGTCGGTGGGCTCTCGGCCCAGCTCCTGCAGCAGCCTGCGAGTAACGCGAATCACTTGCTTGATCGACGGCGGTTCGGTCATCGGGGGTCAGGTCTGGTCCCTGGACCGGCCGTGGGTAAAAGGGGAAGTTTGCGCAGCGCCTGGAGCTCGATCTCGCCCACGCGCTCGGCGGTGATGCCGAAGAGTTTTCCCGCCTTATCGCGAGTCCTGGCGTGCCCGTCGATCAGGCCGAAACGCAACTGAAGGATCCGCCGCTGACGTGGCGTGAGGCCATCGACGGCATCACCTATCGTAGTCAGCAGCATGGTTCCCGGTATGTAGTCCGGGTTGGGCGGCTGCTTGGCAATCGCTCGCAGCATTGCCCGTCGGACCCACCACGCCGCATAGTTCGAGAGCCTGAAGCCTTTGCGATAGTCGAACTTCTCCACCGCCTGAACCAGGCCACGGTTTCCGGCCTCCATCAGTTCGGACCATGAAATCCCTGACCTCATGTGGCGCATTGCCATCCACTGGACCAGGTGGAGGTGAGCCTCGATCAGTTCGTCGCGGGCAACTGTATTGCCGCTTTCGACCGCATCATCCAGCTCGAGCTCCTTGACGCCGGCGGCGTATGGGATCAGCGCCACCGCCGCGAGATCGCCAGCTTCGGGCTCAGGCAGCTCATCCTCTGCATCCCGGAAGACCCTGATCCCCATCTGTTGAAAGCGGGCCGCGACAAGCAACAGCTCGGCTGGGTCGAGCTCGATGTCAGGAAAGCCGGCACGGAGTTCATCCTCAGTCAGGAACCCACACTCGATTCCCTTGATGATCAGCGCCTTTGCGGCCTGGATTATATCGCCAGGCTTGCCGGTCACTCGAGGTAGTCTTTGAGTTTCTTGCTCCGGCTCGGATGGCGCAGCTTGCGCAGCGCCTTCGCCTCGATCTGCCGGATGCGCTCGCGGGTGACCCCGAAGCGCTTTCCCACTTCTTCCAGCGTCCGCTGGTGCCCGTCGATCAGGCCGAACCTCAGTTGCAGCACGCGCCGTTCGCGCGGCGTCAACGTGTCGAGAATGTCTTCCACCTCCGTTCGCAGCATCGTCAGCGAGGCGGCGTCGGAGGGCGAGGTGGCCTCCTTGTCTTCGACGAAATCGCCCAGGTGCGAATCTTCCTCTTCGCCGATGGGGGTTTCCAGCGACACGGGGTCCTGCGAGACCTTCACGATCTCGCGAACCTTCTCGGCACTGATCCCCATCTCGTCCCCGATCTCCTGGTCGGTGGGTTCACGGCCCAGCTCCTGGAGCAACCGCCGCGAGACCCGGACCAGCTTGTTGATCGTCTCTACCATGTGCACCGGGATCCGGATGGTGCGGGCCTGGTCGGCGATGGCGCGCGTGATCGCCTGCCGGATCCACCAGGTGGCGTAGGTCGAGAACTTGAATCCCTTCTGGTAATCGAATTTCTCGACGGCCCGGATCAGGCCCATGTTCCCTTCCTGGATCAGGTCGAGGAAGGACATCCCGCGCCCGATGTATTTCTTGGCGATCGAGACCACCAGCCGGAGGTTGGCCTCGGTCAGTTTGTGTTTGGCATTGTCGTCACCGGCCTCGATCGCCTTGGCCAGCGTCACCTCCTGCTCCGCTTTGAGCAGCGAGACCCGCCCGATCTCCTTGAGGTACATCCGGACCGGGTCGTCCAGCGAGACCGAGTCCATCGCCTCGATCGTGGAGATCAGGTCGTCGTCGATCTCGACCACTTCCTCGAAGTCCTTCTCCCCGTCCGAGACTTCGATGCCCATGTCCCGGAACACATTGAAGATCCGGAACAGCTGCTCTGGATCAAGCTCGAGTTCGGGGAAACCGGCGAGGACGTCGTCCGGGCTGAGGAATCCCTGTTCCTTTCCCTTGACGATCAGGGCCTCGGCCGCGAGAACCATCGGGTCTTCGGCGCGCTTCAACTTGGCGTTTGCGGCGCCGGCCGCTGCCTTTTTAGGGGCAGGGGCGTCCTTAAGGTTCGCTCGTGCCATTAGCTCGTTCCGTACCTCATATCTTTCAACGCATCCAGTTCCCGGGCTAAACGGTCATTTTCCTGCATGAGAGTAACGAGCCTTGACTCATCCCCGGACGCGCGCACCGCACGCATCTCCCCCACTAAATCCTTCAACCGTCGATGGGAGGCGTTTATTTTAAGTGTTTGGAGACATTGCTCCAGTGACTGCCGGAGCGCGGCCTCGGACCCACTGTCGAGCTCGGGGTACCGGGTCATGGCGACCGCCGAAATCAGCCCCTGCTCGTCCGGCTCGAACTCAGAAAGCCGGTCGACGGGCTGCACCGTTGCCTCTTCTTCGACCATCCGTTGCAGCCTAGCGAAAAGCCGCTCGTACGCGGGAGCCGAGAACGCGACCGCCCGCAGCTCGCCGGCGACCTCGGGGACCAGGTCGGGGCGTGCGATCAACAGCCCCAGCAGATAGCCTTCGTCTTTTCGAGGGTTCCCCTGCGCCCCGCGGACATCTCCCTCCCCCCTTGTGGGGGATGGTTGGGGTGGCCGGTAACCTCGGGGGGAAAGGGCGGGGACCCCCGATTTCACCCGCTGAACGTCCCGAACCAGCGCGGCCGGCTCAATCCGCAGCCAACCCCCGGCCTGTTGGGCGTAGATCTCCAGCACCGACGCCTCCGGGATCTTGGCCAGCACCGGGATCACCAGTTCGGCGCCCCGCCGGCGATCCTCCGCTTCGGTCAGGTCGAGACTGGCCAGCGCTTGCCGCAGCAGGTATTCCCATTCCGGGAGGGCGTGCTCGCGCAGATTGCCCCAACCGTCGGGATGGGCTCGAAGGTAGTCGTCGGGATCTTTGCCCTGCGGGACGCGAACAACCTTTATATGTATGCCGGATTTTGACGCCAGCTCGATCGCTCGCTGGGTGGCGTTCAGTCCGGCGTCGTCCCGGTCAAAGGCGAGCACCAATTCCTGCGTTTCTCGCTTGAGCAGCCGGACCTGGTGCTCGGTCAGCGCGGTTCCCGACGTGGTCACGACATTCGGGACGTTCGCCTGCGAGGCCGTGATCGCGTCAAAGTAGCCCTCCATCAGCACGGCATGCTTGAGCTCGTGAATCGACTTGCGTGCCCGGTGCAGGTTGAACAGCGTGCGTCCCTTGTCGTAGAGCGCCGTCTGGGACGTATTCAGATACTTGGGCTGGTTGCTGTCGTCGATCACCCGGCCGCCGAAGGCAATCAGCTCGCCGCGCTCGTCGTGGATCGGGATGATGATCCGCTGCCGGAATCGATCCCACAGCTCTCCCCCACCGTCCGGCCGGATCGCCAGACCCGCCTCGACCATCTCGCTGTCGGTCGCGCCATGCTTTTTGAGGAAGCGGACCAGGTTGTCCTTCCGGTGGCCGGCCGGGGCGAAGCCCAGCTGGAATTCGGTCATCGAGGCCCGGGTGACTCCGCGCGATTCGAGCTGGATCAGGGCTCGCTGTCCCGCCGGGTTCTCCAGCAGGATGTGGTGGAAATACTGCGCCGCCAGTCCGTTGAGTCGCTGAATCGTCCGTTTGAGCTCGCGTTGCCGCCCGGCGCCGGGCGACTCTTCCAGAACGACGCCGGTCTTCTCGGCCAGCATCCGCAAGGCCCCGCGGAAATCGACGTGCTCAATGTCCTGGATGAAGGTGAAGTGGTCGCCCCCCTTCTGGCAGCCGTAGCAATGCCAGAGCTGCTTCTCCGGCGAGACATATAAGGATGGTGTTTTCTCCTGGTGGAACGGGCAGAGGCCCTTCAGGTCGCGGCCGGCTTTCTGCAGCCGTAAGTGCTCCGAGACGAGGTCCACGAGATCCAGCCGATCCTTGATCTCCTGGACGGCGTCCTGCTTTACCGTGGGCATCGGCGACAGCTTACTAATGACGTGCACGGGGCCGCGCGGCCGACCTTCAGATCTGGGCTCGTTGGGGCGCGGTCGCCGTCACGCTCACCCGGCTCGCCGTCTAATTCTTGGCCTTTCTAGCCAGGAGCGGTTCGGGGTTGAGCCCCTGGATCAGGGTCTTGCCCTCCATCTGCGCCAGCTGAGCGCGGAGCTCGGTCGCGGTCGCTCTCAGCTCGGGACTGCCGCTTGCGACCAGGTCCTCGAGCACAGCGTCTGTTGCCCGAACGAGGCCGGCATTGATCGCGAGGGGCACAGACTGATGCCGGCTCCTGACGATCTCATAAGCTCCGCCGAGGACCTCCAGCGCCTTGATCCGCAGGGCCTGGTCGTCAACCATGAGATGGAGCAGCTCTGCCGAATGCTGCTCGAGCAGCCGCACGTAATGCTGGCCGACGTCGGTGGCCTCGAGCTCCCGTCGGAAGGCGCGCAATTCCTGGAGGCCGACGACAAGTGCGGTCCCGGTCACCATGGACTCAACCACACACAGAGACGACAAGCAGAATTGAAACAGCCCTGACGAGACCTCACTGATGATGTTCAGCGCCTCGGCGTAGGGGGGCTGGAATTCCAGACCGGTCTCCAAGGTGTAGGAGTAGATCCGGCCCTTGGTCGGCTGGGCGAAATGCCGGACGTAGCCGTAATCGCCGCCAGTTCCGCTGGTCGGATACAGCCGGATGCCTTGTTCCACCGTATACGCCGTGCCCCGGACGGCGGCAATCGCGGCGCGAACGTTGTTGCCGGTCGACACAAACCAGTTGAGGTCGTCGGCGGGAATGTACTCGCGATAGGCCACGTCCCCGGGCACGCCGCGCAGCCCGTCATAGGCGGGATTCAGGAAGTCCTGAGATGGGTCCGTGGTTTGGTTGTCGTCATCGCCCCAGGGATGCAAGACCAGCTGGGAATAGGAGTGGACGTCCATCATGGAGACGATCTGTGGATAACTGTCGAGCACGCTGCGCACGTTGCGCGCCTCGGGTTCGGAGAAGGCGCCAGCGCCCTTGAAGACCTCGCTGCAGGCATTTGCGCTCGTCCCGATACCGCTGGACCAGAGGAAGTCGTAGTCGCGGTTGATATCCACGCCCATGCAGGGGAGTCCCGGATTGGGATTGCGATTCTTGCGCCACCAGGGGTCGCCCCCCACCGCCTGGACGTAGGTGCGCCCATCCGGATTGATCAGCGGGAAGATGAAGGTGTCGAGCACATCGACGACCAGCCGCACCTCCAGGTTGGCGTAGACCTTCGGGCCAAAGCTCAGGTCAGTCCCGGTCGAGTAGGCAGAGCACAGCTTCAAAGCCAGCGAGACCAGGCAATCGGGCGGGACCAGTTCGCGGGCGTGGACCCCTCCGAGCAGCAGCACGCCGCGGCGACCGGGAGCGGCTCCTTTGCCGATCTTCAAGAGATGAATCGCACGACCCTCGATCGACGTCTCTGGGAGCGGCACGAGCTGGCACAGCTGCGGATACGTGTTGGCGAGCCACTGCATGCAGGCTTCGACGCCCGCGGCGGTGAGGTATCCGGCGGGTGGCATGCTAGATCACCTCATGTCTTTCAGCCACTGGTCGAACTCCACCTTTTCGGTGGCGGCTCGAGCCTTGCTCGAGGATTCGTGCTTGACCAGCACCTGGTAGCCGTCCTCGACGAGACGGCCGACCTGCTCGAGCCCGAGCAGGCCGTCGATGATGAACTCTCCGGCCGGCGTGGTGCGCGAGGTAGGCGCGAAGACGTCGAAGTCGTAACGCTGCAGCTGGAGGAGGGCCGCCTGGGTGGGTGCGATCACGGTCACGAAGAACCGCTTTGGTCGAGTGCCCCCTTCGCTCATGGATTGTGCCGCCTCGTGGCTCACGGTACTCCGGCCGTAGCGGCTGTCAAGAGAAGCCGGCCCACGGCATCGGCAATGGGCTGACCGGTCGCCTCCTCGTAATAGGTAAAGGCCGGCGAGGGGTTGACCTCGAAACAGAACCATTCGCCGGCCGGCGTGCGGCGCATGTCAATGCCGGCGAGCCGGAGCCCCATGCCGGCCACCATCCGCACGCATCGCTCCGCGACCTCGTATGGCAGCTCACACGCATGCATCTCAACCCCACCCTCAGTGGCCGCATACCGGTAATCGTCAGCCTCGGAATGGATCGTACAGGCGAACACCTCGTCCCCAACCACATGAACCCGGTGCTCGAGTCCGGGCACGAACTGCTGAAACTGCGTCGGACAGGCCGCCAGATCCGCGAGTCGATCCAGCCGAGACTCGTCAAAGCGGTGAACGATGCTGCGCATTCCACTGATGGACTTGTAGACGACACATCCTTGACGCTCCCGGAACTCGAGGGCCGCCGTGGCGTCATTCGTGACCAGCGTCTCGGGGACGGAAAAGCCGGCAGCCCGGATGGCGCGCAGCTGCAGAGGCTTGGCGTTGTTGGGCGCCATCGCCGACGGGCGGTTGACCACCTCGGCATCGCTGATCTCCAGCCATGCCAGCACCGCGTCGTCGAATCCGACCGCGTGCTCCCAGGGCGGCTGGTCTGGTTCGATGTCACGCAGGGCCGGCAGCTTGCGAGTGTCGTAAGGACGGAGGTAGACGCCGGCGACTGACGCCAGGTCCACGGACCGTCGGCCGACCTGCAGTATGCCCCGAACCTCCCGATCAACCTGGATGAAGACCTGACTTTCGAGGATCCGGCGCTGGTCGATGAAGAAGACGTCGGCTTGCAGATTGTCCAGCGCGCCGAGCACGGCATCAAGGGGCGAGTCGCCGCACAGCCCCCAGAGCATGATCGTCGGCGTCCTCATGCGGCCACCGCCGCGCGGAGTCCGGCCCGCAGCTCCGGGCTTGACAGGTCGGGAAAGCTGTCGGCGGCGACAAAGCAACCATCTCGAAAATACGCCGCGAGCATGGCGACGCCGGCTGCGGCGGCAAGTCGTTTCGTGGCATCTCGAAGCCCGACGTCAGGCGAGCCGTAGCAGCGCCCGCCGATCAGGGTCACGATCTGCAGGGCGCCTGTCGGCCCCTCGACGGAGTCGCCTTGGAGCGCCTGGCGACGCGTGATCGGTGCGGCGGGGATGCCCAGGCGCCAGGCGCAGAGGGTCCACTGCTCGGGTCGCCAACCGGGACCGCACAGGCAGGCCCCGACCGGCCGGTTGAAGACCGGGCACGGGATCGCGTCAAGCCAGCTCTGCAGGAAGCTGTTCATCTCCGCCGCGACATACGGGCGATCCTCGGGAATGATATTGGGCAGCTCGTGCTCGGTTACCCCGGCGAGCCGCACGACCACCGCCCGGACCCGTTCGGCCGGCACCACGGATCGCGTCACGACCGCCCGGCCCCAGCCATCCGGCACCCTGTGTTGCCAGCCGGCGACGGATAGGTCGAGGGCGGTGAGCAGGGCCGCCTCGCCGGCGAGCCCCTCCACGAGCGCCCGCGCGGACGCATCCTGCCGGCTGGCGAGGACGATGATCACCTAACCCGTGGGCTCTTCCTTGGGGATGTTGCCGCCGAGCTCGGGCCTCTCCTCCGGACGGATGAAGGCGCGCCCGTCTCCCAGATCCTGCTCGAGCTGATCGAGTCGCTCGGCAATCTTCCCGAGGTGACGGAAGGGGTCGCCTTCGACGAAGCGTTTGCCGCCTTCCACCAGGTCTTTGTCCTTGTCCTTGATCAGCTCCTTCAGCCCCTTCGTATCGATCTCCGGCTTGATGTTCTCCTTGAGTTCGAACTTCTCCTTACGCTCCAGCTTGAATTCTTTGATCTCCAGCTTTTCCTTGATCTCGGGCTTGAGCTCCTTGTGCCACTTGTACCTGGGCGAGTAATGGAAGAAGAACGGATCGATCGAGATCGGGACCTGGGTGATGTTGTTCACATTGAGCAGAACATGGGTCGCAAAGTCGGCGTTCCGCTGATAGCGCACGCCACTCGGGAAATTGGCATTGTCGGGTGTGTTGTTCGCGCAGAAGACGCCGTAGAAATGGGTGTTCAACGCCAGGAGGCAGACGTAGTCACCGATGTAGGGCCAGAACGTGGCGCCAGGTGTTCCGGCGGGCACCGTCGCCAGGACGTGGGTCTCCGCGGGGCCCGCCCAGTTATTGCTGGTGAGCTCGAGGCTCGTCACCCACCGCTGGTTGGGCGCCGCACCCGTGACCTGCTGGAAGAGGAAACCGAGCCGGCCGTCGCTGTTGACGGCCAGTCCCGGATTCTTCGCGTTCGTCACCGTCCGGACATCCCCCGACCAGTTGACGCCTCGATCGGTACTGTGCCGAACGTGCAACGTGTATGGACCACCGGCGTTATCCGCCCAAGCGACGTACACACTGTCGCTGTTGGTCGGGTCGACCGCGATCGCCAGGTCTGAACCGATGCGTTCCTGGCCGAGCGTCGGGCTGATCCAGTTGATGACCAGGCCGGCAGCAATTCGGTTGCCCCTGAGGCCATCGAGTGGGTCGTTCAGGGCGTTGTAGGGATTGGCTCCAGTGCCCCAGTTGTCGTCGCGGCAGATCACCACGTCGGTCGTCGAGGTGATCCCGTTCCAGGCGCGCCAGGCGAGGTAGGCGACATAGACGGTCCCGTTGGGATGGATGGCCGGCCGCACCGAGGGGGCATCGCCGACGCCCGACGTGGCGCGGCTCTCGAGGACGATCGTGCTGAAATTGTCGGGCAGCGGCGCGGTTCGGGCGTCAAGCGACTGCTCCAGCGAGGACTGACGCTTGGGGATGCCGTTGCCGTCGTTTGCGCCGACATGGACTCGATCGGTTCCGGCGGAGGTCGCGGCCTGGATGTACGGCTGATCAACGTTGCTGGGCCGGTCGTAGACCACGGTCATCGCGCTGGGTGGGGAGAACGTGCCCCCGCGTAACACGTTGAGGTGAAGGCCCCCATCGCCGCGCAGGTCTGCGGCATAGAACGTCCCGGAGCCGGCGAACCGGATCGTCAGGTCGCCCGTGCCGGTGAAGCTGTTGCCGCCCGGAATGATCGGGGCCAGCGCCCAGGTGAGGCCGCCGTCCTCGGAGACGTAGACGGGGGCCAGGCTTCCACCGGCGGGATCGGGGGTGAAGGCCGAGCCGACGATCTCGCGCGGATTCGCCGGGTTGACGGCGATCTGCGGCTCGCTGTCCTGGTTCTGCTCCCCGCTCAGCGACTGCGGCGTCATGTTGACGACTGTCAGTGGCACGGCGCCCCCCTTGATACCGGCATTGTGATTAGCTCAGGCTTTCCCTCAACAGCCGCTTGACGCGTTGCACTTCGATCTCGTCGGCGGGGCGGACGTCGAACTCGCTGAGTGCCGTGAGACCCTTGACGTCACCCTCGCGGTGGAGGGCCCAGATGGCTTGCTGACCGGGCAGCGGCTTGGGGCTTCGATACCACTGCACGTCGCGGCTGTTCGGATACCAGAGCTCGATGGTCTTTCCCGGCGAGCCTCCTTTCAATGGCTCGAGCACTCTGATCGTCGCCCGCCACCAGTTGGGATCGTGCTCGCTGCCGCGCCCCAGTTCGGTTTCGGCCGGCGCCAGGCCGACGACCTCACCCCGTACGACGAGCTCCGCGGAGCTGATCCGCTCTCGAAGCCTCATCTCATCGCGACGCTCTGACTCACCGGCAATCTCGCGATGCACGATATCGGGCTCCTTCGGCGCATGCATGCGGGCCACTTCCTGGACTGCGAGAGTTTCACCATACAGCGAGACGTTCGTGAAGAACAGCGCCTGCTGCTCGCCGGCCAGCCCCTCGGCGGTCTGGCCGATTAGCGTGACCAGGCCACCGGCGTACTGTCGGAGGACCTCGGGCGCGAAATGCACCTCATCGACCCGGACGATGGCGGTGTGCTCGGTCGCTTCGATCTGCGACAGGCTGCTGGCGCCGGCCTGGCTGACGGTGCCGGTGAAGACGAAGGTTGACCGGCTCAGATATTCGGACACGTCGCTGCCGCGGATCATGCTCTCCTCCGCTGGCGATCGCGTTCTTTCAGGATCCGGAAGAACGCCCACTTGGCAACGTCGTATCCAATGACGACGAGCAACACGAATGGAAGGAGGAGGAAAGGATTCTCCTCGAAGAGACCCATGGACGATACCCCCCGCCCAGCGAACCGGGCGTCCCTAAACCCGACCGATAAGAAGACCGTACGTTAGAGTGGCCGCTGCCCGGGGTCAAGGTCGTTTTGGGCAGTCCTGCGGCTAGAAGACCCTGCACTTTTGGGCAGGCTGCCGTCGAATGTCGAAGGCGGGCTTTTGCTTAGCCCTGGCGGCGGTCGCGTCCGGGTACGCCGCCCGGAGCCTCGACGACCTGGCCAAGCGGCCGGCGACCGCTGAGCGGGCTGGCCGCCGAGTTCTTCGGGTAGAGCCGGTCGAGTTCCGGCCCCGCCGCATCCAGCCGATGGATCTTGTCGACGATTCGAGGACGAATACCGGTCGGCCGAAGACGCGTCCAGCCGCGGGTTCCATTCCCGGCAACGCTTTCTGAGACGAAGAGGTCCTGCAACGCGATCGTCTGATCGTCGAACCCGGTGAGCTCGGCGATGCTCAGCACCTTGCGGCTGCCGTCCGGCATCCGGCCGAGGTGGACGACCAGGTTGAGGGCGCCGTAGATCTGCTGCCGGATGGCCCGCACCGGCAGTTCGATGCCGGCCATCAGGACCAGCGTCTCGAGCCGCGAGAGCGCGTCGCGCGGGCTGTTCGCGTGGATCGTGGTCATGGCGCCCTCGTGGCCGGTGTTCATGGCCTGCAGCATGTCGAGCGCCTCGCCGCCGCGCACCTCCCCAACGATCACCCGGTCGGGACGCATCCGAACCGCATGCCGGACGAGCTGCCGCAACGTGACGGCCTTTTCGGTGCCGGGTAGCGATTCAAGGCGGCAGATGTGATCCTGTTGGAGGCGCAGCTCGGCCGCCTCCTCGATGGTCACGATCCGCTCGTCGCCCGCGATGCAGCTCGCCAGACCGTTGAGCAGGGTCGTTTTCCCGCTGCTGGAGCCGCCGGAGATCAGCAGGTTGGCGCGCGCCCGGACGCACGCCTGGAGAAACCAGGCGGCTTCCACGGAGAGCGTGCCGAAGCGAATCAGGTCACCGAGCTCGTAGGGCGTGGCCGCAAACCGGCGGATGGTGAGCATCGGCCCATCGACCGCAACCGGGGGCAGCACCACCGTCATCCGCGAGCCGTCCGGCAGGCGGGCCTCGAGCACGGGTTCGCCGGGCTGGAGGCGGCGGCCGACACTCGAGACCAGCGCGTCGATCGCGGTCAGCAGCTGGTTTTCGTCGGCAAATCGCCGGTCGGTCAGCAGGATCCGGCCCTCCC
>Ga0066702_10000171_pt1 | contig 13493 bp, 13 predicted proteins | sample GraSoiAngelo_151_FD_66507 | JGI IMG/M metagenome (GOLD analysis project Ga0066702, IMG submission 66507) | Grasslands soil microbial communities from the Angelo Coastal Reserve, California, USA - 14_1009_12_20cm | ecosystem: Environmental > Terrestrial > Soil > Grasslands | place: USA...
TGGCTGGGGATGGAGAGGGGCCAGCTGCCGGGCGGGACGACGACCGACAGGCCGAGGAGGCGGCCGTCACCGGGCCGGCGGGCGGCGGTCATGATGGCGTTGGGTGCCGCGGCGGCGATCGTGGAGCGCCAGAAGATGGCCAGGCCGCGGGCCCGGGTCACGGCGTGCGGGTCGAGGAACTCGAAGAAGGGGTCGTCGTGGAACGCCCGGGCCGCGACGAGGGCGGCGTCCTGCAGGTCGTGACCCTTGGCCGAGAGGGGTCCGAGCTCGACCGGTACGGTCATGGCGTCATCCTGGGTCCCGTAGCCCTGCCGCTCATGCGGTCCGAGCGTAGCCAGATGGCGGGGTCCGGGACGATTGTGTGCAAAAGTCGACAACAGTTGTCGAAATTTGCACACAATCGGTGAGGGTCACGTCTGGCGGGGGAGGGCGGCCGGCAACACCACCACCATGCGTGTGCCCCCTGCCTCGGAGAGCGGCGACTCGGCCCGCACCGATCCGCCCATGGCGCCCACCAGCTCGGACACAATGGTCAGGCCCAACCCGGACCCGATGGGCCGCCCGGGCCGGGCCCCGTCGGGCTGGCGCCGCGCCCCGTACAGGCGGTCGAACACCTTGGGCAGGTCGGCGGCCGAGATGCCCGGCCCGTCGTCGCTGACCCACAGACTGACCCCGCCCGGGCCGGCCGCCGCCCCGACATGCACACCGGAGCCGGCGTAGCGCAGGGCGTTCTCGATCAGGTTGGCCACGACCTGGGCCAGGCGGTCCGGGTCGGCCAGGGCGAAGGCGGGCGGTCCGGGCTCGGCTACGAGCGTCAGCCCCAGCTCGGTGGCGGCGGGCTCGAAGCCGGCCGCGCCGCGGGCCACCGCCGCCACCAGGTCGACCGGCTCGGGCTGAAGGGTGAAGCGGCGGGCCTCCAGCGTGGCCAGCGCCAACAGGTCGCCGACCAGCCGCTCGAGGCGGCGGGCTTCCGAGGCGATGACGCCGGCCGCCGCGACCACGTCGCCGGTGGCGCCGTCCTCGATGGCCTCGGCGAAGCCGCGGATGGACGTCAAGGGGGTGCGCAGGTCGTGCGAGACCGACTGCAGGAAGTGGCGCTCGGCCGCCTTGGCGCGGGCCAGGCCTTCGGCCATGGAGTTGACCGAGGAGCCCAGGGCGGCCAGTTCCGGGTCCGTCCCGGCCGTGTCCGGGACCCGGGCGTCCAGGTCCCCCGCCGCGATCCGACCGGCCACCTCCTGGGCGGCGAGGACCGGGGCGGTGAACTGCTGGCCCAATCGCCGCGCCACGACCCCGGACGCGGCCAGGATGACCAGGGCGGACAGGGCGAACCACGGCCCCGCCGTCGCCAGGGCCGAGGGCGGCTTGCGGGTGAGGACCACCGCCTGGACCTCTTGGCGGGACTCCCCCAGCACCTGGATGTCGGCTCGGTACGGCACGGCGGCGTAGACCACGGCGGCGGCGAAGCCCCCGCTCCGGCCCGACACCGGGTGCATCCCGTACAACTCGAGGGGCCGCAGGTCGCGGGTGGTCAGCCCGCTCGGCAGTACTGGATCGGGGGCCACCGGGGCCACGCCGTACAGGCGGCCGGCCGCCCCCACCACGACCACGACCGCGCCGTCCAGGCGCATCGCCGGCTTGAGGGCGGCGAGCAGCCGGCGCAGGGCAAGTGCCGGGTTCCTCTGGGTGCTGCTCTCCTGCTGGACCTCGGCGGCCAGCGCCGTCGCCTCCTGGACGAGCTCCCGGCGGGTCTGGTTGAGCGCGGTGCGCTGGGCCAGGAACAGGCTGACCACCCCGGACAACACGAGCGTGACGAGGACCATCACGACCATGGCGACCGTCAGCCGGCGGCGCATCGGATGACGGGGTCGGCCGGCCCTAATCGAGCCGGTACCCGACCCCCCAGACGGTCCGCAGATCGAGGGCGCCCCCGAACTTCTTGCGCAGCTGGCCCACGTGCACGTCGACGGTGCGCTCGTCGCCGTACCAGCCCGGCCCCCACACCCCGTCCAGCAGCTGCCGGCGGGTCAGGGCCAGCCCCCGGTTACGGGCCAGGTAGGCCAGGAGGTCGAACTCCCGGGTGGCCAGGGGAACGACCGTCGGAGGGTCGCCGGCGATGCGGGCCTCCCGGCGGCCCGTGTCGACCTGCACCGGGCCCAGGTCGACGACCGCGGCCGCGCCCACACCGCCGCCGGCCGCTCCGGTCGGCGGTCCGTCGGCACGGCGGATGATGGCCCTGACCCGGGCCGACAGCTCCCGGGGCGAGAACGGCTTGGTCACGTAGTCGTCGGCGCCCAGCTCGAAGCCCAGTACCCGGTCGATCTCCTCCATCCGGGCGGTGAGCATCAGGACCGGCACCGCGCTCCTGGCCCGGATGCGACGGCAGACCTCGAAGCCGTCCATGCTCCCGGGCAGGCCCACGTCGAGGATCACCAGCCTGGGTTTCTCCCGCTCCACCGCCTCCAGGCCGGTCTCGCCCCGGTCCACGGATACGACCCGGTGCCCGTCGCGGCGCAGGTACATGTCGATCAGGTCGGCGATGTTGGGATCGTCCTCGACCACGACGATGGTGCCTGGGTCGGGGGCCATGCCGACATTCAGTCTGACACCGGTGATGGAAGTGTGAGGGTTCCACCACCCTCCCGCCAAGGGTCCGGGGGCGTGCGGTCGAGTGCCGCGGCCCAACTACAGTCGTCGAAGTCCCAACCGGCCGCCCAAACTTCGCATATCCCTTGAATGGGATAAATCGCTCTGTTCGCCTTCAAACGGAAGGATCGCCCGGGTGCCCCGCTCCCTAACGACCCTGTTCGCCCTTGCCGCCGCGCCTTTCGCCGTCCTGGCCGGAGCTGCGGCCGTCAGCCCGCCGCCCGCCGCGGCGGCTGTGCTGCCCCCGGCCAACCCGGGGGACTCGCAGCCCAGCCCGGCCATGGTCCGGGCCTGCCAGCCTCCCACGACCGCCTCGGCGTGCGACTCGGCCACCCTCGCCGCCGTCAACCAGGCCCGCGCCGCCGAGGGGATCGGCCCGATGGCCCTGCCCTCGAACTACCGGTCCCTCAGCGCGCCCGAGCAGCTGCTCGTCGTGCTCGATCTGGAACGGGTCGACCGGGGGCTGGCCCCCATAGCCGGCCTCACCCCGGCCCTCGACCAGGACGCGCTGTACGGGGCCCGCAACGAGACGGACCCGCCCCTACCGGCGGGCGCTTCTTCGGCGGCCAGCATCTGGCTCGGCGGGTACGCCACGCCCCTGTTCGACGACTTCTTCTGGATGTACGACGACGGCCCGGGCGGCGTGTCCGACCAGTGCTGCTGGGCCCACCGCGACGCCGTTCTGCAGCTGTGGCCCGGCTCGGCCGGCAACGTGCTGATGGGCGCGGCGGTGACCAGCACGTCCCAGTACCCCGCTTCGGCCGGCGTCGTCGTGGCGTCGGGGATGCAGCAGTCGACGGAGTTCACCTGGGCATCGGAGACGGGCTACCTCGGCTTCTCGCCGTCCCCCGGCACCGTCGACCTGGGTGCCTCGCCGGGCCAGACGGTGTCGGGTGCGGTCAGCCTGTACCCGTCGGGACAGTCGGCCGTGTTCAGCGCCTCGTTGTCGCCGCTGTCGGGTGACACCGGGCAGTGGAGCCTCCTCACCAGCTCCTGCTCGGCCGGCGCCGGCCGGGGGTGCCGGCTGGCGGTGAGCTTCCGCGCCCGCTCCACTGCGACCGTGTACGCGGCATTGAACGTGAGAGGCCCGCATTCGTCCCAGACGGTCCTCCTGCACGGCGGGCCCTTCGACGGGTACTGGCTGGGCGGCGCGGACGGAGGCATTTTTTCCTATGGAACGGCCCAGTTCGCCGGATCGACCGGCGGCATCCGCATGGTCCGGCCCGTGGTCGGGATGGCCGGCTCCCCGGACCATCAGGGTTATTGGACCGTCGCCTCGGACGGGGGTGTCTTCAGCTTCGGCGACGCCCGATTCCACGGCTCGACCGGCGGCGTGGCGCTCACCCGCCCGGTGGTGGGCATGGCCGCCGACCCCTCGGGCCCGGGTTACTGGCTGACCGCCTCCGACGGCGGTGTGTTCAGCTTCGGCGCGGCCCGCTTCCAGGGGTCGACCGGCGGGGTCCGGCTGGTGCGGCCGGTCGTCGCCATCGCCGCCGACCCCACCGGGCCCGGATACTGGCTGGTCGCCTCGGACGGTGGCGTCTTCTCCTTCGGCGCGGCCCGCTTCTACGGCTCGACCGGCGGCATCCCCTTGCGGTCGCCCGTCGTCGGCATCGCCCCAACCGCCGACGGCCGGGGGTACTGGCTGGTGGCCAAGGACGGCGGCGTCTTCGCCTTCGGCGACGCCCGGTTCCTCGGGTCGGCCGCCGGGCTGCCCATCTCCGCCCCGGTCATCGGCCTGGTCCGGTCGCAGACCGGCACCGGTTACTGGATGGCGGGGGCGGACGGGTCGGTGTTCAGCTACGGCCGGGCCCCGTTCCACGGATCGGCGGCCGGGGCCCCGCTCAGCGCGCCGGTCGTCGCCATCGGCGGATGACCCGGATCGCCTTCGTCTGCCTCGGCAACATCTGCCGGTCCCCCATGGCGGAGGCCGTGGCTCGGGCGCTGATCGATCAGGCCGGATTGGCGGCGGAGGTCTCGGTCGAGTCGTTCGGAACGGCCGGGTACCACGTCGGCGAGGGGGCTGACCCCTCAACCGACGCCGCGTTGGCCCGGGCGGGCTGGCCGGACGGAGGCCACCGGGCCCGCCGCCTGACCGCCGCCGACCTGCCCGGCCTGGACCTGGTGCTGTGCGCCGACCGGGCCAATCTGGCCGACGTGCTGGCCCTGGCCGGCCCCGGCGCCGACGTGGCTGGCATCCGCCTGCTGCGCTCCTTCGATCCCGACGCCGGGCCCGATGCTGCCGTCCCCGATCCGTGGGGCATGGACGCGGCCGGGTTCGACCGGGCCCTGGAGATGATCGAACGGGCCTGCCGTGGACTGGTCGAAGAGCTGGCCGCCAGGGTTGATTGAGCGGCTCGGGCCGCTGACCGCCGTCTCATCGCTCGGCGGCCGGGCGGTGCGGGCGGTGGCGACTGCATCGGGTGTGGAGGTGGTGGTCAAAAGGGGCCCCGGCGTGGCCGACGAAGTGGCGGGCCTGGACCGCCTGGCCGCCGTCCCGGGCGGGCCCCGGGTGCCTTCCGTCCTGTACCACGAGGACACCCTCGTGGCGCTGGAGTGGATCGAGTCCGGGCCGCGCCGCCCGGCCGGCGAGGCGGCCCTGGGCCGGGGGTTGGCCGCCCTGCACGCCGTCCCGGCGGGGGACTGGGGGGGCGGCTCGTCGTGGATAGGTGAGTGCCGCGTCGACCCGGCTCCCGGCCCGTCGGGGGCGCAGTTCTACGGCGGCCGCCTCTCGGATCTGGCCGCCCGCTGCGGGCTGGAGGAACCGGTGGGGGCGGTGGTGGAGCGGCTGCCCGATCTGCTGCCGCCCGGCCCCCCGGCCCTGCTCCACGGCGACCTCTGGTGGGGGAACGTGCTCTGGGGCTCCGGTGGCGAGCCGGCCCTCATCGACCCGTCGGTGCACGGCGGGCACCCCGAAGAGGATCTGGCCATGCTCGCACTGTTCGGGCCGGTTCCGGGGCCTGTGATGGCGGGCTACCTCGAGCGCGGGCCGCTGGAATCCGGCTGGCCCGACCGAGTGCAGCTCTGGCAGCTGTATCCGCTACTGGTGCACAGCGTCCTGTTCGGCGGTTCCTACCGGGCCGAGGCGGAGCGGGTGGCCCGCCGCTACCGCGGCTGAGGGCCGGCGGGCTTCAGAACAGGCCGAAGCGCACCACAGACGCCACTCCGAACAGCACCGAGTACACCGCGAACGGGACCAGGCTGCGGGTCCGGAAGTAGCGGGCCGCCAGGGCGATGGCGACCAGGGAGGTGGCGACGGTGACGATGCTGCCCACGACGACCTCGCCCCGGATGCCGTTGCCCAGCGTCCCGAGCAGGTCGGGCACCTTGAGGGCGCCGGCGGCGAAGATGACCGGGGCCGACAGCAGGAAGGCGAAGCGCAGGGCGTTCTCCCTCGACAGGCCCCGGGTCAGGCCGCCGACCATGGCGACCCCCTCCCGACTGATGCCGGCGAAGAGGGCCAGCGACTGCGACGCCCCGATCGCGAAGGCGCTGCGTGCACCGATCGACGCCAGCTGGGCCTGGGCCGCGTCATCGATCGTGACCAGCTGCCGGTCGGCCTCCTCCTTCTCCTCTTGTGCGGCCTGCTCCGGGTGGGCCCGCCGCCGCTGGCGGACGAAGTGCTCGCCGAGCATGAGGATCCCTCCGTTGACGGCGAGGAAGGCGCCGGCCGCCAGCGGCTTGGCGAACAGCGTGCGGAAGGTGTGCTCCAAGAGCAGACCCAGGAGGCCGACCGGGATGGTGGCGATCACGATCAGCCAGGCCAGACGCTCGCTGTCGGTCGTGATCCGGCGCCGGGCGATGCTGGTGAAGAAGCCGCCCACCAGTCGCCCCCACTCCCGCAGGTAGAACAGGATCAGAGCGGCGGCGTTGGCCAGGTGCAGGCCGACCACGAAGGCCAGGTACGGGCTGTCGGTCTGAGATTCCTGGCGGACGAGCAGGGCCCAGTTGCCCCCGATCCACGACGGGATGAGCACGGTGTGCCCCAGGCTGGACAACGGGAACAGCTCGAACACGCCCTGGATGACGCCGATCACCACCGCCTGCCAGTAGTTCATGTGGTAGACGCCATGGTGGGCGGCGGCGAGCATTCGGTGACATTAGACGCCGGGACCGGGAGTTCCCGGCAGCCCGGCCGATTGCCTACGCTTGCCCGAATGCCCCGCGGCGGAACGCTCGACGTACTGCTCGTCGCCACCCGCCGGTTCGAGTTCCACGCCTTCCTTGCCCGGTCGCTCGCCGCGGTCGGTGCTTCGGTGGGGGCGGTGGCGCCTCCGGGCAGCCCTCTGTTCCGTACCGGTGCCGTGACCACCCGCTTCGCGGTGCGCGGCGGCCGGCGGGTGGGCGGCATGGAACGGGCCCTGGCCGATACCCACCCGACCGTCGTGGTGCCCTGCGACGACGGGGCCACCGCCGCCCTGCACGCCCTCGATGAGCGTTCGGACGACTGGCGGGAGCTGCTGCGCCGCTCCATCGGGGCCCGCCAGTACTTCCCAGTCGCCCGTAGCCGCAACAGCATGGTCGCCCTGGCCCGCGCCGAGGGCATCGCCGTCCCGGCCACCGTCACGGCGGACACCGCGGCCGGTGCCCTCGAGGCAGCCGGTTCGGTGGGATGGCCGGCCGTGCTCAAGTGCGACGGGGGCTGGGGCGGGTCCGGCGTGCGGGTGGTCGAGGATGCCAGCGACATCCAGCAGGTGTGGCCCCGGCTGGCCGGCCGGCCGTCCCTGCCGGTGGCGCTGCGCCGGTCGCTGCGCAGCGGCGACCTCGACGCCCTCCGGGAACGGGCCGCCTTCCACCCCGCGCCGCTCGGCGTCCAGGCCTTCGTCGCCGGGCCCCTGCTCACGCACGCCGTGTGCTGCCAGGAGGGCGAGGTGCGGGCCGGGGCCTCAGTGGAGGTCCTGGCCCGGCTCTATCCGACGGGTCCGGCGACGCTCGTCAGACCGGTGGCCCGCCCGGATGTCCAGGAAGCGGTGTCGAAGCTGGTCCGCATACTCGAGATCAGCGGCGTGGTCGGCTTCGACTTCATCGTGGACCCCGCTTCCGACCGGGCCCTGCTCCTGGAGATGAACCCGAGGGCCACCCCGATCAGCGCACTGTCACTGCCCGGCGGGGACGTGGCGGCCGCGCTGGCGTCCATGTGCGGGGTGGCAACCGCCCCCCGTCCCGCCCTGGAAGGCACCATCGCCCTGTTCCCCGGTGAGGTCATGCGACCGGGCGGCGATCCCGGTGCCGCCGACCACCACCTGGTGCCCTGGGACGAACCGGACCTGGTCGAGGCCGGCCTACGCATGCACGTGGGCCGGCGGGGGGCGGGTCGCATCGGCTCCGCTCTTAGGCGGTCGAGCGGCGTCACAGGACGATGAACGGCCCGGCCGCCGCCTGGCAGAGTGGGGCCGTGAACGCGACCGCGCTGGCCGAGGCCCGCAACGCGGACCAGGCGGCGGCCCGCGCCGGGGTCTCCATCCGGGATCTCGAGTCTCTCCACGATCTGGCCGGGGCCGACGAGCTGTTCACCTGCATCTGGGGCGGGCGCAACCAGGACGCCGTGCCCACCAACCTGATGCGCGCCCTGTCGCACAGCGGGAACTACGTCGCCGGGGCGTTCCGGGGCGCTGATCTGATCGGCGCCTCCGTCGCCTTCGCATGGGGCGATGCCCGAGCACTCCATTCGCACATCTCCGGCGTGCTCCCCGACGGGCAGGGCCGCGGTGTGGGCTACGCCCTGAAGCTGCACCAGAGGGCGTGGGCCGCGGCGCGCGGTATCACGGAGATCACATGGACCTACGACCCGCTCATCCGGCGCAATGCGTGGTTCAACCTGGTGAAGCTCGGGGCCCGGGTGGACGGCTTCCACGCCGACTTCTACGGGCCGATGGAGGACGGGATCAACGGAAGCGACCCAACAGACCGCTGCTTCGTAACGTGGCCGGTGGACTCGGCCGGCGAGCCGTCGGCGCCGCCCGAGCGGGTGCAGATGCTGCTCGAAGAAGGCACCGAGGGCGAGCCCCTCATCGTCGGATCTCCTGACGACGCCCCGGCGCTCGGCTGCCGGATCCCGGCCGACGCGGTGGAGCTGCGGGTCCGCGACCGGGGGCTGGGACGGGCCTGGCGCCTGGCGCTGCGCGAAACCATGGGCGCCGCCATCCAGTCGGGGTACGCGGTGGCGACGATCACGCGCGATGGCCGCTACATATTGGAGAGGAGGCCCGGGTGAAGATCGAGGCCGTCGAGCTGAGGCGGATCCACCTGCCCCTCGTGTCGCCGTTCCGCACGTCGTTCGGGACGCAGACCGAGCGCGACGTGCTCCTGATCCAGGTCAAAGGGCCCGACTCCGACGGTTGGGGCGAGTGCGTGGCGATGAGCGAGCCGTTGTACTCGGCCGAGTACGTCGACGGGGCTCAGGCCGTCATCAGGGATCACCTGCTACCCCGGCTCGGGTTGCTGCCCGACGTACCGGCCCACGGCGTGGCCCCCGCGTTGGCGGCGGTGAAAGGTCACCCGATGGCGAAGGCGGCGCTGGAGATGGCCGTGCTCGACGCCGAGCTCTCGGCCCGAGACGAGTCGCTCGGCGCGTACCTGGGCTCGCTGGCGGAGTCGGTCCCGTCCGGCGTCTCGGTCGGGATCGTGGACAGCATCCCCGAACTGCTCGACGTTGTAGCCGGCTACCTCGATCAGGGCTACATGCGGGTCAAGCTCAAGATCGAGCCAGGCTGGGACGTCGAGCCGGTCCGCGCCGTGCGGGAGCGCTTCGGTGACGATCTGCTGCTGCAGGTCGACGCCAACACGGCCTACACCCTGGGCGACGCCCGGCACCTGGCCCGGTTGGACTCTTTCGACCTGCTGCTGATAGAGCAGCCGCTGCCCGAAGAGGACATCGCCGGTCACGCCGTCCTGTCCCGCCAGATCCGGACGCCGATCTGTCTGGACGAGTCGATCGTCTCCGCCTCCAGCGCGGCCGACGCCATCTCCCGCGGGGCCTGCTCGATCGTCAACATCAAGGCGGGCCGGGTCGGCGGCTACCTGGAGGCCCGCCGCGTGCACGACGTGTGCGCCGCTCACGGCGTGCCGGTCTGGTGCGGGGGCATGCTCGAGACGGGCCTGGGCCGGGCCGCCAACCTGGCCCTGGCCGGCCTGCCCCGGTTCACCCTCCCGGGTGACATCTCGGCCTCGGACCGGTACTGGCGCCAGGACATCACACGCCCCTTCGTCCTCGAGGGAGGCCGTATCCGGCTGCCCGGCGGGCCGGGGTTGGGGGTCCGGCCCGATCCGGATGTCTTGGCCGAGGTGACGACATCGGTCGAGGTGATCCCGCTCGCCCGTTGAGTGGTAGCTTCGTCTTGCTCAACTCGAGCGATGCTCTCCTGTATCCAGGAGAAGACGGGGGGTTCCGATGAGAACCCGCTTCGCAACCAATACCGCTGCGGCTGGCGACGTACCGCAGGCGAGTCCGAGCGAAGGACAGCCGCCCATTTCCACCGATCCCCGGGATGTTGCCTCGACCCGGGCTGGCCGGACCTGGGTGAAGCTCGTTCCGGGGCTGGCGCTTCTGGCCGTCATCTTGGTGTTCGTGTTCGGGAACATGCGCAGCACCAAGGTGAGCTTCGCGACGGCCTCCGCTCGGCTCCCCCTCGCCCTCGCCCTCCTGGCGGCCGCCGCGCTCGGCGGACTGTTGGTGTTCGCCCTCGGCTCGATCCGGATCATGCAGCTGCGGAAGGCGATCCGCCGTTCGCCGAGCAACCACCGGCCGTAGCGGAACACCCTCATGACGGTTCGGGCTGAGTTCGCCCGGCCGGGACCGGGAAGGGCCAAGTTGTCGTATCCCGGGCGGCGTGCGGTTGGCCACCGGCCTCCTGAAGCACCGCGGGAATCGGGCGGCTTCGAGCGACTCTGAGCGAGTCGGAGTGGCGGTAGCTTCACGCGGATGATCGGAAGGGCCGAGGACATGGTGGCGTCGCCGCTCGGTCGGCAGCTGGTGTACGCCACGCTGGGCTTTATGACCTTGGACCTGTACCGCCGCTGCGGTCTGGGCTCGCCTCCGGGGACGGCGGTCCTCGGCGCGCGGGAGACAGAGCAGGAGGCGATGCCGCCGGTCTGGCGGTCGAACTGGTCCGAGGTTCCGGCCGCCGAGGTGTCGGGGGTGCTTCGGACGATGATCGCCGACGGCCACTGGAGGGCCGTCGATGACCTGTCCGAGCTCCGGCTGCTGTCATGGATCGCAGGGGAGACGGGCAGCTTCGGCTTTCGAGGTGAGGACGAGTGGCTCTGGGGGCTGACTGCCCTCGCGGCCGACGAGTTGGTCCCAGTGGCAGAGAGGCTGTTGTCCTGCCCGGCGGCGAGCAACTGGTGGAGGCCCATGGTTCGCAATGATCAGCGGATCGTGGCCTTCGAGGGATGGCCGGCGTTCCCCGGCCGATGCTGCCCTTGAGAGCCGTATCGGTCGGTCCATGCGATGGCATCCCGAGCATCGAGCTTCTCGATTTCGTCGATTCCGGCTCGCTGTCGGGGTCGGCGACGGTCAGCCGCTTGGAAGTGGATGCCGCAGCGGCGGTGTACGAAGTGACACGCCCCGGGGACTGGGCCACGCTGGTGGAGCGGTACCCCATGGATGCCACAGGCACCCACGACGGTGAATGGCGTTACTGGGGAGGAAGACCCGGACCATGGTTCCTCCCCGACTGGGAGCGAGTCGCTGAGGACTACGCCGGGATACACGTCACCATCGGCGGGTACCTCGGCAGCTCTGGCCGCGCCCTGCCGATCAGCTCGGGCTACACGATGCTCGCTGGATGGATCCCCGATGGAACCCTCTGGCTCACCGACGCCTGCACCAGAGCCGATGCACTGGGACCTGGGATTTCTCGATCCGCGGAGCGTTCCGTCCTTGCGACGAGGATCCCCTGGCCGGATGGAGCCCAGTCCGCGCCTAAGTGGGTGCCGTTCACCGGCCGAGTCGAGTTGGCTTGCCCGGCTCGATCAGCGGTGCTCCGCTAGGCGTCTTCGTCGACCGCTGACGCCCGGCGCCACCGCAACCCAGCCCGTACCAGGAGGGCACCGACGACGATGCACACGGCGCCGATCACCGCCCACACTGCCTCGCCCGTCATGAACGACCCGCCGATGAGGCCGACACCCTGACCGACCCAGATCACGCCGACCACGAGGAACAGGCCACCGAATATGAAGAGGACGCGCACCCGACCAAGATACGTTTTGGCCGCCGGAGTGCCTTATCGGCTTACCCTCGAGGCTGCCAATCGGATCGCCAGGCGGACGATGATGCGATGCATCAACGAGACGGGAGGCCATATTGCTCGCGCCATCGACCGGTCGTAGGTGACGAACGTTGACCATACGAATCGCCCTTCGCTCGTACGGAACACGTTGTAGGCCGTCAGGAACCCCGATTGGAGTCGACATGTCGTGTCGTCGACGCCACGATGGACGATCTGCCACCCGAGTACGTGATCGGGCGAGTCCCGGGGACCAAGGCGCAACCCGAGGACCAGACGCCAGCCGCTGAGCATGAACAGGCGCAGCAGGGCTGGTGCTTCCTCCCACACCGCCCGGGCCCATTGCTCAGAGGTCCGATGGTCGCCAGGGGCGATCGCGGTCTCGTATGCGCACGAGAAGTCGTGGGCTTGGGGTAGGCCGTCGGAGCCCTCCATCGGGGACGCCGGGCGGGCGCGACCGGTCTCACTGCTCATGGGCTCAGTTTGTCCGACCGGGTTGGTGGCCCACTCCGACCGAGGTCTTCCCCACTCGCCGTTCGAGGCGGTCGAGGTAGAACCGCAGGCTCGAGTCGCCCGCAACGAGTCGCTCCAGTTGGGCCCGGGCTTGCGGCTCGAGCATCAGGGCTTCCGTCGGCGAGTCGCTGAGCCACAGTGCCTCGACCAGGAGGGCAGTGCCCATCGCGTGGCGCACCTCGTAGCGCTGAAGACTGGGCAGAGCGGCGACCAGGAGGCTGCGGGCTTCTTCGGGTCTCTGCCGGTCGAGCATCAGCTCCGCGAGATTGACCACGGACGCCGTCTTCGACCGGGTTTGATCGGTACGGTCGCACTCGTCGATCGACTCGCGATAAGACGCCTCGGCCGCGTCGAGTTCGCCGTCGAGGTGCTGCGCAACGCCCAGATCACCGAGGAACAAGGCCCGCCAACGGGACAGGCTCTCCGTCCGGTCGATGAGCGCCAACTCCTCCATCATCATCGATTGGGCCCCTGTGTGGTCTCCCAGGCCCGAGCAGTAGACGGCGAGGGAATGCAGCGAGTGACGTCGCATTTCTGGGTCCGCCAACTCCCGAACCCGGCCCAGAAGCTCCGGCACACGGTCCCACGGCGCCATGGTCGTGTGTGCCGCGATGCCTACGCGCGCTCTCAGTGCGGTCGCGACCAACATGATGCGGTCGGCGCCGGTCAGTGGAACCGGTGACGCCAGCACCTGTTCGCACATGGCGTTGTAGCGACTCGTCCGCAGATGCTCCAAAGCCCAGCCGGACAGTGTCCGCAGGACCGCCCCGCTGCCCGCACTGGACCGGGCCAGTCCCCACGCCAGGGCGTCTTCGAGGGTGTTGGCGACGTCGCGGTCGAAGAGATCCTCATCCAGAATCAAGACGTCTTCCAGGCCCTTGCTCGTTCGGACCGCCCAGGCGAAAACCGCGGCGTGGGCCGCCGCATCCAACTCCGGGTCTCTCTTCAACTCGCCGCGCAGTACCGTCCGGATGACCATGAGCATCCGGTAGCGGGGTCCATCGCGATCGACGAGCGATTGCCGGCTCAGCCTGGGCACGGCATCGCTGCTGGCGCCCGGGACATTGCTCAGAATCTGGCGGGCCGTGTCGGCCGAGAACCGACCCG